>Ga0180437_10006030_pt1 | contig 16362 bp, 9 predicted proteins | sample SS_ome_4_FD_132410 | JGI IMG/M metagenome (GOLD analysis project Ga0180437, IMG submission 132410) | Hypersaline lake sediment archaeal communities from the Salton Sea, California, USA - SS_3_D_1 metaG | ecosystem: Environmental > Aquatic > Non-marine Saline and Alkaline > Hypersaline > Sediment...
ACCCCATAACCTCTTAAAAAACAAGAGCTTACAGGGCTAAGAATTTTTGAGAATAGGTAGATATTGTCCTTCGGGGTTGTAGTGCAGTTGTAGTCGTTTGCGACTGAAAATTGGGCCATTTTGCAGGCACAATGTCACTCTTTCACAGCTTCTATTTGCCGCAGTTTTGCTCGCCATTCATTGGCTTTTTCTTGTCTATTCTGATAACGCAAATATAAGATGATACCGCCCTGATCCCAATCTGAGTTTTGCTTTACCATCCCGTTCGGATACTTCTTCCACGCCTTCCAGGTCGGCCGCGGGGTGGCCGTTTTCTGTGATTTCGCCCGCCGTTGGCAGAATAAGCGTGGCGGATGTATTGACCGGAATATGGAGATCCATGACCACACGGTCGCCCTGACGTTTCCAATCGCAGGTAATCGGACCGCGGATGGATCGATAACTGCAACGCACCCAATCCAGGCCTTCAAGGAATTGTGGCTGAAAGGTAAATTTATCGAATCCGATGGCATCGACAGCCGGCTCGATGCCGCCCAGCCAGTTGTAAAACCATTGGCTGACGGAGCCGAACATTGGATGGTTGTGGCTGAAGGTGTTATCGCTGAGTTTCCAGTGTTCCCACAGCGTGGTGGCGCCTTGCTCAAGCATATGTCCCCAACCGGGAAAGTCCCGGAGATTGACCATGTCGTTGACAACTTCGGCGCGTCCCTCTCGGCTCAGCACGTCCAGAATATACCTCGTCCCAAAGATGCCCGTCGTAAAATGGCCTTTGTGTTTATCTTTGATATCCCTCACCAGGTGCGACAGTGCCGCCGAGCGTTCGTCGGGTGGCAGCATATCCAGAAACAAGGCAAATGCCTGCACATTTTGAATCCCCGAGGCTACGACACCGGTCCCCGTGACAAGGAATTTTTCTATATACGCTTTGCGAATATCTTCAGCCAACCGTTCGTATTCATCTGTCTCTTTTTCTTTATCGAGAATACCCGCCAAAATGGATAACATTCGCGCAGACTCGCAATAGAGCGGGGTAATCATGGGTGGCGACTTTTCCGTCTCCAGGGCCTCATGATCGTGGAGCCCTTGTTGGACGATATGATCTTTATTTTCGGCGCGCACCAGTTCCAGCCATCTTTTGCTGGTGGGGTATTGCTCTTCGATGATTCGCCTGTCCGCGTAGTAACGGTACAATTGCACCTGGAGGTGCGGGTGGGCCATGGCCCATCCCACTCCGCAATACTGAATGCCCACCGAGGGTGCGGTGTCGGTGAGCATTCCGTCCGGCAGTGCGCTGTCATGCCAGTCACGAGCAGCTTTGGCATAGAAATTCGCCATGTCGTAGTTGAGCATGAAGGCGTCCGAAGTGGTGACCAGATCGCCGCCGTAACCGAAGCGTTCTCTGTGGGGACAATCAGACTGCACCCCGAACAGATTGCTGAGAAATGTCCATTGACACATCGTCTGAATTCGGTTGAACAGGTCATTGGAGCAGGAGAACGATCCAACCGGTTCTACAGCACAGTGCATGCGCAGACCCTCCACGTCATCCAGGGAGGGACGATTTGGCAGGCCGGTGATCTCTATATACCGGAAGGCATGGAACGTAAAAAGGGGTGTATATGTCTCGGAACTGCCGCCCCGGGCGATGTAAGTATCGGCCTGCCAGGCGACGGCGGGAGATCCGTCCGCGGGCGGCTTATTGCTCTTGATCTGCCCGCACACGCTGGTCATCGGATTGAGCGTTCCGTTTTCGTACAACAATTCACCATAACGCATCGTGATTTGCGTTCCTTCGGGAACGTTGAAGGTCAAGCTTGCCCAACCGCCGAAATTCTGGCCCATATCCACGATATACACACCATCGGAAGGTTCTGTAATACGGACGGGCTTGACCGAAGCCGTCACCTTGATGGGCGGCAAAGGTTGAGCCTGGAGAGGGCCCTCGGGAATCGGGGCAACCCGTGCTGAGTTCCATGCACGATCGTCAAGGCCCGGCTTGTCCCAACCATTGACGGACTTACGGGTGTCCACCTTCTCACCGAGATAAATGTTGTTACGCAGGATCGGACCCGGAGCGACTTTCCACGTCGAATCACTGACTATTAATTCGCGGGAGCCGTCGGTATATTCGATCAGAAGCTGGGCGATGAACTGGGGGCGGCCCACCGGTATGCGCTGCCGCAGATTGACGCGTCCCCACATACGCAGGGGCAAAGGATTGTACCAGCCGTTGCCCAGGGTTACGCCCAGGCAATTGTCGCCCTTCTCAAGGTTTTTGCTCACATCGTGGACGCTGTAAAAAACGCGCTTGTTCGGGAGGGTCCAGAGCGGCTCCAGGTGATGATCGTTGACGGCGCGTCCGTTCAACCTCGTGTGGACATATCCCAACGCACTTATGTAAAGTCGTGCTCTTATAACCGGTCCGGATACTTTGAATTCCCTGCGGAACAATGGAGCGGGATCATCCCGATAAAAGTCAGCATCCTTTTCCGGCAACGGTTTTCCATCGTTGATCCAGCTTCCCTGCCAATCTCTGGCATTCAGTAATCCCATCTCCCAGGAGGAAGGAGCGCTCCAGTCGGAAGGCACGCCGTCTTTGTCCCAGACCTTGACTTTCCAGAAACAACGCTGGCCGGAAACGAGTGTGTCCCCTGTGTACACGATATTTACACTTTTGCTCGACGCTACTTTACCACTGTCCCAGAGATCGCCGCGATCCTCCATAAGGGCTTGATTACTCTGGGCAACCAAAACACGATAAGCAGTCTGCTTCTGTCCGCGGACGGAGGATTCAAGCGTCCAGCTCAACCGGGGCACAGGATGATCAATGCCCAACGGCTGGTCTCGGTATTCACAGCGCAGCCGGTCAATCTGGATGGGTTTTGACACGCGGTCAGTTGAATCTGATTCCTGTTTGTAGTCCGCTTGTACAGCCGCAGTGGAGACTGAAACACCAACAAGCAAGAGTAACATGATTGAATGTGTGAGTAGTTTTCTCATAGACTCTTTCCCGGAAATAGTCGTTTCAACAGCTCAGCATCCAGCTCCGTCTTGGGAGTAAAAAGCCGCTTGAATGCAGAGTCATCTTTTTATGTGCTCTAAGTCCCTTTTGTTATTACTGTCCACGGGATTTGTCACGAAGCTTCACTTTGTATTTTTGCGTAAGGCCATCGAGCATCATGGTCACCAGCGTGCAGCTCATGCAGTAATCCTTGACGCCGATGGGCTTGCCCGAAACAGAGTCGTAATGTTCGTTGATCCCGTTTTTGATCGCATTGGCGATGGTCTTGTCGGCAATGTCGGCCGCGAGAGTTTTGTGTCCATAGTCGGCCAAACCTCGAGCGATTTGGTAGTTAGTCGAGGGCCAGACGTCTCCGCGCCAAAAGCCATTAGATTTCCATCGCGGATCCGTGCGATCTACCGTCGGGATCGGAAGCGGCGTCTGCCAGGCATCGCTGACGAGAACTTCGGCCATACGGTTTGCCATGGCCTTGGTGGGAACACCCGCTGTCAACGGAATCCAGCTGCCGATAGTCGACACTGGTACCTTTTGCATCGTATCACGCTTGACTGACAGAAACGTTCCTGCCTTCTCGTCCCACATGTGGTCGCGCATGGCCTGGACAGCCTTGCCGATCCGTCGCTTTCTCCTTGCTGCCATCTGCCGGTCTCCGATGATCCTGGCCAAGCGGGCGAGACTTCGTTCGCCTATGATGAGGTAGGATGTGTTCGCCGTGACACAGATGTCGCCATACCATGCGCCTTCTGCGGGACCTTTGCGCGATGGATGCTTCGTCAGTTTGAGATCGTCCATATTGCACTCGTAGTCGAACGTTTCCCAGCGTGCATGTTGCAGTTTCCCGCTGTAGGAACCAACCGTGATCAATCCGATATTGGTCAGATCCCGCTCAAGCCAGTACCAGTCGTGAAACCGTTCGAGCCGACCTAAGCATTCTTTGAGAAGTTGCCGATCACCATTGCGACTATATACACGCTCAACACCCCAGGCCAGGATCGGTATCTGTGAAAACTGTCGAACCTCTTGAGGTTCGGTCTTGATTGCGACGGTAATCATATCGTGCGCATAGTCGGGCATCTTCCGGTTCCAACGATCCTGGAAGTCCCAGTAATTTTGAAAGACGTCGCGGATAAGCCTCTTCTTGCCGGGCAGGATGCTCAACAAATCGACCACGAACATCGTGTCCCAGATCCATTGACCCTTATAGTACGGTCCGCCTGGGACAATCCAGGTATTCCTCAATGGTGGTGTCGGCTGCATGATCTTCTCGAGAATGCAATTGTGAAAGACGGCCTCGGTAAGCGCCAAAGCTTCTTCGCTGTTCGATTCAAACAGAGATCGAATGTTGGCATTCGTACTATAGTCAGAAGCGCCGCCATGTGTACCGCTATCAGCAGCGATGATCCACTGTTCGAGCAAGGGCGACATTGTGATTCCGCTGCCGGCGATTTTGAGGAATTCGCGTCGTTTCATTGAGCATTTCCCGGAACCTGTAACTCCAACATTGCCTTGGCAAATCCCTTTCCGATCAGTGCCATGATCTTGGCACAGCCAAGGTAATGATAGGCTGCGTTCGAGGCCCCACGTTTCCATATGGCGCTGTCTTCGGGAGTTTCCAACCCGGCCTTGATTTCATCCAGCTCATCGGCGACTTCGTCTTTGGTAACTTGGCCCTGTTTGATCCTGTTTTCCAGCGACCGTTTACGTTGATTCAACTGGCCTCGTTTTTTGGCAATGCCGTCAAGCACCATGTCCCAATAGGGAGCGGTGTGTACGGCTATGACATTGCCCCGGAATTCCGGCAGTGCAGCAGGGGCAGCCATGGCCTGGCGAAAGGTACCGTGAATCGCACGATATCGCTTTTCAACGTTTTCGATTGGTCCGCTCGTGCCGAGCACACCAATAACAAAGGGCATATTCGGCGCATCTAAATCTCTGCGGACATCACGAATCAGCATCGCCAGCCATTCGGAATATTTGTCGTAGCCGCCCGGTTGTCCGCGTTTTGGATAAACGCCCTCGTTAACGACATCGTTCCATCCCTGAAACCAAACGAATCCTCCGATTTCGTAGCCCTGGCCTTCATCGTAGTCAGGATAGACGCGTTTGATATCGCAGAGTACGTATTTCACATGCTCAACCATCAGCCTATAATAAACACCGGTTGCGGCATTCTTTTTTGCTCGCTCTTCTTCGAGATTTAGACCGCGTTTTTTGATCGAAGCAATCTCCGATTCATTAAATTCATACGGCCCTGCAGATGGAGGGCGAAAATCTGTATGTAATGATTTGCCACCCCAGGCTGTCTTGATAATCAAGATGGGCTGCCTGAGTGATTTCTGCATGTAGATACCGAATGTAAACTCAGGTCCGATCTTGTCGCCGTTTTTTGCCGGATCTTTCCTCGCTCCGAAACCAACTGTCAGTTGCCCAATACCTTCACCATTTGGTGTGCCGCGACCGTGTGTGAGGTATGAGACCCAGGTGTCTTTAACGAGGCGATATTTCCCGTTATTGTCTCGCATCTCCAACAGCATCGGAGCGGTATTAGGATCATCCCCAATGTAGTCGATAGTCGAAACATTGGCATGTCCCTGCATGTTGGATTGACCTGCAAGGATAAAAACCTTCAGAGGTTTGGCGTTTGATTGGGCGATAGCCTGCACTGGAAGGAAAGCTGGCAATAAAACAGCGGACATCAATAGTGACAGCATATTCGTTTTCAACTTTTTATTCACTCCGACTGATAGTAATTTTGAGTTTTTAATCATAGAAATGATTATACCTCTGAGTTAATGACCAATCAAGAGAACAATAGTGTCAGTCTTGTTCTAAGTACTTTCTGATACATTCAATCAGATGATGACTTTATCAGGCTGTCAGCGACAGTTACACTTTTGACTGAATTGTTGAGAGCAAAATCTGTTCCGATATGAGCCGGTGTTTTTAGTCCAGTCCCCGCCTTTTGAGTAGGGCATCAACCTTGGGCTCGGATCCTCTAAATTTAACATATTGAGCCATCGTATCGTTGCTTCCCTTTGAAAGAACATTTTTTCTGAACGAAGCGGCCAGCTCTTTATTAAACAGATCCGTTTCCTTGAATGCCTGGAATGCATCAGCGTCAAGGACCGCCGCCCAGATATAACTGTAATAACCGGAAGAGTATCCCCCGCTGGAAAATATGTGACCGAAATTCGAACTTTGATAGCGAGATTCAATCTCGGGTATCAACCCGATTTTGTCCATCGACTCTTTTTCAAATCTTGCGGCATCCTGCTCTGTTGTATCTGTAAGTACGTGCCAATCCATATCCAGAAAAGAGGCAGCCAGATATTCGACCGTCATAAAGCCTTGATTGAAGTGCTTGGCTTTTTCAAGCTTATCAATCAGTTCCTGTGGAATTGGCTCGCCTGTTTCATAGTGTAACGCATAGGTTTTCAGTACTGCCGGATCTCTTGCCCAATTTTCCATGATTTGCGAGGGAAGCTCGACAAAGTCCCTGGGTACTCTTCTTGAACCTCTATAAATGGTATTTCCGAAGAGGCTGTTCAATCCATGGCCTAGTTCGTGAAAGAGCGTTTCCACTTCATCCATGCTCATCAGGGATGGTTTATCGGCGGTGGGTTTTGCAAAATTGCCAACATTGTGAACCAGTGGTGTAATATAATCGCCGTCAATGTTGGACTGGCTCCTTAACGAGCTTGACCAGGCGCCGCTTCTTTTGCCGTCGCGGGGGTAATAGTCAGAGTAAAATATACCCAGATGTGTTCCATCGGCTTCGGTGACCTCGAAGACTTCGACGTCCGGATGATAGACCTCGATATCGTCTCTTTTGACGAACTTTATGCCGTACAGCTTCTCGGCTACATCAAAAGCTCCCTTGCGAACATTTTCCATTTTGAAATAAGGGCGAAGCATGGCATCATCAAGAGCATATTTTTCTTTTTTCACTTTCTCGGAGTAATACCACCAATCCCAGGCCTGCAGTTTGAAATCATGGCCTTCTGAGTCGATTATTGCCTGCATATCTGCTACTTCCATCTTTGCCCTTTTTAAGGCGGGTTCCCAAAGGTCATTCAGGAATTTGTAGACATTCTCCGGTTTCTTCGCCATATTTCTTTCGAGAATGAAATCAGCATGGGTTTTATAGCCCAGCAGATTCGCTTTCTTGACTCTAAGAGCAGCAATTCTGGATATCAGCTTTTTGTTGTCGAATTCGTCGTTGTTATTGCCGCGATTGATGTATGCTTTGAAAACGATCTCCCTTAAGGCGCGTTTTTCCGAATGCATCAGGAAGGGAATGAAGCTCGGTTTCTGAAGCGTGAACACCCATTTGCCTTCCTTGCCCCTGGCCTTTGCCATTTCAGCGGCAGCCTGAACAACATCATCCGGCAGGCCGGCAAGGTCATCTTCATTGTCAATTACCAGTGCGATGGCGTTGGTTTGTTTCAGATGGTTTTGTCTGAACTTTACGTAAAGATTGCTCAACTCTTCATTTATATTTCTTAACGTTTCTTTGTCCTGGTCGTTAAGGTTGGCTCCGCTTCTGACAAAACGCAGGAAATAGTTTTCCAGCAGTATGTGTTGCTCGTCGGTAAGGCCAAGGCTTTCTCTCTTTTCATAGATTTGTTTTATCCTTGCGAAAAGTTTTTTATTCAAATTGATATCGTCATTGTGCCTGGCCCGTAACGGTGCGATTTCTTTAGATATATCCTGTAGATCATCGTTTGTGTTGGCACTATTAAGACAACCGAACACTCTGCTTACCCTATCGAGCAGCTCTCCACTTTTCTCCAATGCTTCAATTGTGTTCTTGAAGGTCGGCTCTTCTTCGTTATTTACAATCGCCTCAACCTCGGCTTTTTCAGCTTCCATCGCTTCGAGAAATGCGGGCATAAAATGCTCATCTTTAATTTCATCAAACGGCGGTGTTTGAAATGGTGTGTTCCACTCTTGTAACATAATATTTTCCTGTTTAACACTGCAACCAATAGTAAGAACAGTTAAAGTGAAAAGGTACATGGCTTTTTTCATTTTCTTTATCCTTTAGTTTGACAATTAGTTCCTGAAAAAGACCCAAGATTGAGTATATGGGGGAAATCTATAATGTTAAAGCCTGTTTTTCAAGAAGAAATCGTGTTATATTGTCTTTTAGACACTTAGAACAGATAAATTTGATAAGGAATCAATTATGAAGGTAAGAGTGTGTAAGTTATCAGTGATTGTGCTGATAGTGCTGCTGGACAGTGTTCTTATGCATAGCGGAGAACAAAAGAATCCGTTCGGTGGGGAAACGCTGCCGGATGGATGGACATGGAAAAGGGAGAATCCTCAAGCATGGCGACTGCAGGATGGTGGGCTTGAGATCAAAATCGAACCGGGAAATATGTGGGGCGGACAAAATGACGCTAAGAACGTACTGTTGATTCCTATTGCCGACGATCTTCGAGAATCAGGAACCGATGTCCAGGTAATGTTAGCGAATTCGCCCACGAGGCGATGGGAGCAGGTGGACCTCGTGTGGTACTACCGAGACAGCCATATGGTAAAGATTGGATTGGAACTCGAGCACGACAAAAACTCTGTTGTCATGGGACGAGAAGAGGATGATCGAACGCACACGATCAATATTGTTCCCATAGAAAGGGATGAGGTAACAGTTCGGCTCAAGGTTACAGGAGTACAAGTGCAGGGATACTATCGTCTCGCTCCCGAAGATAAATGGATTAAAGTTGGAGCTTGCACAGAACCGAAGCCGACCGAAAGCAGCGACAAAGCCATGGTGAGTATCCAATGCTATCAGGGAGATCCACAGAATCCACACTGGGCGCGGATCACAGGACTTAAGATTGATTCGGCCCTTGAGACCAGGACAGAACGTGATTATTCCTTCGATGGCAAAATCTCCCGCGCTGTGCTCGAGAATTATCTTTCGCGGGCTATTACATTTGCGGAATTGCTTAACGGCGAGCGCGTTGAGAAGCAATTGGGAGGCAACACAGAGGATAATATTCGATTTCTCATTAATGTAGGAGCCAAGTTTGCCGGCCGGGCTATCTACATTTGGGGCGGTGAGAGCCGTCTCGATGGATTGCTTGAACGAGCCTGCCCGATTGTAAAAGAAATTCACGCCGTCGATCCAGATATAATTCTGCAGGCCGCCGCTTTCGAAATAGTAAGCAAGCAGGTCGAAACACTCAAAGTTCCCAAGTGGGTCTTCGATGAATTCGACCTCGATTTTGAGGAGCGTAATTTCGACTATGAAGCTATGCTCTATCCCGACGGCCATCGTGTCGATCACTGGCGGAGCGGTTCATCCGTTCCCGATATGAGCAGGCTGGAGACCCGCATGTGGTTCTTTTATCTAGCTGCACGTTATATAGATATCGGCGTCGAGGCAATACACTTCGGCCAGGTCGAGATCATGGATGACCGAGATCCCGATCATAGCGGCTGGCGCGATATGATGACCCGTGTTCGTAAATATGCCGCCAGGCATGCAAGACGCCATTTTTTACTTACTGATGCGCACGTCCCCAGTGGTGGTATCGTCCACGATGGAAGGCTTTTATTCGACTTTCACTCGTTTCCGCTAAGAATCGATGAAGTAGTCGCCGAGCCCCAGAAAGGTGTTTTGAAAGTCGGCTACTTGGACAGCATCTTCAATCGCAGCAAGGGTGGCGTTACTCCGAGCGGCTGGAGATGTGACAGCTTGCCCTACATCGTTGAGCTGGACAACTTCGGCTTAAGCGGCAAACCCGGCCGGAACATCGGAATGCACTTCATATGGGGCTACGACGAAATCTGCTGGTTCGCTCACCAACCTGCCGACTACCGCAATTTCTGGCTCAGATATGCCTGGGAATGGATACGTCAACACGATCCAAACGGCTACCTCCAAATGCCCGGCAGCAGAACATTAGCCAACCCTATCGAAAAGAAAATCTGGTACTGGGCGAATACTCCTTCCAAAGCTGTCCCCACCGGCTTCGGCCAGGAGGAAACTATAAAAATGATCTGGGATGAATACAAATAGCACATCTACAGAATCTCTATTGCCACAAAAATTTCCTTTATGGCTCCTCACTCAATTGAACAGCCCTCTGGGCAGATGCCATCTCTTGACCTGCTCACCTTTGGAGATATAATCACTCCTGTCGATGTAAGTTATAATGCATATCAGTTAAAGGAGTTCCGTATGAAGACAACGATCATTTCTTTGGCTTTGTTCCTGACAACATTTTCTTTCGTTTGCCATGCTGGAAGCGATAAGAGGGCCGGAACAATCTCATTTCCTGAAATTGATGGGAATGCAGTTTTTGAGCATACGAAGATTTTGTCGTCGGATGAATTTGAGGGTCGAGGTCCCGGTACGAATGGTGAAGAAAAGACAGTGAACTACATCGTCGAAGAGTTTAAGAAAGTCGGTCTTAAACCGGACAATACTGATGGTACGTTCTCCCAGGCAGTGCCTCTTGTCGGTATCACTGCGGATCCGGATATGACTTTGACGTTCAAAAAAGGAGGACAGCAGCGCAATCTCAAGTTCAAAAGTGACTTTGTGGCATGGACCAAACACGTTGTCGATTCCGCAGAGCTGAAGGACTCTAATGTTGTATTTGTAGGATATGGAGTGAAGGCACACGAATGCAATTGGGACGATTACAAAAGCGTAGATGTCAAAGGTAAGACCCTGATTATGTTGGTAGGCGATCCACCGATTCCGGATCCGGCAGATCCAACGAAACTCGATCCGAATATGTTCGGCGGTAAGGCCATGACCTACTATGGGCGTTGTTGCCGAGGTGGAGAAGTATCCTGAGTGGAAACCGGGGACGGAATTCAAGGCAAAGCGGGAGGAATGTCTGGAAGCCGCTGGTATTCGCAGCCCCCAATAAACTCATTAACGGAAATCAACATAACCGAGAATGAATTCGGTTAACTCTTACTGTGGACCAGGCGGCAGGTGTTCGATGAGATACCGTGTAATTAGCATTCGCAAGTGGACCGCCGTGCCGGGGCCTTCGCGGAGTCCATGGTCGCGATTGGGATACGCCATGTAATCGAACTTTTTGCCAAGTTCGATTAGACGATCTACAAGCCCTTCGGTAATCTGGAGATGAGTATTGGTTTCGCCGGTGCCGTGGATTATGAGAAGGTCTCCTTTCAAACCTTCGGCAAAGTTGATTGGAGCGGACTCGCGGTATCCGTCCGGATTCACCTCGGGGGTATTCATGTAGATTTCCTGGAACCACGCATTGTATAGATGCGGCTGCGGTTTGGGCGCAACAGCAATCCCTACATGATAGACATCAGGTTTGCGGAACATCGCGTTAAGAGTGTTCGAGCCACCACCGCTCCAACCCCAGATAGCAACCCGGGACAGATCGACATATGACCGCGTGCGACCCAGTTCCTTCAGGGCCGCCGCCTGCTCATCAGTAGAGAGTGGGCCAAGGCTGCCAAAAATTGACCGCCGCCATGCGGCACCCTTCGGCGCCGGTGTGCCGCGGTTGTCTATGGACACCACAAGATAACCAAGTTCGGCGATCATGCGATGGAAGTCGGCGTGGACACGTCCCCAAGCGTCCAGCACGGTCTGTCCGTGCGGCTCACCATATACGTACACGAAAACGGGATATTTTCTTGTAGGGTTGAAGTCACGGGGTTTGATCATCCACGCATCCACAACAACACCGTCGCCGATATCGAGTTGGAAGAACTCTGTTGGTTCAGATATCAGAGATTCCATTTTTTTATGCAGTTCTTTATTATCTTCGAGCATACGCACCACTTTGTGATCGGGTATTTGCACAAGTTCAGTGACGGGGGGAGTGTCGAACGTCGAGTAGGTATGGAAAGCCCACTTGGCGTCAGGGGAGAAGTCGTAGTCGTGAGTGCCGGGTTGGTTCATCGGTGTGATCTGTTCGGGCTCTTCAGTTCCGTCCAGATTCACGCGATAGAGATATTTCTGTGCGGCATTGTCAGGCGATGCATAGTAGTAAAAGCAACCTCCAGCTTCGTCAACTATGGCACGTTCGATGATGTCGCTCTCCCCGGGTGTCAGTAGAGACAGCTCTTTTCCTTTGCGCGAGTAAATATAGGCGTGCCGCCACCCATCCTTTTCGGTTAGTACAATAAATGCTCGGCCGTCGCGGATCCACTCAAGCCCGGCATTCTTGCTGTAGCTGGCGATGACCCATGCCGGATCGGATTCGTGGTAGATGCGCGTGATTGCACCTGTACGAACGTTGGCGATTAGAAACTCGCGCTCATCCCGAAACCGACTTAGCTTTTCCACCAGCAGCTCATCCGAATTTCCTGCCCAACTGACCTGTCCCAGGTAGAATCCCTCTTTTGGTATTGGAATGGAAAGCCAGCGTGTTTCACTTCCCTGAGCATCGACAATCCCAACACGTAGTGTCGATATGGTCCCACCCACTCTGGCAAATCGGACTTCTTTCACTTCCGGATACGATGGATCACCCGGGACAAGCACCGACCTTAACCTTACATCGGAGGCGTCCGATTGCACAAAGGCAATCCACTTCCCATCAGGGCTCCAGACTGCCCGGCTGTTCGAAACTGAGCCGTCGTCAGCATTATTTGTGAGGGGTATCTTCTTGTCACTATTCAGATTGCGCACATACAGGTTCCCCTTTTCGGAGTAGAGGACTTGCTGACCATCAGGGGAAATTTTACCGGCTCTACCACTGTCCTTTTTCTCAGGTGGATCCAGCACTGTACGTTTGCCGCTGGCGATATCGTAGCGCACTAAAACCCGTTTGTCTTCCCCTTCAACCGGCTCCGAAACCGTGTAGCCTGAACTATCATCAAGCCAGTCTGCGCGAAACCTCTTAGCGCGGGATTCTCCCTCCTCATAGATTGCACGTAGTCGTGACTCGGCTTCTTTAAGACTTAGTTCCCTGGAAGTCTGAGCACAAAGCTCAGGCACAGCAATGGTGACGATAATACAGATCAAAGCTGAACCCGCAATTATACTCGTTTTCATTTTTGCCTACTCCTTTTCTATATCGACTATTGATAAAACATTCGATTTTGATATTTATCACACTCTCGTGCATTCTGTCTTTGCAGTCTTGCTCGCATATCAAAGCGCACCTCCCCAGATATCTCCCACAGTGAATCCTTCCGGAAAAGGATCATCCGGATCGAGCATGTAGTTGGCGGTGCCTGTAATCCAGGCCTGTCCGCTTAGCTTCGGCACCACGGCAGGGTAAGGAGAACCAAAATCCACTTCGCGAACCAGTTCATCCGTAAAGACCGTACCAAGGATCCCAGCATTTCGGAACGGCTGATTCAGGTCCAGTTTTCCGCGAGCATAAAGTGTCGCCATCTTCGCACATGTGCCGGTGCCGCAAGGCGATCGGTCGCAGGCGCCGGTCCATGTCGAAGGCCGCTCCCAATCCAGTTTGCCCGTCGAGACAACGACAGCGTTTTGCATGTCCGCATCCGGGCTGGAAGACGCCGAAGAGAGTTGTGAGATCGTCACGCCGGCAATCTCCGGCTGATGTGGGTGGACAACGGGCAGTTGTTCCTGGCTGGCGACTTTAATCATCTCCCAGATGCGTGTAATCTCTCCAGCGTTATCCGGCTTTATCTCAAGCCCAAACTGAGACGCTTCTGCAATCACGTAGAACATCCCGCCGTAGGCGATATCTACCGTGACCTCGCCCAGCTCGGGGACTTTGATCTTCGCATCGAGGTGCATTGCAAATGCGGGAACGTTGTCGAAAGTCACCGACTTGACCTTATTGCTGTGAACCTCGGCACGGACGCCGATGAGTCCCGCCGGTGACTCCAGCGTAAGCTCGGTGACAGGCTCGACAGCCGGTATCATGCCCGTTTCCAGCAGCACTGTCGCCACGGCGATGGTGTTGGTTCCCGACATCGGCGGGTATTCAACCTGTTCCATAATGACAAAACCGGTATCCGCATCGGGATGACAGGCGGGGAGAATCAGATTGCAGTTTGACGCCGGATAACCTCGCGGTTCACGCAACATCATCTTCCGAAGGTGGTCGGCATGTTCTTCCAAGTAGCACTTCTTCTCGATGATGGTATTACCCGGCACATCCTGCACCCCACCGACAATCACCCGGCCCAGTTCACCACACACATGTGTATCCACTGCAGAGATCGTTCTTGCAATTTGCATCACTATATTCCTTTTCACTATCGATCCAGTGAGCCTATGATAACAGTTATACTATTAAGGGGACAAACAAAAAGGATCGAAAGTACGAGCCTTACTACACCGGCCACCTCTGAAAAGCTCAAAGTCAAACACTAAAAAGTGTAAATTGGAAATCCTTGTTTTAGTCAAGTTTTTCGGATAAAGTGAAAAAATATCCTGTTTTTATATAACTTGTAAAATGTATATTTGTATCACAACGAAAGAATTTTAACTTTTTATGATTGGTATCAGGAATGAATCGGCGTAATTTTTTAAAGCTGGCTGGTTTTTACACTATATCGACACTCTTAGATGAGTGTACGACAAGTGCACTAAGCAAGACAACTGGAGACCGTCTCCCCAATATCGTATTCATCCTGGCAGACGATCTCGGATACGGAGACGTTAGTTGCTACAATCCCAACTCGAAGGTTCAGACGCATAATATAGACAAACTTGCTTCCCAGGGAATCAGGTTCATTGACGCCCACAGCTCCTCGACTGTCTGTACGCCTACGAGATACAGCCTCCTTACGGGACGTATGGCTTTTCGTACTGGCATGACCGGCGTCTTCACAGGTGCGGGCGGTCCGTGTCTGATTGAGAAAGGACGACTGACCTTGCCGCAGATGCTTCACCAGAAAGGATACGTGGCCGCATGTTTCGGCAAATGGCACATAGGCCTGACGTTTTTCGATAAGGAGGGCAAACCCATTAATGAGAACGGGCTTGAAGGAGTCAAACGGATCGATTACTCGCGTTCGATCCCAGATAGTCCCATCTATCGCGGATTCGATCATTTCTTTGGGACCGCATGTTGTCCTACCACTGACTGGCTGTACGCCTACATCGACGGTGACCGGATTCCCATCCCGCCCAAAGAAATATTGGACCGCACTGGATTGCCCAAGCACGCCTACTCAAGAGACAATCGACAAGGAATGATCGCATCGGATTACAACCTTGAAGAAGTTGATCTTGTGTTCTTGGACAAAAGCAGAAAGTTCATTGAAGAACACGTTAAATCTAAATCGGACAGACCATTCTTTCTCTTCCACTCGTGTCAGGCCGTACACCTTCCTTCTTTTGCCGCAGATCCATTCAAGGGCCAAACAAAAGCCGGCCCTCATGGAGACTTCATTTTTGAACTCGATTCCATCGTCGGCGAGTTGTTAAAGACAATAGACCGTCTCGGTATCGCAGATAATACGATTGTAATGTTCTCGAGCGACAATGGCCCCGAGACCACCAGCGTGATTAACATGCGAAAAGATTACGCACACGACGGTGCTCGACCATGGCGAGGTATGAAACGTGACCAATGGGAAGGCGGCCATCGCATTCCGCTTATTATACGATGGCCTGGAAAGATCAAACCAGGTTCGATGACGGATCAAATGACAAGTCTCACGGACATCATGGCAACCTGTGCGGCGATTGTCGGAGCAGAGATGCCAAACAATGCCGCAGAAGACAGCTATAATATGATGTCGGTTTTGCTTGGCCAACAAGCGAACGAGCCTGTTAGAAAGTACCTTGTTCAGCAAACTATCAGCTTGGCTCTGTCTATTCGGCGCGGACGGTGGAAGTATCTCGACCACAAAGGTTCAGGAGGCAATAACTACAATAATCCTAGTCTAAAACCTTATGCTCTACCTGACAGCGCACCGGATGCACCAGGCCAGTTATACGATCTCGAAACGGATCCTGGTGAAATCCGCAATTTGTATTACCAACACCCTGAGATCGTCGCCGAATTGAAGCAGCAACTGGATAAATTCGTGAAGGAGGGGCGCTCAAGGCCTCTAATCTGACACAGGTATTGGGCGGATTTAATCCTTTGAGAAATTTTATTAGGATTCAATAAAGGGATTCTATCTTCCTCGAAAGTACATGAATGTAAAACCTGAGGTTCGATTCGCTTCGCTTCTAAGACGCTTGACACCCAATAACCACAAATAATTTTTTAGAGGCATGCATGTCACGACGCAACAGCCAATGTCACTTACTAATTGACAATGTGCATTGAATACTGACATATGTCCGACCGGTGGACGGTCATTGACTTGCTTTACCTTAGTTGGTGCGAAGCACCAACTAAGGAGGTTTATCGCTTTACGGCCAAAAGATGAACGGGAAGGAAGGA
>Ga0180437_10006034_pt1 | contig 16356 bp, 9 predicted proteins | sample SS_ome_4_FD_132410 | JGI IMG/M metagenome (GOLD analysis project Ga0180437, IMG submission 132410) | Hypersaline lake sediment archaeal communities from the Salton Sea, California, USA - SS_3_D_1 metaG | ecosystem: Environmental > Aquatic > Non-marine Saline and Alkaline > Hypersaline > Sediment...
ACGCCATCAAGAAGCTCGGAGTGGAAGGTCTCAACCTCACCAACGCGCTCGAGGCGCGCGGCGCCGGAGCGGCCAAGAGCGCGCGTCAAGCTGCGGCGAATCTAGGGCTGACCGGTAAGGAGCTGTCGCAGGTGTCGTCCCAAGCGGCCGGCATGTCTATCGGGTTGGAGATCGGAGCGGAGACAGCAGCTCAGGCCATCGTCGGCTTCAAGGATTCGATGGAGGAGATGCGGGCGGTAGGCATTTCTTCAGCTGCGTCTTTGGCCAAGCTCGCGGAGGTATCGGGGGTCAACGCCAAAGAGTTCAGCCTCATGCTCAAGAACATGAGCAAGATGGGCTTGGCTGGAGATCAGATCAAGAACGTCGTAGGCAGCTTTACGGCGATGGGCCGGGTGACGGGCGACGTGGGAGGGGCGCTAGGAGCGCTGCCCGAGATCTTGGAGCACATCGGCAAGCAGCTCGCTATCACGGGCGGGGAGATGGACCCCAAACGCATGGCGGAGTTTGCGGCGCAGACCGCAGGGCTCGCCGCAGGGCTCGGCAAGATGGGCCTTTCGGCCGACAAGGCTCGCGGCACTGCGATGGAGCTGGCCGGATCTATCGTCGAGGCTCAAGAGCACTTCTACAACCTAACGGCAGGCACCGCCGAAGACCTGCCGGCGCTAGCCAAGGAGCTGGCGATCTCCACAGGCCAGATCACCGGCTCCTTCGAGATGATGCGCTCAGGTCCTCAAGGCTTCGTTGAGGGCTTGATGAACATCTCGAAAGAGGTGAAGGCGAGCGGCGGCAACGTTGAGGAGTTCACGAAGTTCCTGCGCGCTCGGTTGAAGCAGGCAGGGATTGGGGGAATAGATCCACTAATCAACCTCATGACCCAAGCGGACGACACCATCTTCGCGGCGATGAAGACCACGGAGAAGGCGACTGATAGCGTGGGTAAGCTGGGAGAGGAAGGACACACTACCGGACGCACGCTGCAGGAAGCCTTTGAGATGGCCCAGCAGCAGATGGAGACGAGCTTTCGGTCCATCGGCAACGCACGACAGAAGTTCGTTCGCGACTCGGTCAAGGAGTTTGGCCGCGTCGCTCAGTCGTTGAAGGCCATCGCCGCCAAGGGCGGTCCTATGGGCGAGATGGTCACTCTGATGAGCGACATGCACTCGCTGGGCTCCCTGGCGCTGCTACCTGAGACGCTGCGTCCGATGGCTGCAGTACTCGGCACGATTCTTCAGCAGATCGGACCAATCATTGCAGGCTTTGGTGCTCTGGTCATGTTCTTCCCGAAGATGATGCTGTACCTCGGGCCGGTGGTGGCGATCCTCGGGTTCTTCACGACGCAACTGCTGGCGGCTCGAATGGAGACCGACAGCTGGGCCGAGGCGTTTACGAAGGCGGGCGAGAATATCAAGGCCAAGCTGTCCAAGTGGGGCGGTTGGATCACGGGGTTCTTCGACAAGGTCGGGGAGGCGATACCCAACGCCCTGGACAAGGTCTCTACTCTGTTCTCAGATTGGCTGGACCGGCTACTAGAGACGGGCGTTGGCGGCCAGAGCCGCCTGTTGGATAGCTTCCTCAACTTCGCCAAGTCGATCGGGAAGAACCTAGGAAAGGTCGGGAAGGCCTTTTTGAAGTTCGGTGCGGCTATCACAGGAGCGCTGGCAAAGGCGGCGGAGACCATCGACTGGGCTGACTTCTTCCAGACGCTCTTCGCTAGCATCGGAAGGGCTGTGTCAGGGGTGGGGCGCTTCCTGCTAGGCGCGGCGAAGGCCATCATGCGTATGTTGGCCGAGGGCTTCGGCGTGGCGGCCGGAGACAAGAGCGTTGTTGGACAGATCATCAGCAATCTGCTCACGGTCTTCACCGAGGTGGCGTCCGGGCTCGTTTCGGTGATGAAGTCCGTTGACTGGGGTCAGCTGGTTACGACGGTCTTCGGCGTCATCACGGGCTTCTTCGCCAAGGGGAACGAGCTAATCGCGTCCGTCGACTGGATGGGCGTTGTAGATGCCATCTTTAAGGGCATTGGGACGGCTTTCAAGGCCCTTGCGGGCAGCGGGGCGGGGTCACTGCTGGGTACTTTGGCGAACGCTCTCATAGGCCGCGTAGCGGTCGTAGGCGAGGCCTTGCTTGCGGTTCTCGGTCGAGCGCTAGAGTGGCTGGGTAAGGCCGACTGGAGCGGCCTGCTGGGGATGCTGCTAAAGCTGGCGGGCGGCATCGTCGAGGCGGCCGTGGGAGCTGTGGGCCAGCTCGTAGGGAAGCTGCCGGATATCCTGGGCAAGCTCGCTACGGCGTTGTCGAAGCTTGACTGGGGCGGCATCATTGGGGCGGTCTTCGAGACGGTGTTCGGACTGTTCCGCTCCATCGGCGGCAGCGGCATCATCGAGGCACTCAAGGGCATAGCGGACCAGTTGGGAAAGAACGTCGGGGTACTCGGCGAGGCCATCGTAGAGATACTCGAGGCGGCCATCGACTACATCGGCAAGGTCGACTGGGCTGGGCTAGCCGCAACGATTTTAAGCATCGCGGTGGACATCGCGGCCAAGTTGTTAGAGCGGCTTGTGGGCCTTGTGGGCACACTCCTCGGGAATCTGCCTTCGCTGCTCGAGAAGTTGATTGTTACGGCGCTCGGCATCGTGAAGACGCTACCTGCGAGGGTAGGAGAGCTGCTGTCGAAGATCGGTCCGATTCTGGGTAAGCTGCTGAAGAGCCTCATACCCATCGTGTTGAAGGGGTTGGTAGCCCTTGTGGGTCTAGTGCTCAAGCTGCCGGGGATGCTCTGGAACGCGCTGCCGGAGATCTTGAAGGGCCTCAAGAGTGTGCTGTCGGGCTTGTTGGACGTCCTCAAGAACATCATCTTTGGGCTGCTGGACGGCATCATGGATTGGCTGAAGGAAAAGTTTCCAGCCTTCGCCAAGTTCCTCGAGCCTGCTATCGATGCGATCAAGGGCTACGTCGAGGGAGCCTACGCGGTCGTGGAGACCGTGTTCGGTTGGCTCGCCGACTTGCTCGGCGGCGTGGCCGACTGGGTAGGGGACGTCTGGGAGGACATCTTCGGCGGCGCGGGAGACGAGACGAGCTGGCTGTCAGAGCAGCTGGACAAGATCGGAAACCATCCGTTCTGGACCACGCTACGAGCCATCGGCGACTTCATCGCGAACGTGGTCGTGTCAGAGTTCAACAAGATGGTGGACACCCTGAAGGTTATCTGGGGTGTTCTTGAGCTAGTGGGCGGCGTCATCTACGACGTCATTGTGGTGGCGTTCAAGGCCATGTGGGTCGTGGTGGAGCCTATCTGGGGAGCCCTAAAAATCGGAGCTACGATCGTTTGGGAGGCTCTGAAGCTGATCGGCTACGTCATCTACAAGGTTCTCGTCATCGCGTTCAAGGTGCTGAAGGGCATTGCTCTGGCGGTTTGGGATCGCCTAAAGGAGCAGTGGGATACAGCCGTCGCGTTTTTCAGCGGGCTGTTTCAGACGCTAGTCGCCACGGTGGCGGCTTACTGGATGGCCATCAAGGACATCATCACAGGCGTTTGGACGAACTACATCAAGCCGATCTGGGATCCGATAGCCGAGTACTTCAAGAGCCTGTTCAGCGCGCTGTGGGGCGTCATTGAGCCCTACTGGACTCGCATCAAGATAATGATCGCTGGGGTGTTCTTGGACTACATCAAACCGGTGTGGGACAAGGTATCCAACTTCTTCGGCGACATCTTCGGCAACATCAGCGAGAAGGTAGATCAGGCCATCGAAGATATCGTCGGCTTCTTCTCCAATTGGCGCGCAAGCATCGACGAGGTGTTCGGGTCCATCGAGGCGTGGGTGGACGAGCTGTTTGGCTCTTCCATCTCGGACGACATCAAGAAGGACCTCGAGAAGAGCTTCAACTTCTTCAAGAAGACGTTCGACAAGATCAAAAGCATCGGACAGCGTCTATTCAACTGGTTCAGGAAGAAGTGGTACGACCTGAAGACAACCGCCGTAGCGGTTTGGGTTGCGATCGTAGACAAAGCGAAGGACGTTAAGCGGCAGGTCAAAATGGCTATGCAGCGCATGGTCAACGAGGTCGCTAGCGTGCTTCAGGGCATCAAGTCTGCAGCCCAAAAGGCTTGGGATGACATCGTCAGGACAGCCGGCGGCATATGGGAGCGAATCAAGAAGAAGTGGGGTGACGTAAAGCAGTGGTTCGTCGACCTGTTTGCTGGGCTCGTTGGAGCGCTTATTCCGATCATGGCCGGCATCTACGCTGCCGTCGTGAACGTTTGGGACGATGGGAAGGGCGGAGGCATCAAGGGGGTGTGGGGAAAGATCCCGACCTTCTTTAAGAACCTGTGGAACACCATTTCCACCCACGCGCTGAAGATCTGGGACAAGATCAAAGAGAAGGTCGGCAAGGCGATGAAGCCTATGATCTCGCTCTTTGAGAAGATCGACGCCATCACCAAGCGGATCTTTACCAACTCGATCCACGACGACGTGAAGCACTCGATGGACCTATCGGCCAAGTACATGGCGAGCGGCGTCGGGAGCATGAACGAATCGGCGCGGCAGATGAGCGGCGTCATACTGACGGAGTTCCAATCGACGTTCGGCGCGGTGGCCAACATCTCAGAGTCTCTAGTTACTGCGGTCTTTTCGGGGATCAACAGAGCGGCTCAGATGGTGAACGTAGAGAGCGCGCTTACTCCCATCTTGGGCTTCTTCGAGACACTGGACGAGTGGCTGAACTATCTATTCAGGGAGTCTATCCAGACGGACGTGGCTAGCTCGATGGCGGCGTCCGCGGACGAGATGACCATGGGCTCCGACAAGCTGAGTGACATCACGGCCGCGTGGGGTCAGGACTTCGAAAAGATCTACCAGCGGACGTTCAGCAGAGCGCTCAGGAGATTTGCGATCTTCAAGGCGCGCGCAGTTTTGACGTTCGCCGAGTTGGGGAAGGACCTCGTTGCGGAGTTTCAGCTTACCTTCATGGCGATCGACTTGCTTTCTACCGTGACCACGATGTTGTTGGACTACATGAAGTATAGCCTGAAGGACTCCATGGACATCATGCACACCATGCTCTACCAGGTAGACAAGTTCTACAACGCCATGGTCAAATCCATTCAGATCGGAGACCGACAGCTGAAGGAAGCCGCGGAGGAGGCTACAAAGAAGGCGAAGGAAGGCGACCCGGACGCTCCAGACGTCCAGGTCGTTACGGTGCAGATGGACCCCAAGGGCTTGGCTATTAAGCCTCTGATCAACGCGGTGAACAACCCGACGTGGTGGAAGGAGTCTAAGGCGGAGTTCAAGGCTTTGGCTAAGGCGTGGCTGAGTCTCCAAGAGACCATCATGTACTTCCTACAGCCTCGGGGAGGTAGGGGCGAGCTTCTTACGATTCAGAAGGGCCAGAAAGAGGTCTACGCTCGAGCCAAGGGAACGATGTCCAAGAACGCGAGAGAGGCTTTCGAGCGGTATCAGAAGGAGCTGACGAGCGGCGCAGCGCAGGGAGGAGCCCAGTAGATGGCGGTTACGGTAAAGCAACGGAGTAGGCTGCGGTTCCACGAGCTGGTCACGCTGGACGGCTACGAGTACTGGGAGCTGTCGGAGCTGCCAACTATTCCTGTGCAGCCTGACGACATCCAGCTTCGGGTTAAGGGAACGGATCGAATAGATCTCCTAGCCCACCAATACTACGGCGACGCTGTACTTTGGTGGGTCATAGCGAAGGTGAACGACATAGACCTGATTCCCGTCCACTTCCACGAGGGTATGGTCATTAGGATCCCATCCCCAACGTACGTCAACCAACAACTCTTTATTAAAGCCGAGTTCTGATGCCTGAGTGGGACTTTGCCAACCCCGTGATGCACGCCGCCATCGTCAATCCTGACGGGACGCGCATTCCGCTTTGGACCAACTCGTTTGACCAAGGTAAGGGCATTGCTGCGTTGCCCGTGCTGACCGACCTGGTGGTAGAGCTTAACTTGGGGCACTTACCGAAGATCACGGCTACCCTGGCCGGACCGTACGATACGATGATGTTGGGGTTGCTCAACCAAGAACACCTGCGGTTCGGTCAGTCGCGGATCCAATGCCAGTTCGGCTACGTTGGGACTAAGGGTATGGCGATCTTGTCTCAGGTCTTTACGGGGCTCCTGGACCAGCCTGACGTGACTATAGGGGCGGAGGTGACTGTCTCGCTGGTCGGGGTAGGGGACGCCGGGTATGCTACTCTTCGCGACTCCAGAGGCATTCAGGAGGAGAACATCTCTTGGCTGGACGTCATTAAGCTGATGGCTAAAGGAGATCCGGACAGCCCCCGAAAGCTCGAGGTGGACATATCGGCTGTGGAGGAAGCGGGAGGGAAGCCTCTCGAGCTGTTGACACAAAAGCGAGCGTCGTTTGCTGCAGGATACGCTTCGGACTGGCAGGTCATTCAGCGCAAGGTTCGCGACTGCAAGTGCTGGATGAACTACGTGCAGGAAGAAGTCGAGGGAGGCAAGTTGGTCATTACTCCTGCGGACGACGCGGCGCTGAAGGAGCCTAAGCACAGGTTCGTTCTTCTTACCGGGGACATTACGGATGAGACGCTGCAGCAGGTTACCGATGGCGCAGAGTTTACGGGTGGGACCTATCCGATCCTATCGTACAACTCGCCTACGCTGGCGGTGTGGTACCCGAAAGCTCTGGTCGGTGGGTTTTTGAAGGTCATCAACGACAAGACGGGCGAAAGCGAGAATAAGAACGTAGGAGGAGATAAGGATCCGAAGGACAAGCAGTCTGCGGCTACGGGCGGGGGGCAGCAGCCTAAAGACGAAGGAGCCACCAAGCTCAGCGAGAACAAGAAGGACGGCGACGGAGGCGCGGTTTACCACTCGGATCAAGCCGACAAGGATTCGGAAGATCTGATCAAGGCGACAGTCGGCGCATTGAAGCAGCAGGGAGGCTTGAAGGCGGAGGTAGAGACTATCGGAGTTCCGGATCTGATTCCTGGTGCGGGGGTTCAGATTCTAGGCGTCGGTCCTATGTTCGACTGGACATATAAGGTCCACACGGTAGTTCACACATTAGGCACGGGAGGGTACACCTCCAACTTCACGGCGGTAGTGGAAAGCGGAGTCGTTTGGGGTCCAGGATCTAAGAAGGAGGAGAAGAGAACGATCAAAAACCCGGAGCCTAGCTTTACGGTCACAGGTCACAAGGGCCACCCAAAGCCGGCAACGTGAGGGTCTAATGGCGACGACACTTGTAGGACTCCAGAACGCCATCTCCGAGTACGGCTTGGAGGACTCGCTCCAGGCCTACTACAGTATCTACCGAGCCTTCGTGATGGACAACGCTGATCCGGAAGAGCGTGGTAGGATCAAGATCAGCTGTCCTGAAGTCGGCCATGACGCGACGAAGGCGCTCAATGTTTGGGTATCTCCTGCTGTCGACATCACCGGAGATCGAATGGGTTGGTTCAACCCTCCGCTGGTGGGAAGTCTGGTCCGGGTGGCATTCGACAACGGAAACGCCAACAAACCCAAGCTCTATCTCGGCGGCTGGTCGACGGAGGCCGGGACTAGGTCTCCCGTTCCTACCGAGCTGGGCTACGTGGACGGCAAGCCACAGAAGCGGGGATTTCGCTCTCGAGCGGGGCACTTGCTGTCGTTCAACGACGCGCCCGGCGAGGAAGCCGTACGCTTGCTCTGGCACCAGATAGCGGACGGGGACCCGGCAAAGACAGACCCGGACAAGGTTGCGGCCGACTTGGCAGCAGGCGACAAGTTCTCGGCTCTCTCGTTCGACGTGGATGCTATCCAGCTCATCGACGCGGACGGAACGAAGATCGTGATCAACACCAAAGACAAGCAGGTCATGATTCAGGACTCCCACGGGAACCTGATAACTATGAGCGCTGACGGCATTTCGTTGATCGACAAGAACAGCCCTGCCAGCTCGGTCACGCTGGACGGTAGCGGCGACGTGAGCATCATTGCAGCCAAGAACATCAACCTGAACGCGCCCAACATCAACTGCAAAGGAGGCGGAGTTTTTCTTGGGGACGCGGCTTCTTTCACGGTGGCCATCTCCGAGCTGCTGGATCCGTGGCTAAAGAGTCATACCCACAACGTACCTGCGGGGGGTCCTGGTTCGGCGCGTCCTACTTTGCCTCCTCTCGCGCCTCCTCCTCCGTTCAACTCTTCTGTGAAGATCAAGAAGTGAATGGCTTCACTATGCTCGCTACCGCCCTTTCCTCCGACGCTGCAGATCCCCGCGCTGCCTGCGTTGCCGGGCTTACCGGCGTTGCCGAAGCTTCCGCCACTTCCTTCTCTTCCGACGATCGACCTTCCCTTCCCCACAATCCCCTTTCCAACGCTACAGCTGCCGAGCATTCCCGCGTTGCCGGGCTTACCGGCGTTGCCGAAGCTTCCGCCACTTCCTTCTCTTCCGACGATCGACCTTCCCTTCCCCACAATCCCCTTTCCAACATTGCAGATCCCCGCGCTGCCTGCGTTGCCGGGCTTACCGGCGTTGCCGAAGCTTCCGCCTCTGCCTTCGCTTCCAACGTGTCCGGCAGACGACTTGGCGGCGGCAGCGTAGTACACTGGGTGCGTCATGGCTGATCAATACATGGGCATATCCTTTCCGTTCGGCGCGGACGAGCAGGCGTTCCCTGCGCCTAGCACTGACGAGGCGCTCATCAAAGAGAACCTCGTTCAGCTCATTCTGATGTCCAAAGGGGAGCGCATCATGCGTCCCGAGCTGGGAACGGGCGCACAGTCCTTTGTGTTTGAGGACAACGATGATCTGCTGGCGTCCTTCATCCGCACGACCCTGACCAACGCCATTAGCACCTACGAGCCTCGCGTCATTCTTCAGAGGATAGACGTTGTTCGCGACCGCTCCAGCTCCGCCTACTTCGACACGACCACCGTGACGGTCTACTACGTCGTGTCAGCCACGCAGACCGCAGACTCTGTATCGGTCTCGCTTGGGGTGGACCAAGGGCCTACGGAGGTTTGAGATGGCACTGGCAGAGGTAAATAGGGTTCGGTACGTAGGCTTCGACTTCGACACCCACGTAGACGATCTTCGGGGCCGACTGCAGGTCAAGTTTGCGGCGTACTACAACGACTTCTCGCTCGCCAGTCTCGGGATGATGCTCCTCGATATGGTGGCGTTCGGGCTGGATACGCTGAGCTTCTATCTGGACCGGCGGGCCACTGAAGTCTATCTGGAGACAGCTCGCACACGGCACGCTGTGGCTCGGATCTGTAGGCAGTTGGGCTACAAGATGGGAGGCTCTGTAGCATCCTCTACAGATCTGACTGTGAGCGTGACCACCGCGCAGTCGTTCAACGTCCCTATTCCGCAACGCTTTCAATTCCAAGGGCCGAACGAATTGATCTTCGAGTCAGGCGAGGCGGTCGAGTTCACCACAGCCGAGCAGGCTGCCGGGACCTCAAAGCTCATTCCGGTATACGAAGGCGAAACTACGACGGAGACGTTTACGAGCGACGGGTCGGCCAACCAGGTATTCGAGCTGGCGCGTGTGCCAGACGACAAGTACGTGGCTGCGGGCTCGGTGAGCGCGACGGTGGACGGAGCCGATTGGACCGAGGTGGACTTTCTGCGTTTTGAGGAGACAGATCAGTTTGAGGTCGGCTACAACGATGACCCTCCGACTGTGCGCTTCGGGGACGGCACTGTCGGAAACATTCCGGTCACGGGTTCTTCGATCGTAATAACGTACGTGGCCACTAGCGGTAAGGCTGGAATCGTCATCAAGGACACGATTCAGTCAGCGGTTACGGACTTGGTGGTAGGCGGCGAGAGCGTAGCGCTCACCATCAACAACGATACAGCTTCTTCGGGAGGCGACGACCTCGAGTCTTTGGAGCACGCGAAGTCGTTTGCCGGTCAGGTGTTCAACTCTCGGTGGGTCGCGGTAACCAGCGACGACTACGTAGCTCTCGCAGGCTCCTACGCCGATCCTGTCTACGGGCGGGTAGCGGTAGCTCAGGCGGTATCGTCACGGTCTGCAGCCACGGACCTAACGCTGCAGGACGCCGTGCTTACGATCAAGAGCGTGCTTACTAGCTCCGTCGACACGTTGCGAGATGAGATCTCCGACGCGACGACGACCAGCACGGGGACGCTCTATCAGATATTGGACTACTCTCTTACGATCTCCAACGCCTTCGACGACATCGTTACGTCGATGAATACGATCGACACCAACAACGCAGCCATCCTGTCAGGCATCCGAGGCAACCGCAACCTAACCTACGACATCGACGCCGAGGCGGACGGCTCGAAGAACGAGGTGACGGACGGCAAGGCTCTTTTGGATGGGCTCACTATCGCTGGCTCGAGTCAGTTGACTAGCTCAGACTACGATGATCTTACTTCTTACTTCGACGGCATTGACGTTCGTCAGGACTCCATCAAGACGAAGACGGCTACGATTCGTGGAGCGGGGGACTCTCAGATTGCGGCCGGCGGCTTGATTGCGGATGAGATCGACAAGATCGGACTGTCCAAGACGGCTCTACAAATCGACGGCTCGGACGCCTATCTGAAGGCCGCGGAGGACGCTCGCGCGGCCATCGACGTGCTCATTGGCTTCTACGACGAGACCACGCCGGCCAACAGCACAGGACTCTTTGAAGTGTTCCAGGTCTCGATAGAGGGTGTAGCTGACGCGCTAGATGCTTCCATCGCCAACAACGACGCTTCTTCGATCTACTACAACCTGCAGGTGATTGAAGACCACATGGACAAGATCTTGAGCGCGGACTGCAAGGCTAACCTCGTCACCGTTCCCATCCTGGTTCGTGACGCAGCGGGCTTCTACACGACCCCATCCAACGGGCTGGTGGGAGCGCTCGAGGGCTATTTGGAGGAGCGGAAAGAGGTCACGCAGACGATCGAGGTCGTGAGCGGAGGAAACTTCCTCGTCTTCCCCGTCATCACTGTGAGGTTGGGCGTCATCCAGGGCAACTCGCTGGAGAAGGCGCGGACTGCTGCGGAGACGGCCATCGATGGCATCTTGCGCGATCGTGAGTTCGGATCTTCGCTCTTCGTTTCGACGCTGGTGCAGGAGATCATTCTGATCGAGAGTGTAGGTTTTGTGAACGTCACGATCGATGGCTACACGACGCTACTGCTGACCAGCACCCAAACAGACAAATTGGACTCTGAGGGAAACCTCATCATCGACGCTTCCGAAGTTATTACGAAAACTCCTGACTCAATTACGGTGGAGGCGGAGGTAGTGACCAAGAAGGAGCTGGACGAGGCGGCCCGGAACATCGCGCGCACGGCTTCGACTCCCCTAGCGCCCACATCGTAGTCGCGTCTGGACCTGCTAGGTGATAGATAGTAGGATTCAAGCAGCGGATGTAAGCTTTTTAGGACGGACGATCAGCCCCAAAATTTCGGAGGTATACGCAGATGTCGAGGACATTCATCCGCCCTGAGACCCAGATCAAGACTCTGGACACATTCGATGACCAGAAGGCTGCGGGCTCGACCATGGAGACGACCACGTGGAACATGGAGCAGTTCCTCGGGGGCGTCATTTCTCAGCTGAACCGGTTCTTGAACACTTCGGTCGGAGGCAACGACTGGTACGCAGATCTCGCCACACCGAGCACGTTTGAGGGGGGAGCACAGCGCGGTATCGACGAGGCGAACCAAGATCTTCACGATCTGGAGCACAAGCGCATTCTTCGCAGCGTTGCCAACCTGACGGACATCACCGTTGCTACGAGCGTCAAGGCGACTGGTACGTTGACGGGCTCGATCCAGTTCACGAACAACTACACCGTCACCATCGGGACGAAGACGTACACGTTCCAGACCACACTCACCGATGTGGATGGCAACATTCAGATCGGTGCCAGTCTCGCGGCGTCACTCCAGAACCTCTACGATGCCATCAACCTCACAGGTACGCCGGGCACGCAGTACGCGGCGAGTATGACGATTCACCCGACTGTGACGGCTACGGGCGTTACGGCGACGACCGTAACTGTGACTGCGAAGAAGGGCGGCACCTACAGCAACGGCATTGCTACTACCACTTCGGGGGCAGACCCCGTGTGGGGCGCTGCAACACTGACCGGTGGTTCTGGTGGTGACGTGTCGGTTCTCCAGCTCGCTGAGCTGCCTGCCAACACAACAGCGGCTATCGGCTCTGTTACGACCTTGGGCACGGTCTGCGCCTACGTGTCCGGCTTCCTAACGGCAAGCCTTGCGGAGGTTTCGGGTTCGACGGCCATCGCTCCGAAGAACATGGTGGAGATCGTCGATGCCGATACACGCGATCCTATCCTCGACAGCAGTGGTAGGCGCATTTGGGGTCTGTTCCAGTCAGAGTCGAACACTGACGGCTCAACTCTGACGGGGACCACGCCGAACCGTGCTCAGATCACCTTCGTTGTCGTCAACGACGAGGGCAACGACTTGGAGACCGTGGACGGCGACGACATGAGCGGCCAGGACTACAACTACGCTTCTGTCGAAAGGACGTACCTGCTCAACTTGAACGAGCAGGACTTCCTGCGCGGGGCTATCACCGACGTGCCTAGCGGCGCGACTGTGACGCGGCAGGTAGCCTACGACAATCAGGGCGTAACTCCTGTGAACGTGACCACGCACAGCTATCTCGATCTCGAAGGCGCGGGGCTCGTCTGGCAGATCCGGGACGACGCTGAGGCAGTGCTCTTCGAGGTCATTGAGGGCTCGTCAGGCGGCACCAGCCAGGTCAACATTCGTTCGGACGTGGACGAGTTCGACGTGGACGCCGCGGTGAACGACTTCTTGCAGGGCGTCACGATGGACTCGGGTGGCACGGCCATCGACATCGGCGTGACAACTGCGGGGGCTGTCACTTCGGCGGGTACTTTGCAGTTGGTGTCGACGAGCGCAGATCTAGATCTCGTCGCCGGTGCGCTGCTGACCTTCACCGACCAGTACCAAGCCGGCTCCGGCTACACTACCGACCTCGTGCTCTCCGACAGCTCGCAGGAGTGGGACGACTTCGAGACAGCCTTCGGTGAGGTTTCGATTCTGGACGCCATCGTACAAGCCTACGATGCAGATCAGCGACACCGTGCTGTGGCGGAGGTTACTACGAACATCGCGGCCAACACGCTGATCGAGGGAGCAAACGGGCCGGGCTCGGCCAACATCAGCGCCGACTTGCTCGACTACCGCAACGTCACGTTCGTCGATGATGTGGAGATCTTCATCAACGGTCAGCTCATGCGCAACGGCGTGGATGCGGCGGCCAACAACGACGTGTACCCAAGCGCGACGGCGACTCCGGATCAGCAGTACGGTTGCTTCTACGCGGAGTTTGCGCTGAAGGCGTCTCCGGGCAATCCGGATGTTATCCAGATGTTCATCACGGGCGCACTGTAGACCGCCTGCCTGACGCTCTTCATCTGTGGTAGCCTTCAGCTATCATGGGCGTTGAGAAGTCGGAATTAAAACGGACGTTACTGCAAGGGTTGGCTCGCGAAGCCGCGGAGCGGAGCGAGGCTCTACAAGCGGAGGTTTACCGTGTTGAGGGAGGTGTTCGCGCGCTCGATAAGGTGCTGAAGGGTATCGAGCGTGATGTCTACACTCGTCTGCGACGCGACATTGACGAGAGTAAGTTCGACCCGGACACGGGCAAGCAGGTAGATCGCTACGTTCAGACCTGCATGAACTTCGTTAAGCACGTAGGCAAGCAGCTGACGGAGCAGCTTGGGGTGCAGAGGGGGCGTGCGATGGAGTCGGCTGAGATGGGTAAGATGCTGCTCAGCTCAGCCGAGGCGGAAGGCAAGAAGATCGAAGCGGTCGAGGCAGCTAAGGAGGCGGGAGCTGCGGTCGAGGACGACGGCTCAGTGGAAGAAGTGCCTTCGGAGGAGAAGGGTCCCGCTCGGCGTCCTGCTGGCGTGCGGCCTGCCCCCTCGTTGAAGGCCCGTAGAACGGCCCAGGAGCCCCCGCCACCGGAAATCGACCTAAGAGGCGGAGCCTTTGAGAAACCGGCTCCTGAGCCTCCTCCAGCTCCAACAAAGCCTGCTCCGGAAGCTGCGGGCGAAGAGCCTCCGTCCGAGGAGCCGTCCAAGGAGGCTTCTCCGGCTCAGCCGCGGACTCCGGCCGAAGAGCCTCCGCCGGAGAAGCCTAAGAGGCGGCGCGCGAAGAAGGCGTCTACGAAGAAGGCGTCTACGAAGAAGGCGACGAAGCCGAGAAAGCCGACGCGCCCTACTCGGAAGGCACCTTCGGTTGAGGCTGAGCCAGATCCAGGGAAGCGCAAAGCAGATCGAAGGGAAGCCGCCAAGGAGCGGCGGGAGGCGGCGGCCAAGGAAGCCGAGAAGGAAGCGTTGAGGAGAAAACGAGGTGGGAAGAACACCTGACAGGCGACCGGGCGCTCCGCTTCGTGAAGAGGAAGGGGCTTACTTTGACGAGCAGGCAGCGCCTGCGGCGACGGAGGGCCAGTTCGTCTACTACTCGGGGCGCTGGTCGTTCTACGACAGCACGGGAGAGTACGATCCTCGTTCGGGCGGCGGGATTAGCGAAGCACAGCACAAGGCCCTCCACGACCTAATCCACTTCATCGACGAAGGGCCAGCGGATGGTTGGACTAGCGGGGCTTACAAGGAGACGACGTGGTCGGGCGTCTTTCCGCAGACAGTGATCTGGTACACCGACTCAGGCAAGTCGAAGAAGATCGTAGAGCTGACCATTACGTGGACAGGCGTCAATCCGACGACCGAGGTGTGGGAGATGTACGACGCGACCGGAGCGTTGCTAGTGACAGTCACCGACTCGATCACCTATAGTGGGATCTTCGAGCAAAACCGCACCAGGGCTTGGGCGTAGCCATGAGCAGATCTCCTGCCGTCATTCCTTACTCTTCAGACAGCGTCGAGCTGGGGCTGAAAGACGGCGTCACGTTGCCGGCGAACATCCGCGGCTTCGTGTCGGTGGGGATCGACGGATCGACTGCGCGCTTCACGGTAGTCGACTCCAGCGGGAACCAGGTATTTGTCGGGGCTGGTACGGCCGGCAGCCCGGCTGGCGGTGTGCTGAGCATCCAGGGTGTGTCTGGAGGGCAAGCGGTGTCTGTGTCTCAAAGCGGCACCTGGACGGTCCAGCAGGGCACGCCTCCTTGGGCTGTGAAAGGCACGGACGCCGATGGCGCAGCTCCGACCGAGAATCCTGTGCTGGTGGCCGGGCAAGACGGAGCCAACGTTCAAACTCTTCTATCCGACACATCGGGGCGCTCAAGGGTTGTTGGTGCGGCAGCGGACGGGGCGGCTGTTACGGGAGATCCCGTACTGGTTGGAGGGCAGGACGGGACCAACGCCCAGAGCCTTCTGACCGATACTTCGGGGCGTCCTAGGATCGTAGGCGCGGGTCCGGAGGATTCAGCCAAGGTTGGAGATCCTGTGAGGGTTGCCGGCTCGGACGGTACCAACACAAGAGATGTCCTGACCGACTCCGGTGGTCGGCAGGTGGCCGTAGGAGCTGCAGCGGACGGATCCACACCCGTAGGCGATCCAGTCCTTGCTGCCGGTTGGGATGGGACCAACGTCGAAACGTTGAAGACCAACACTGCCGGGCGTCTCCAGCAAGTGCTCTTCGACGATGCCGGCAACGAGCTTCTAGGCACGAAGACGCAGGATGGGTCGATTCCGGTTACTTTTCCGTCTGACCTAGATCCGATCCCGATCACCTTCACACCGGTGGACGCGCGGACGGGGATCGCCTCGGCGGACTTCGGGTTGGGCGGCGGCACGGCTGGCGCCGTGTATCCGATGGAGGCGACGACGTACACCGAGCCGACAGCTGAAGCGCAGCGTTCGTTCGCCAGCTCGAGTGGGAACGACACGGCGGCAGGCACGGGCGCGCGGACGGTCGAATTTACCTACTTCGACGGCAGCGGCAACGGCCCCTACACCGGGGAGGTGACGTTGGCCGGGACGACGCCCGTGGATACGACAGAGACCGACATCCGGTTCATCGAGTCGATGCGGGTTCTGACGGTGGGTTCTAGCGAGGCAAACGAGGGGACGATCTCGATGTACAGCGCCACAGGTGGCGGGGGCTCCGTGATCGGGAGCATCGGCTATGCGTCGGTCATTCCACTTCGAGGGGACAACCAGACGTTGTGGTGCCACCACTACATCCCGACCGGTTGGACCGGCGAGCTTGCGGTTATGCAGTGCGCGATCCAGTCCGGCGGCTCAGGTACGAGCGGTAGGTTTTTTATCCGGTCGACTCAGCCGCTGGTTGCCAACTCGGCGGAGATTGTGCGGGCTGGCTATCTTCTACTGCCTGGAGCGTTCCAGCGGTCGTTCCAGTTCCACGATACGATTGAAGGCTTTGC
>Ga0180437_10006035_pt1 | contig 16355 bp, 12 predicted proteins | sample SS_ome_4_FD_132410 | JGI IMG/M metagenome (GOLD analysis project Ga0180437, IMG submission 132410) | Hypersaline lake sediment archaeal communities from the Salton Sea, California, USA - SS_3_D_1 metaG | ecosystem: Environmental > Aquatic > Non-marine Saline and Alkaline > Hypersaline >...
GTTGAGGACGGTGTTGCCGGACACCCCCAGCGGCGCGGATGTGTCGTGCCAGCCCGCGGCGTAGGACGCCGGGACGCCCCACACCGACTGCATCTGCCCGTCCAACTCCACCGGCTCCAGGGACACCGTGACGACCGGTGCGTCCACACCGATCTCCGGAATGACAATTCGAGTGGGCAGCGTGGGCGTCGGGGCGGGAGGAATCGGCGTGGTGGCCGTGACCGGGTCCGTGGCAGATGGGCCTGGCACAGCCGTCGGGGTGCTGGCGACATCAGCCGGCGGCTCAATCAAGGGCAGGAAGGCCACCGTCGCCGCTGGGGAAGGCGGCGGCAGTGTTACCGCGGGGGCAGGCAGGCGCACCAGGCGAGACCTGACGTACGGGTAGACCAGCACGGCACCCACAACCAGCAGGGCGACGCCGCTCCCGACGAGGAGCCACGATAGAAGACCACGTCCCGGCCGCCGCGCCGAACCTCGACCTCGCCGGTCCGACATCGTTCCTCGGGGTTGCCTGCTCACTGCTCCCCAACGCCCAACGTGTCCGCCGGTATCATCGTGCACACACCCGGATCCGCCAGGCAGGAGAGATCGTCTTGGGGCGTGATGATGCGCTCCACGCCGCCGTCGAGCATATGGATGATCCGGTCCGCAAACTCCACCATCCGCAGGTCGTGGGTCACCATGATCCCGGCCCGATTCTGCTCGTGCACCAGGTTAGCCAGCGTCTCCACGACCTGGTAGGCGCGCTCGGTGTCGAGGCTGGCCGTCGGCTCATCGGCCAGCACCAGCGTGGGCCGGTTGATCAGGGAACGGGCTATGGCCACGCGCTGCTGTTGTCCGCCCGAAAGCTGTCTAGGCAGCATGTCCATGCGCTCTTCCATACCCAGCAACACCAGGAGCTCCTTGGCCCGCTTCTTGCCGGCCGCGTTATACTCACCGTTCAGGCGCAACATCAGCTCCACGTTCTCCAGCGCCGTCAGGTACGAAACCAGGTTGTTGCTCTGGAAGGTAAAACCGATCTTGCGCCGGCGGAAGCGGGCGCGCGCCGCCTGGCTCATCTCGGCCAGTTCCTGGCCGTCGATAACGATGTCGCCGGACGTGGGGCTCAACAGCGTGGCCAGCATGGCCAGCATCGTGGTCTTACCCGAACCACTGGGCCCGACGAGGGCGACAAACTCGCCCCGCTGCAGGCTGAATGAGACTTCGTCCACGGCCTTGATCGTGCCCGTGCCCACCGGATATTCCTTGATGACCGATCGAGTTTCAAGTGCTAGCGTCATAGTGCCACCTCAAGAACCCAGCCCCAGGGCCACCAACGGCTCCACCCGCAACGAATACCGGACGGACAACAGGCCACCGATGGGGCCAATCAGCAGAAGCGATACCACCGACGTGGCGCCAGAGCGGGGCTCAAAGATGATGGGGATGGTAGGTGGGAAGCTCAGGGACAGACCCACGGCCGCCACGCTTCCGATCGCGACGCCCAGCAGCGTGACCATCACAATCTGGACGATCGCGGCCACCGCAATGGTGGAATTTGGCGTGCCGATGGCCTTGAGCATACCGATCTGGGGCACCTTCTGCAGCGTCTGAATCTGGAAGAAACCCCCGATCACCAGCACGCCGATCAGCAGGGCGAAGGTGCTCTGCGTATTCAGCGTGCTCTGCTGCGCGGTATAGCCCGGCGTGTTCTCATACGCCGTCTGGCGATCGACCAACTCGACACCGTCCACCTGCGCATCCAGACGTTGGCGCATCGTGTCGAGCTGCGTGGGGTCCTCCAATTGGACGGCGATCACGTTGCACGCCGGGTCTTCGGCGCCCGGAGCCGCGGAAGCTTTGGGACGGATGTCGTCCCACGTGACGATGGGCACGAAGACCGAAGGCCGCAGTCCGTACTTGCGGCTGTCGGTGACCCCGACGACCTGCAACGAGTACAATTCGTCCTCGGTGCCCTGCGTCGAACGGATGACCAACTGGCCCCCGACCTTCAGCCCGGTCATCAATGCCACCGTCCGGTCGATGATGGCTTCGTCGGCACTCCTGCGCACCAGGCCACCCCCTCTCACGACCGGTGGCTCGCCGGGTTTGCCCGGCTCGACGCCGATGAGCGAGATATCCAGAGGCTCAGTTCCATCGTCCATCGGGATGTCCACACCGGAGAACCCGAGCGGACCGACGTCCCGCACTCCCTCGACGGCCCGTATCGCCCTTCGGGTCGTGCAATCGACGCGACTGCTGGCAATCGTGAGCCGCGCTGTATCCTGATAGGCAATCAGTTCAGCGTTCAGTTTTTCCAGATACTCGCGGTTCCCAGACCCCAGGCCTTCCCCCAGCGCAGCGACGAACAGAACGAGGACTGTGATCAACGCCACAACCATGCTGAACAGAAGAAATCGCCCTCGATTGCGCCATATTTCCTTGAATGCTAGATGTACACCTGTCCACATCCCAGCACCACCTCCTCACACGAGCTGTAAACTCCCCTTTTGCTTAGACCGATATTATAGCATAAAATGTGAAATGCGTACTTCATGCCCCACTGTGGATGGCATAGGCAGGTTGGCGTTTCCGCCTTCTTGTGTTACACTTCGGGCATTCCCAACCTATTCATCCCCTATGAGGTGAACTATGAAGCCTTTGCCATACGCGCAGGCACACCGAGAGCGGTTTCTCGATGAACTGAAGGAATTCCTGACGATACCCAGCGTCAGCACCCAGCCCCGTCGCAAGACCGACGTCGCCCGGGCGGCCAGTTGGCTCCGCGACAAGCTGCTGGCGGCCGGATTCCCCAAAGCCATGGTGATGCCAACGGCAGGCCACCCCGTCGTCTACGCCGAGTGGATGGCGGCGGGGCCGGAGGCACCCACGGTGCTCGTCTACGGCCACTACGACGTCCAGCCGCCCGATCCACTGGACGAATGGCACACCCCACCCTTCGAGCCCACCGTGGTGGGCGAGGATCTCTTCGCCCGGGGTGGATCCGACGACAAAGGGCAGTTGTACATCCACGTCAAGGCCATCGAGTCGTTCAGCCAGACAGCAGGCACCCCGCCGGTCAACGTCCGATGCATTTTTGAGGGGGAGGAGGAGATTGGAAGCCCCAGCCTCGGGCCCTTCATTCGCGAGAACAAGAGCCTGCTGGCGGCGGACGTTGCTCTGATCTCGGACACGCACATTCCGAGCAAGGACCAGCCAGGGATCATCTACGGCCTGCGGGGCATATCCTACTTGGAGATCGAGGTAACCGGCCCGGGCCACGACCTGCACTCCGGCGGCTACGGCGGCGCCGTGCACAACCCGATCAACGCACTGTGTGCTATGATCGCCAGTCTGCAGGATGAACACGGCAGGATCACGATCCCCGGCTTCTACGACGATGTACGCGATCTAGATCCCGAGGAGCGGGCCGCACTGGCGAAAGTCCCGTTCGACCGCCAGGCGTGGCTGGCGGAAACCGGCGTCACGGCCGACTGGGGCGAGCCAGAATACACCATCTTGGAGCGCACAACCGCCCGGCCCACGCTGGACGTCAACGGGATCTGGGGTGGCTACATCGAGGCCGGCGCCAAGACGGTCCTGCCAGGCAAGGCCCACGCCAAGGTCTCTATGCGGCTGGTTCCAGACCAGGATCCGGCGAAGATCGGCCGGCTGGTCGCGGCCCATCTGCGTGCCATCGCGCCGCCGACGGTCCGCGTGGACGTGCAAGGCCTGCACGGGGGCGAAGTGGCCATCGTCCGCCGCGACAGCCCCGCTATGCAGGCAGCGTTCAAGGCGTACGCCGCCGCCTTCGGGCGGGAGCCCGTCTTCACGCGGGCAGGGGGGTCGATCCCCGTCGTGGCGACCTTCAAGAACGTGCTGGGCGTCGACACGATTCTGATGGGCTTCGGCCTGCCGGACGACAACCTGCACGCGCCGAACGAGAAATTCCACCTGCCCAATTTCTACCGGGGGATCGAGACGATCATCCACTTCCTGGAGAACATGGGCGCCCGGGAGGTGTAGATTGACGATCTCACCAGACTTCCACAGACCAGCCCACCGGCCTCCTCATCGCGAATTGTGGAGCGGGCTCTCCAGCGACGCCCCAGACGCCGAGGTCGGCGTCCTGGGCGTGCCATTCGAAAACGCCACCAGCTTCCGCAAGGGAGCATCCTTCGCCCCGGCCAAGATCCGCGAGATCACGCCCCACATCGCAAGCGCCACTGAGGAGGGAGTATCCCTGGTTGGACTGCGCGTCCGCGACTACGGCGACGTGAGTATCGACCTCAACTGGGATCGGTACTTCGCGACCGTTGAGACCCAGGCACTGCAGGTGCTCCGCCATCCTATGGCCATTTTCCTGGGCGGCGATCACTCGGTCACCATTCCTCTGACCGCAGCCTTCAGCCAGGCAGTGACCGGCCGTTTCGGCGTCCTCCACATCGATGCCCACGTCGACCTGGCCGACGAGTTCGAGGGCCATCGCTGGTCCCACGCTTGCACCGAGCGCCGCGTGCTGGAATTACCCAACATCGAATCCCACCACCTGGTCTTCGTCGGCATCCGCTCCTGGATGGCCGACGAACTGGTGTTTCTGGCCGACCACCCAGAGATCGGCATGCACACCGCCCGCGACGTCTACCGTCACGGCGTCGAGGCCGTAGCCGACGCCGTGACCGCTCAACTAGGCGACGTAGACGCCGTCTACATCACGCTGGACATCGACGGCCTGGACCCGGCTTACGCGCCGGGCACTGGCACGCCGGAAGCGGGAGGACTCTCCACCCGCGGACTATTGGAGATCCTGCGCGCGGTCTTCGCCCGGCTGCCCGTCCGCGCGCTGGACATCGTCGAGGTAGCCCCACCGCTGGACCACGCCGACGTCACGTCTTTCGCCGCAGCCAAGGTCATCTACGAGACGTTTGGATGGGTGAAAGCCAGAATTGACCACAAGGAGTAACCATGTCACTGGATAACTCAGCCGTTTCCTCGCTGCGCGCCGAATTCCCGGCGCTGCAACAAACCGCGGGCGGTCGCCCGCTCATCTTCTTCGACGGTCCCGGCGGCACGCAGGTGCACGGCTCCGTCATCGAGGCCATAGAGCGTTACCTCACCGAGGCCAACAGCAACGCCCACGGCGCGTTCCTTTACAGTCGCCGCACCGACGAGACGACAGACGCGGCCCGCCAGGCGCTGGCCGACTTTCTCAACGCGCCCCGCCCCGAGGAGATCGTCTTTGGCGCCAATATGACCACCCTCACATTCACGATCAGCCGCGCCATCGGGCGGACGCTTTCGCCCGGCGACGAAATCATCGTCACCCGGCTGGACCACGACGCAGACATCGCCCCCTGGCTGGCGCTGCAAGAACAGGGCGCCGTCATCCGCCACGTCGACTTCGACCCCACCGACTGCACGCTCGACATGGACGACATGGCGGCCGCCATCAATCCACGCACCAAGCTGGTGGCCGTCGGCTACGCGTCCAACGCGGTGGGATCGATCAACGACGTCCATCGCATCGGCGAGTTGGCCCACGCCGTCGGCGCGTGGATCTACGTGGATGCCGTCCACTACGCGCCGCACGGCCCCATCGACGTGCAGGCCATCGACTGCGACTTTCTGGTCTGCTCGACCTACAAGTTCTTCGGCCCCCACCTGGGCGCGCTGTACGGGCGGTACGAGCTGCTGGAGGCACTGCCGGCCTACAAGGTGCGCCCCGCCCCCACAGACCCACCGGGCAAGTTCGAGACCGGCACCGGCAACTTCGAGGCGCAGGCCGGCGCGACGGCCGCGGTGGATTACCTGGCCTCGGTCGGCCGGCGGTTCGGGGGCGAGTTCGCCGATCAATTTCCCGGCTTCGAGGGACGGCGCCGGGATCTGAAGGCCGCGATGACCGCCATCCACGCCTACGAGCGGGAACTGTGTGAGCGATTCCTGGCCGGGCTGGGACAGATCCCCGGCCTGCAGATCTACGGCATCACCGATCCGGCCCACTTTGACCGGCGCGTGCCCACCGTCTCCTTCACACTGGAGGGCCTCACACCCAACCAGATTGCCCGACGGCTGGACGAGGCCAACATCTTCGTGTGGGACGGCAACTTCTACGCGCTGGCGGTCACCGAGCGACTGGGCCTGGAGGAGCACGGCGGCCTGGTGCGCGTCGGCCTGGCTCACTACAGCACCGCCGAGGAAGTGGACACACTGCTCAACGTGCTGGCGGACATGCCACGGTGACAAAACCAATCACGCAACACACAGCACGTGAAACGTGAAACGTAAAACGTGTTGCGTGTTGCGTGAAGCTTGACGAACAGGAGAGGTATGAAAGTTAAACTCGATGAACTGAAACACCGGCTTTCCGAAATCGACGATCTGGAGTCGGCCGCCGGGGTGCTGATGTGGGATCAGAACACCTATATGCCGCCCGGGGGAGCGCCAGCCCGCGCGCGCCAGATCGCCACGCTGCAGCGCCTGGCCCACGAGAAGCTCACCAGCCCTGATCTCGGCCAGTTGCTGGATGAGCTACAGCCCTACGAAGAGAGCCTGCCCTACGACTCGGACGAGGCCAGCTTGATCCGCGTCACGCGGCGCGATTACGAACGGGCGATCAAAGTCCCCCCATCGTTCGTCGCCCGGCTCTCCGACCACACGTCCGCGTCCTACCAGGCGTGGACGGAGGCCCGCCCGGCGAACGATTTTGCCAAGGTACAGCCCTATCTAGAGAAGACGCTGGACCTGAGCCGGCAACTCGCCGATTTCTTCCCCGGGTATGAGCACGTCGCCGATCCGCTGATCGACTACTCAGACTATGGCATGACGGTTTCGACCTTGCACCCTATCTTCGCGGAATTGCGGGACCAGCTCGGACCCATCGTGCAGGCGATCACCGCCCAACCCCCTGCTGACGACGCGTGCCTCCAACAGACCTTCCCCGAAGCCCAGCAGTTGGCTTTCGGAGGCGAGATTGTCGAGCGCTTTGGGTACGACCTGAAACGCGGGCGGCAGGACAAGACCCCGCACCCGTTCACGACCGAGTTCTCGATCGGCGACGTGCGCATCACCACCCGCGTCAATGAACAGAACCTGGGTGAGGCCCTGTTCAGCACGATGCACGAGGCCGGCCACGCGATGTACGAGCAGGGCATCCGCATGGACTTCGAAGGGACACCGCTGGCCAGCGGCACGTCCTCCGGCGTCCACGAGAGCCAATCACGCCTGTGGGAGAACATCGTCGGACGTAGCCGGCCCTTCTGGCACTTCTTCTACCCCCGGTTGCAGGCACTCTTCCCCGAACAACTGGGGTCCGTGTCGTTGGATACCTTCTACCGCGCGGTCAACCGGGTCGAGCGCTCGCTGATCCGCACGGACGCCGACGAAGTGACCTACAACCTGCACGTCATGCTGCGCTTCGACCTGGAACTGGCCTTGCTCGAAGGCAAGCTGGCCGTGCGCGACCTGCCGGAGGCGTGGCGTGAGGGCTACCGGGCCGACCTGGGCATCGCCCCACCCGACGACCGGGACGGCGTGCTGCAAGACGTCCACTGGTACGTTGGCACGATCGGCGGCGCATTCCAGGGATACACGCTGGGCAACGTCTTGAGCGCCCAGTTCTTCGAGAATGCGCTGCAAGCCCACCCTGAGATCACCAGTGAGATCGAGGCCGGGGAGTTCAACACGCTGCACGGCTGGCTGGTAGAGAACATCTACCAGTATGGGCGCAAGTACACCCCGTCCGAGCTCATCGAACGCGTCACCGGGGGGCCTTTGAACATCGCACCGTACGTCCAGTATCTGCAAGCCAAGTACGGGGAGCTATACACCCTTCCTGAAACCTGAAACAGAATCCTTCCAGGAATGACGAAAGGATCTGTGAGACCACCTCGAAGCTAGCTCAACAGGGGAACAATCCATGCCACCTTCCGACGTGACGATGCAGGACATCTACCGGGCCAGGCAGCGGATCGCGCCCATCGCCCGAAGGACGCCCCTGATCCATTCTTCCTGGCTGACAGACCACGCAGGGACGTCGGTCCATCTCAAACTGGAGAATCTGCAGGAGACCGGGTCCTTCAAGGTTCGCGGTGCCACCAACAAGCTGCTCAGCCTCACCGCGGACGAAAAAGCGCGCGGCGTCATCACCGTGTCCAGCGGAAACCACGGCCGGGCGGTGTCATACGTGGCCGGGAAACTGGGAATAGACGCCGTCGTCTGCCTCTCGGAGCACGTGCCGGGCAACAAGGTGGAGGCCATCCGGCGGCTGGGTGCCGAGACGGTCGTGCACGGAGAGAGCTACGACGAAGCCGACGCACACGCCCGCCAGCTTCAGGAGGAGCGCGGATTGACGTGGGTCCACCCGTTCGACGACCCGTCGGTCATCGCCGGGCAGGGAACCATCGGCCTTGAGCTGCTGGAGGATCTGCCCGAGATCGAGACCGCCATCGTGCCCCTCTCCGGAGGTGGGTTGATCTCCGGGATCGCACTGGCGCTGAAATCGGCGAACCCCGCGATCCGCATCGTCGGCGTCTCAATGGACCGTGCGCCCGTCATGGTCCACAGCCTGCGCGCCGGCAGGCCGGTCGAGGTGGAAGAGGAGGAAACCCTCGCCGACGCGCTGGCCGGCGGCATCGGCCTCGACAACCGATATACCTTCCGCATGGTTCAGGAGTACGTGGACGAGACCGTCCTGGTGTCGGAGGAGGAGATCGCCGTGGCTATGTCGGTCACATTGGAGAAACATCACCTGGTCGTCGAGGGGGGTGGGGCGGTGGGGATCGCGGCCCTTCTGAACCAGCGAGTCAGAGAATTGGGACGTCATATCGTCGCGGTTCTCAGTGGAGGCAACGTGGACCTTTTGCTGCTCCTGTCTTGCCTTACATCTTTGACTTCCGGGCCAAGTTAGGCTATACTAAACGCAGGATGGGGACTTCGCCAAACTGCCTTCTACCCGCCTTCTGCTAAAGGAGGAAGCGATGGACTTTGAGAAACTCGGTGCGTTCTACCTGGGGAAAGAGTACGACGTCGCCAAGGGCAAGATGCTCGATCGGCTGTTGATGTACGACGCCCGTGATCTGACGACGCATGCGGTCTGTGTGGGCATGACCGGCAGCGGCAAGACCGGCCTGTGCACCGTCCTGCTCGAAGAGGCCGCGATCGATCGCGTGCCGGCCATCATCATCGACCCGAAAGGGGACATCACCAACCTGCTGCTCAACTTCCCCGAGCTGAACCCAGGGGACTTCCAACCATGGATCAACGTGGACGACGCCCGGCGCAAGGGGCTGAGTGAGGAAGACTTCGCCGCCAAACAGGCCGAACTGTGGCGCAATGGGCTCGCCGATTGGGGTGAGGACGGCGCGCGGATCCAGATGCTGCGCGACTCGGCCGATTTCGTGATCTACACCCCCGGCAGCGACGCGGGCATCCCTGTCTCCATCCTCCAGTCCTTCGCCGCTCCACCGCTCAGTTGGGACACCGAGGCGGAACTCCTGCGCGAGCGCGTTCAGGGCACGGTCAGCGCGCTCCTGGGCCTCGTCGGCATCGACGCCGACCCGGTCCAGTCGCGGGAACACATCCTGTTGTCCAACCTGTTCGAGCATTTCTGGCGCCAGGGCGAGAACCTGGACCTGCCCAAGCTCATCATGGCGATTCAGAACCCGCCGGTGCGCCAGCTTGGCGTCTTCGACGTGGACACCTTCTTCCCGGAGAAGGACCGCTTCGAGCTGGCGATGAGCTTGAACAACATCATCGCCGCGCCGGGATTCCAGAGCTGGCTGAAGGGACAGCCGCTCGACGTGGCCAGCTTCCTGAGCACGCCGGAGGGCAAAGCCCGTCACTCGATCCTCTACATCGCCCACCTCAACGACGCCGAGCGCATGTTCTTCGTCACCATGCTGCTCAACCAGGTCATCACCTGGATGCGCACCCAGGCCGGGACGACCAGCCTGCGGGCGCTGTTGTACATGGACGAGATATTCGGCTTCTTCCCCCCCGTCGCCAACCCACCCAGCAAGCAGCCCATGCTCACGTTGCTCAAGCAGGCCCGCGCCTTCGGCCTTGGCGTCGTCCTGACCACGCAGAACCCGGTCGATCTGGACTACAAAGGACTGACCAACACCGGCACGTGGTTCATCGGGCGCCTGCAGACGGAGCGGGACAAGAAACGGGTGCTCGACGGCCTCGAGAGCGCGTCGTCGGAGGCGGGCCAGACGCTGGACCGGGCAGCGTTGAGCCGGTTGATCTCCGATCTGGACAAGCGGGTATTCCTGCTGCACAACGTCCACGAGGAATCGCCGGTCACGTTCCACACCCGCTGGGCGATGAGTTACCTGCGCGGCCCGTTGACCCGCACACAGGTGCGCGATCTGATGGCGGATCGCAAGCCCGATCAGCCGGTCGCTGAAGCGGCGACCAAGGCCGGTATCGCCACCGCCCAGCCCGAGGCCGTCCGGCCTACGTCCGCCGCAGCCACCCAGCCGGAATCCGCCGCGGCACCGGACAGCGCATTCGCGACGTCACCCCCCTCGCTCCCGCCCAGCGTCGAGCAGGTGTATCTGCCGGCGCGCAAGGCAGCGACGGCGGCCGTGATCGAGGTCGAGGGTATCGAAGGAGACAAAGTCGAGGTCCAGAGCCACAACCTGCTCTACGTACCGGCGATCCTGGGACTGGGACGTGTGCACTTCGTCGACCAGCGCCGCAACGTGAACGAGCACGAGGATTTCGTACTGCTCGCCCAGCCCCCCGAGGGAGCCGGCCTGGTGGCGTGGGAACACGCCCAACCGCTCGACCTGGAGCCGCGCGACTTCAGGGACGGCCCTGAACCGGATGCCTACTTCGACGAACTGCCCGAGTCGATCAACCAGGCCCGCAAAATCACCGGGTTGAAAAAACACCTGTCCGACTACCTGTACCACAACAGTCGCCTGACATTGCTTCACTCCCCGGTTCTAGACGACTACTCGCAGCCCAACGAAAGCGAACGGGACTTCCGCGTCCGCTTGCAGCAGGCCGCTCGTGAAAAGCGGGACGAAGAGGTCGACGAGGTCAGCGAACGGTACGAAAAGCGACTGGGGAAGCTCCAGGACCAACTGCGCAAGGCCGAAGCGACGCTCGCCGCGAAAGAGGCCGACGTCGCAGCCCGGAAACGGGAGACGCTCGTCACCGTCGGCGAGTCGGTCGTCGGGATGTTTCTCGGACGCCGCTCCACCCGGGTCGCTTCGAGGGCGCTGAGCAAGCAACGCCAGACCACGCTGGCCAAAATCAAGCTCGAAGAGGCCGTCGCTAACGTGGAGGCGCTGCAAGAGGACGTCAAGGAGCTAGAGGCAGAACTGCGGGAAGAGACAACCGCAGTCCGAGATCGCTGGGAGGAGGCGCTCGTCGATTTCGAGGAAGTGCCGATCAAGCCACGCCGGACCGACGTCCAGATCAATCTCTTCGGGTTGGCCTGGGCCCCACACTGGCAGGTCACCTATCAGGGCCGCGGCGGCGCCACTCGCATAGAACTCGTACCGGCCTACTGACTCGACAGTTTCCATCAGAAGCGGTAGCCACGGGCTAGCGCTTCATCGATGCAGCCCCTCAGTTGTTGAGCCAGGGCGTGCGTATCGGCTCCTTTCAATATGAGGGGAGGCGAAGCGGCTCCCTTTATCGGTTCACCGCCGTCGTCGGTCGTGACATCCCGGATGCCGGGGATCACGTGCACCTCTGTCCCACTGCCAACCCACTCGCACCAGCGTGCCTGGGGAGCAGGAGCACTGGGAGATTCTGCGGGCAGGTCGCTGACCAAGAACAGGTGAACCGGCCCCTGATATGGCCGTCGGGCATACCGTCTCAGACCCCAGGATTTGGCTGCGATCTCCGTTTTCAAGCGCGGGCACGGGGCACGCCCGGGAGGGCGCGTGTTCGAACGACGGGAGGGGGCGCGCCCAGGAGGGCACGTGTTCGAACGGAGGGATGGTGCCTGCCCAGGAGGATAGGCGCGCCCAACGGAGCATAGTCGCCCCACGTCGTACGGACAACGACCCAGCCGTTGTACCACGACGCGGAAGAAACTTGCAGCAAGCGTGACGCACACGCGAAGGTCGGGGACCCACAGGGGCTCAGGCTCCACCAAAGCCAGCAGCGCCACCTGTTGACCCTGGATCTGGAGTTGATTGGCCATCTCAAAAGCCATCAGCCCCCCCGAGCTTACACCTCCCAGGAGGTAGGGACCCCGAGGTTGCACGGCCCGTATCTGGTCGACATAACGGGCAGCGCTGGTCCCGCACGATATGGACATCACAGGATCTCGAACGCCGTCCTGAATTCCATATAAGGGCTGATCTGGGCCAAGGTACCTGGCCATCAGGCCAAGCACGGCAGCGCCGTCGTCCGGGCGGCCGGGTACGCAGAAAAAGGGCGGCTTAGAACCGCCCGGTTGAATGGGCACCAGCGACGGCGGATGTACGGAACAACCTTCATAAACAGGCCCAACTCTCGATACAGCCTCCCTCTTCTGCCTTGCCTCAAGTGTCATTGACTCCACCGTTGAAAACTTGAATTCCGTCCGAGGCTGCTGGTACAGTGAAAAGGCCTCACGTAGTTTCTATTACTAGATTATATGCTCTGAGAGTAAACGGCCGGTGAAGAAGCTGCAAAGATGAGACAAAAACTCGGGCAGTTGCGACGTCGGGCAGGTTTCCACATCTGCCGCTACTACTGGACAAACCCGCCTCTTAATGGCATAATCAGGATGCCTATGACCAATCATTCCGGAGGTACACGTTGAGACAGTGGATCGACCTGGCATTGGACACAGCGAGCGCACGCGGCGCGACCTATGCCGACGTGCGGTTCGTCGAACGCCGGGAGCAACGCATCGGTGTCAAGAACGGTGTGGTCGAATCATTGGACGAGGCAGAGGATCGCGGCTTCGGCGTGCGTGCCATCGTCGCGGGATCATGGGGCTTCGCCTCCAGCGCCGCCATCTCTCAAGAAGAAGTGACGCGCGTAGCGGCCCTGGCGGTCGAGATTGCCCAAGCAAGCTCCCTCGCCCGTCAAGAGCCGGTCGACATCGGGCCACCCGTGACCCACACCGGCACGTACCACACGCCGGTCCAAATTGACCCCTTCAGCGTGCCGATCGAGGACAAGATCGGACTGCTTCTGGAGGCCGATCGAGCCATGCGCCGCGTGGACGGCGTCAAAGTCGCCCGCGGCACGCTCGTCTGCCTGCGGGAGCACAAAACCTTCGCCAACACGGAGGGAGCGCTCACCGAGCAAGAGATTGTCGAGACCGGAGGAGGTATCGTCGCGCTGGCCGTGGGCGACGGGGAGGTGCAGCAGCGCTCATATCCCAACTCTTTCGGACGGGACCAGCGCACACTCGGCTGGGAGTACATCCAACAGGTCGATTTCCCCGCCCACGCCGAGCAGGTCGCCACCGAGGCCCAGGCGCTTCTGACCGCCGATCAATGCCCCAGCACCGTGACCACACTCATCCTCGGTTCCACCCAGTTGGCGCTCCAGATCCACGAATCATGCGGGCACCCCACGGAACTCGACCGCGTCTTCGGCACCGAGGCAGCCTACGCCGGCACCAGCTTCCTCACCCCCGATAAACTCGGCACCTTCCGGTATGGATCCTCGGCCGTCAACCTCACCGCCGACGCCACACTCCCCGGCGGTCTGGGCACCTTCGGCTGGGACGACGAGGGAGTGCCAGCTCAGCGAGTTCCGCTCGTCCGGGAGGGACGGTTCGTCGGCTATCTCACGTCGCGAGAGACAGCAGTGCAACTGGCGCGGATAGGGGGCGGCGAATTAGCACAGACCGGCTCCGGCGGCGCGATGCGCGCCTCCGGCTGGAACCGCATTCCCCTCATCCGGATGACCAACATCTCCATCGAACCGGGTACGTGGACCTTCGATGACCTGGTCGCGGACACCGAGGCCGGGATCTACATGGAGACCAACCGCAGTTGGTCCATCGACGACAAGCGCCTCAACTTCCAGTTTGGCACCGAGATCGGCTACGAGATCAAGCGGGGTAAGCTGGGGCGGATGCTCAAGAACTGCACGTACACAGGCGTAACGCCCCAATTCTGGGGGTCCTGTGATGCCGTCTGCAACCGGGACCACTGGCAGGTATGGGGAACGCCCAATTGCGGCAAGGGACAGCCGAGCCAGATCGCCCACACCGGCCACGGCGCAGCGCCGGCTCGATTTCGGAACGTGCGCATCGGCGTGATGAAATAGACTTGGCACGCGGCCATCCTGGCCGCACTCTCAAACGCCCATGTCACCCATTGGAGGGAAAAAATGCCCCAAGATCTGCAAACGCTCCGCAAACAGAAACGAATGAGCATCAACCAACTGGCCTCCAGGTCCGGTATCTCCATCGCCAAGCTCATCCAATACGAGAAAGGAGCGGAGGAGATTCCCCCTGCTGATCTGGGCCGGCTGGCCAAGGCGCTCTACGTGGATGAATGGGACATCAACCCGCGCTCGACCCCGCCGCGAGCGCCGACCCCCCGCGAGGAACAGACCGCCAAGCCAGCACGCTCCCCGCGCCCGGAGAAGAAGCCGAAAGAGAAACCGAAGAAGCCCCGCCCCCAGTCTCCCCCGGCGCGCGACACACAGATCGCGCACATGCTGACGATCGCCGCTCGCTTCGGCATCAATCGGGCCGCGCTGGAGGCAGAGATCGGCAAGCCGCTGGACCAACTGACGCAGAAGGAGGCCCGCCATTGGAACGGCCACTTCATGCGCCGCGCAGCCGAGGAGAAACCTCCCCGCGCCATCGACCGCAAACGAGCCTATCTGCCCGAGGGCGTGGACGGTTTCGAACTGGCCTACCTGCAGGAGCAGCAGAAGGGCGACGTACTGCTCCAGTTTACGCTCTTCGATGGGCAGAGATTCGAGGGACAGGTCGTTGGTTTCAGCCCCTACCAGATCACCATCCGCGAGCCTGGCGGAGACGAGATCACACTCAACAAGCTCGCCATCGCCTACTACCGGAGGGCGGGAGGTCAGACATGAGCCTCGGCGACGAACTCCGCTACCTGCGCGCGTTCCACGGCGGCGGAAACCTGGGGGAGATCGAGGAAGAAATCGGCATCGAACCGGGCACACTGCGCTACATAGAGCAACGCTACCGCCGCATGGGCGAGGACGACGATGTGCTGGCGAAGATCGCCGCATACTACGGTGTCTCGCTCGAGAGACTACAATACCACCGGGAGCGGTACCGCAAGGCACTAAGTGCATTTCTTCATAACTCAGTGGAGTCCAAGAGAATTGCCACATTTGATCTGCGCACCGGAGAGACGTTGACCGGCCGCGTGCGCTGGTGGGACTTGGGCGCCTTCGGGCTGGAACCCAAGGACGGGGGACCGCTCACCGTCGTCCAGCGCCACGCGGTGCTCGATTGGCCGATGGCCGACGAGGGGGATGAAGAAGACGCCCAATCCGATCGTGAGTGAAGCCTTCATCGGAGCTATGATGTGATTGGACGCACACAGACCGAGACGCTGCTCAAGCGGGTGCTTGCGCTTTCCACGGCGGACGAGACCGAGGTCGTCCTGATGGGCCTCGACGAACAACTGACCCGCTTCGCCGGGAATGCGATTCACCAGCATGTCGCCGAGACGAACCGGTACGTAGTCATCCGCGCCGCGCTCGGGCGCCGCGTCGGCGTAGGCACAACCAACGATTTGACCGACGCCGGGCTGGAACGGGCTCTGGAATCCGCCGTTGCCGCCGCGCGACTCCGGCCCGAAGATCCCCACTTCCCGGGCCTGGCGGGTCCCACCACCCTGCCAGAAGTCACCGGTTTCGACGATGCGACCGCGGGGTGCACCCCAGCCGAGCGAGCTCGGACCATGCGCACTCTCTGCCGGCGGGCGGAGGAGATGCGTTGCATCGCCGCGGGCGCCTTCCGTACCAGCACCTACGAATGGGCAGTCGCCAACAGCCACGATCTGTTTGCCTATCACCCAGCGACCGAGGCCGACCTGACGACGGTCGTGATGACCGGCGACAGTTCAGGTTTTGCCGCCGGCGCCTCCTCAAGAGTGGCGGACGTCGACGTCGTCGCACTGGGTGAGCAAGCCATCCATCTGGCGCTGCGCGGCCGCTACCCGCAGCCGGTCGAGCCCGGCGTCTACCCGGTGGTGCTGTCACCCTACGCCGCTCATGATTTGCTTGAGACACTCGCCACTGCCGCAGGCGCGGTCAGCGTGCAGGAGGGAAGAAGCTGGATGAGCGGCTCCTTACAATATGAAGGGAAGCGAAGCGGCTCCTTACAATATGAAGGGAAGCAGAGCGGCTCATCTGAATATGAAGGGAAGCAGAGCGGCTCATCTGAATATGAAGGGAAGCAGAGCGGCTCATCTGAA
>Ga0180437_10006037_pt1 | contig 16352 bp, 14 predicted proteins | sample SS_ome_4_FD_132410 | JGI IMG/M metagenome (GOLD analysis project Ga0180437, IMG submission 132410) | Hypersaline lake sediment archaeal communities from the Salton Sea, California, USA - SS_3_D_1 metaG | ecosystem: Environmental > Aquatic > Non-marine Saline and Alkaline > Hypersaline >...
AAGGTGGCAAATTCGACGAGAGGCGCCGCTCTTGGAAGCAAGGACGGTTCGACGAATAATTCTTTGGTCTGGCTCGGTTGTGCTTTCTGCGAGGGTTTCTTTGTTGTCGGCAAGAGAAAGAGACCATCCGTCTATGGAAAGAGGAAGGGTTTTTTCGGTCCAGTAGGGACAGTGCCGGCCGTGGGCGTCGTGAGGCATAAGAAGGGCGAGAATCGTTGGGGTTTCTGTTTCGAGAACGGCGCGCCAGAAATCAGCAACGTCTGCGAGGGCGGGACACTGCGCCGCAATATAGCGCTGTCTTGGGGTCGAAATGTCGTTTGCGTTTATATAAAACCCGGGTTTTTCTCGAAGCGTTCTCGTTTCATCAAAGGGAAGAATCGTTATGTGGGCGTTTTTGTCTTTGTTTTCAGGTCTCTGCGCAACGATGGCGGGCCGGACAAGTTCTTTAGAGATCTTTTTGATTTTTTTGAAGATCCGGGGAACGTCTGCGAGGTTTTGAGAAACAGAGGCGGGGGGCAAAGAAGAGAGCCACAGATGGCTTTTTTCAGAGAGTTGCGGGAGCTCTTGTTCCGGGCGGGGAACAAGAGCAAAGATTGCTGCGGACAGAAGCAACAAAAGAAAAAGAACTCGGTGTGAGCGAGGCGTAATCCTCATGCTGTTTCTGCAGCTGCCGTGGCGGTGTCCGCGGTTTTTCTCTGAACAATTGCCGCTTCAATTTCTTCGAGAAGGGCAGCGTTTCTTTTTAGGTCGTCTCGTACGGTGTCTCTTCCCTGACCAAGGCGCTTGCCGTTATAGCTAAACCAGGCCCCTCTCTTTTCAACAATGTTTAGTTCGGCCGCGACATCGAGAATCGCTCCCGCCTTTGAGATTCCTTCGTTGAAGAGGATGTCGAACTCTGCGATTCTAAACGGAGGCGCCAGCTTGTTTTTCACAACCTTTGTTTTTACCCTGTTGCCGACATCGTGGCCCTCATTGCCCTTGATGCCGCCAATTCTTCGAATGTCAATGCGAATAGAGGAGTAGAACTTAAGCGCGCGGCCTCCCGTTGTGGTTTCTGGGTTTCCGTACATAACCCCGATCTTTTCGCGAATTTGATTAATAAAAATAGCACACGTGTTGCTTTTGGCAAGGGCAGAGGTAAGCTTTCTTAGCGCCTGAGACATCATGCGAGCCTGAAGGCCCACAAAGGAGTCGCCGATATCTCCTTCGAGCTCTGCTTTTGGGAGAAGCGCGGCCACAGAGTCAATAACAATGACGTCAAGGGCGTTAGATCGAGCAAGGGTTTCTGTGATGTTGAGGGCTTCTTCACCGCTGTCTGGCTGACAAATAAGGAGGTTTTCGACATTTACTCCGAGCTTTGCGGCATAAACGGGGTCAAGTGCGTGTTCTGCATCGATATAGGCAGCGGTTCCCCCCTCTTTTTGCGCGTTGGCGACGATATGTAGGGCAAGCGTAGACTTTCCGGAAGACTCTGGACCAAAGATTTCGACAACGCGACCTCTCGGCACGCCGCCAATTCCGAGGGCCAAATCGAGGGTAACGGCGCCTGTTTTTATGGCACGGATGTCTCTGTTTTCTGCGCTTTGGCCCAAAGACATAATCGCCCCGTCGCCAAATTGTTTTTTTATGTGAAGAACGGCGCTTTCTAGGGCCTTCTTGCGGTCTTCGTTACTACTACTCATGCGGACTCTCTCCTTTTGGCCCGGGGCCTTATGCGTTTTTTGTTTTTTAGGGAGTATACCCGCAAAGAAGAATAAGGGGAAAGAGAGAGAGAAAGAGACAACGGTTTTTTTGATCAGCTCGTTGGAGAAGGGGCGCCGTCCTCATAGGGAATCTTTTCAACAACGGCGCCCGAGTCATCAAAGAGCGTTGCATGACCCGCGCCATTTTCAACGACACTTATAGGAACAGGGTCTCCTTTTTTAAGATACTGTCCCCGAAGAAGCCTGTCTTTTTCGTATTCTTCAGCAAGCATAAGGCTTCCGTTTGAATACCAGGCAAGGGCAACGCCCTGTTTGTTGTTTTGGCTCATCTCTCTTTGGCTTTCAAGCTGCCCGTTTTCGTACCACGTCTTGACATTTCCGTGCAGAAGACCCTCTTTCCACTCGAGAGAGAGGCGGGGAGACGAGGATCCTGGAAAAAAACGAACCTCTTCGCCCTCTTTTTTTCCCTCTCGAACGCTATATATGGCGGCAACACGCCCGTCTTCCGAAAAAAGAGAAACCCTCCCTTCTGGCCGTCCTTGAGAAATCTCGTGCTGTTCGACGAGCTCTCCGTTTTCGAAAACAGACCGAAGCCCCGCCCCTCCAGAAACCGAAGAAAGGAGGCCGCCGCCCGACCCAAAGTAGGAGCCGCGATCAAGAAGACCCTTTTCGTAGGCCTCTTCCCAGAGAAGCTCCCCGCCTTCTTTAAATCCTTGGCAGACGCCGTGGCGCAGATCTTCTGAAAAAGAGAGGATCTCTTGAGCGTCGCCGCCTTTATAAAAAAGCGTCTCTTTGCCCTCTTGAAGACCAAGGACATAAAAAAGATCTCGTTCTTTTTCTCCAGAAGGGAAAAAGACCGTTGCCGGGCCGTGAAGCTTGCCGTGCTGATATGAAAAGACCGCCCGCAAAGAGCCCCGCTCTTCCCAAGAAAAACAGGGGCCATCAAAAGACCAGCTTGAAAAGGCCTTGTCATTGAGGTCTGCGACGCCCGCGCAAACGCGAGCCTGAATTTTTTTCTTTCCGTTTTGGTGCCACTCGAGATAGCTCCCACAGGCCCGGCCGTTTGAGCATTCTAAATATTGCCGAATGTGACCACTGTCATAGTAAGAGGTTATGATGCTTCTCGTTCTGCCCTGGCCGTCTTTCAAAAAGGTCCTCATAACCTTTCGAAAGGGCTGCGGGTCAAGAAAGTTTCTGCGAGAGAGGTCTTTTAGGCGATCTGTTAGAGTAATTGTTTCAGACAGGCCATTACAGTCGACAATATTGACCCGAGCAAGGGGCTCTTTTATTTCTAAAACAGAAAAAGAAAGAGGATCTTGTTTCTTTGTCGAAGGACAGCAACCAACAAGGAAAAGCGCTCCCAGCAAAAAAGACCTCATTCGAAATACTCCCTGCGGACAATCGTGAAATGGACGGCCCAAACCTCTTGCAGAATGCTTTTTTTTCGATCTATTCGGGCTTCGCTGATTATGAGATGAGGACGAGTCGGTGCTGTTTTCTCTGGGTCTTCAATACGATAGAGGATCTTTTCAAGGTCTTCAGAGTCGACCTCTACTGGTTTTGTTTGGCGCTCAACGGTCTCTTTATATTGGGAGCCAACTTCCATAGAGGTTTCGATAAAGACAGGGCGGTTTTCTCCAGAAGAAAGAAAGGCGTTTCTTTTGGTTAAAAGGGCGTCTTCTGGAAGGACGGTCTTGAGAGACCTCTTTTGAAGGAATGCCCGCTCTTTTGAAAGGGGAGAAAAGGAACAAAACTCCGAATGAAGGAAGAGGGGGTCTTTTTTGCTGAAGCGAAGTCTCGTTTCTCGGTTGTTTTTTTGATGAAAAACTTTTGTCGTAATTTTTTGCCCCAGAGCCTGGAGGTGCTCTCGTTGTTGTCGGGCCAGAGAGATGCTATTTTTTGTGTGCACAGCGCAAACAAAGATAAGGGACAGGGCGCCGATAAAAGAATACAAGACAACCCTCTGAGGGGGAATAGACGTTGCGTTTTTCATAGGGCCCCCTGAGGATAAAAGGTCTTGTCCTTTAAAAAGAAGCTCGTTGAGTATTTTCCACTGGATTCGGACCACTTAACGCCGCTGGCGGGAACCAGAAAGTCGTTTTTAGAGAGGAGCGTGTCATGAAGAGCGCGAGCCAGGGCAACAGAGGAAGACTCAAACTCAATATCTACCCGAACTAAATATCTCTCTTTTGGGTTCTTTTTGTTGGGTCTTTTTACTATGGTGTAGAGAAGACTTTGAAGCACAATTTTGTTGGCTTCTGTTCCTTGTTGTTTTGCCGCGAGAGAAACCTGCTCTGAAAGCCAGGAGAGAACATCTGAAACAAGGGGAATGTTTGGATGAAGAGGAAAAAGAGCGGCCTTTTCCAGGGAGTCGAGAAGCTGTTCGGCGCTTTCGATAATTTCCTGAGATGAGAGAGCTTCTTCCGTCTGTACCTGAGAGATGTGCGAGAGTTTTTTCCAGTCTGTATTCATCGCTACAGTAATCTCTTGTGTGCGAAAGTGTCCATACCACCCCAGGGCTAAGCAAAGAGAAAGACTGGCACCAAGGAGAACAAAGAGAGGCTTTTTTATGTGAAGCAGAGGGGAAGAAAAAGAGAGATCTTTGGTTCGCAAAGAGGGGGGGGGTTCTGGGGAAGCCTGTGGCCGGCCCAAAAAGGCCCCTCCAATGACCGAAGCATATGAAAGAAGAGAGGGGTCGTCTAGTGCGTGTAGAGAAGAAAGGGGGCTGCCGATAAACTCTGAGATGGTAGAGAGAGCCTGGGGCTTTTCAACAAGTCCTCCCGTTATGGTTAACGGGGCCGCCTCTTCCAAAGAATACCTCTCTTGATATGATAAAAGAGTTTCTCCAATGTGCTGAAGAAGCTGATGGAGCTGTTTATCAGAAGAGTCCTTGGGGCGGTCTATGCAGGAAAAAAGATCCATACCGCCGATAAGGGCGCGGCTTTCGACAACCCTTCCGTTTAGAATTAAGACCGCAGACGTCTCTTTTTTGCCTACATCGACAACATAAGACCATCCCAGAATGTTAAAAAAGGAGACAAAAGCGGCCAAACAAGAGGCTCGAGGAAAAACAAACTCGGGGTCAACACCGTCTTTTTGTAGGGCCTCTATGTGTTCTCGAAGGGGGTCTTTTCGAGCAAGATAAGCGGTAACGCCTGTTCCTCCGGCGACATCCGGAAACGATTCATAAGCAATATGCGCATTTACAGCCTCTGTTGGGAGGGTCTGCTCTAGCGCATCAGAGATTGCAGAGGAGAGCTCTTGAGAAGAAAGCTTTGGAAAAGAAAGCCTTCTGCAAAGAGTCGGCAGGCTGGGGAAAACAGAGGAAAGGTAGATGGAGTCTTCGGGAGGGCAGGGAAGTTTTTCTTGGGCTCTTTTTGTGGAGAGGTCCGAACCATACGCGTGCAGAACGGGCCCCTTCGCCGTCTCTTTTATTATTGCCCAGGAAAAAGAAGACTCTTCTGGCAGAAAAGAAAGAGACCAACTGGTCCTTGTAAAAAGCTTTTGGAAAAAAGTTAGTGGAGGCAGGTATCGCATAGAACTCTTTTTTAGGTATATTACTACAGAAGAAAACAGCAGCTCCTGGGCCAATAGTTAAAACAACGGAGACTTCTTGGCTCCTTTTTCGCCGGGGCTTTTAGGAAAAAGAGGCGGCACGTTTTACGGAAAAAACCACAGAAGCATTTTCACGCACAAATAGTGTTTTTGACAACAGCAAAGACATTTTGCGCGGCGATAGACGGTTTCTTTTGGCAGAAGGCAGAGATTTTATAGCTGGCCGAAAGCTCCCTGCTCGGAGAATGTTCAATGCCAAACATGTGAGATCTTTCAATATAGTTTGGAAGAAAGCCTATTCCGAGACCGCTTTCTGCCATCTTTGCAATCATTTCCCAACTATTAACAATGATTAAGGGAGACCTCTTTTGCGTTTCTCTCCACTTTTGAAAGAGAGAGCAGTCCGCGTGTTCTTCACAGACGAGAAGGGGCGGGGGCTCGGTTGTTTTCCCTTTTTTGGATTGATAGAAACAAAAAGGTCCCTCGAGCAGCACGGTACTAAAAAGGGATGCGTCTTTTGTTTGGTATATTGCGGAAGACCCTTTTCTTGCTGTTGCAAGAAGGCGATAGGACGGCTCTTGAGGAAGGCTGTCTGCTTTTGTTACAACATCTAAAGGAACAAACCCAATTTTTTGTTCAATGGTTTGTGTTAGCCCTATATCGGTGATGCCAGAGGAGACCTTTTCTTTGATGGCTTCTGGATGGTCTATATTAACATGAACGGCAAGAGAGGGATAGTTTTTTTGAAGAAGAGAAAGGGCGGGACAAAGAAGAGAAAGAGCAAGGCTGTGCGTACAAGAAATAGAGACAACAGAAGAATCCATAGATTTTTCTGAAAAACAACTGAGAAGGTCTTCTTGTAGAATGATAAATTGGGCGGCTTTTTCGAAAAAGAGCTTTCCCTGGGGGGTAAGTTGAAGCGTTCTTTTTCCGTGATGTAAAAGCGGCTGCTTCAAGGATTTTTCAAGACGAGAAATTGCTTGGCTTACTGCCGATTGAGAGACACAGTTATGTTCTGCGGCTTTTGAAACACTTTTTAATCGAACGGTGTCGTAAAAATATTTTATGTGAATACTGTTTAACATGAAGACCTAGTAGCTACTTCGTTTGATACACGCCTGTGAGAGCTTTTTCTGGGGGTGACCCAAAAAGACTTCCAACAGAAATTTTCATCATACCGAAAGAGCTGGATATTCTGAACCTTTTGTACAATGTAGAAAGCAATTACTATAGAAGGCCCTTATCTTTAACCCCCTGGAAAAGGAGTTTTTTGGATGAAAATTGCCGTATTGGGATTGGGAATGTGGGGCTTTTGTTTGGCCCGCCTTTTGGCCCTAAATGGTCACCGGGTTGTTGGGTGGTCCATAGAAAAAGAGATGCTTGCTCGCCTTCAAAAAGGAGAGGACCACCCCTCTTTGAAGCGCTCTTCTCGCGGGCTTTCTCTTGATTATACGCCCTCTTTGGAAGAGGCCATAATGGAATCAGACCTCATTGTTGAGTCGGTCACGACAAGGGGGTTGCGCCAGGTCTTGCAAACAACGAAGGGGTTTCTGCCCGCTTTGCAAAAGCCGCTTGTTCTTACATCGAAGGGGATTGAGCAAAAAAGTTATCTTCCAACACCCCTCATTGTTACCGATGTTTTTGGAAAAGAGGCGCAGCCTTTTGTTGCTCTTATTTCCGGGCCAAGCTTTGCTGCAGAAGTATCTAGGGGGCTTCCGACCGCGGTTGTTTGTGGGGCCTGGAGCGAAGAGCTCTGCTCTTGTGTAATAGATGTTTTTTCTTCTAAGACATTTCGAGTATATCCGAACAAAGACATTTGCGGTGTTGCTCTTGGCGGGGCGTTAAAAAATGTTGTTGCCATTGCGTGTGGTGTTGCTCATGGTCTGCAGCTCGGCACGGGCGCGGTCGCCGCTCTTATCACCCGGGGCTTACATGAAATTGTGAAGTTTATTTCGTCTCAGGGGTGTGACTGGAAGACTGTATATGGGCTTTCTGGACTGGGAGACCTGTATCTTACCTGTTCCTCCTCGGAGAGCCGCAACTTTCGTTTTGGGGAGCTTTTAAGCGCGGGCCTTTCTCGACAGGAGGCAGAAAAAGAGGTGGGAATGGTTGTCGAGGGAGCATACACGTGTAGAGCGGCTGTAGAGATTGCTCACAGAGAGGGAATTGTCATGCCGATTGCAGAAGCCGTTTTCGATATCTTGGAAGGCTCCCTTGGCGTAAAGGATTGTGTTGACCGCTTGATGCTTCGCAGCGTAAAAGAAGAACATCTGTAGACCCTGGATGAGTTTCGTCGCAACTGTAAAAGGAGAAAAAGCGTATGAGGGCTGTCGTTGATAGTAATACGATGAAGCTTGTAGAAGAGCGGGCTTTTTCTTTGGGGCGGCGCGCCGAACAGCTTATGGATGCAGTTGGCTCTTGTTTGGCAGAGCATGTAGAGCGCCTGGCCAACGAGATGGGCTCCTTTCCTACCATTGTCCTGCTCTCTGGCAGAGGAAACAACGGAGCAGACGGCTATACGGCGCTAAAGCTTTTACAAAACAAGGGGTTTCCTACCGTTTCCTGGCAGATAGGGGACGTTTCTCCAGAGACCCTCCTTGCTCAAAGAGAGGCGGCGTATATCAATAGTGGTGGTCGGATTGTCTACTTTCCGGAAATTCTCCAAACAGCAGAGCCGACAATTATTATCGACGGTATCTATGGTCTTGGTTTTAGAGGGCGGCCGGAAGAGGGAGCGTCAAAGGCCATTCTTTGGGCCAACGCACATACTGGCCCTGTCGTCTCTATAGACATAGCGTCTGGAGTCGACCCAACAACAGGAGAGGTTCCGGGAGAGGCGATCTATGCCGACTATACGCTTGCTTGTCAATTTCCCAAGAGAGGCTCTTTTTTGGGCAGAGGGTGGGAGCACAGCGGCCAGATGCTTCTTGCCGAACTTCCCCTAGAGATTGCGCGCTCTGATTTGTACCTTATGGAGCCGGGCGATGTCTCTGCTTTGCTTCCGAGAAAACAGCGGACACAAAATAAATATAGCTCTGGGTCTGTCGTTGCTCTTGCTGGCTCTTCTGGGATGATGGGCGCCGCCTCTTTGGCGTGCGAAGCGATCCTTCGTGTTGGAGCGGGTTATGTTCGTCTGCTTCTTTCTGAAATGGGAGGAGAGGGGGCTCTCCCAAGAGAGGTTGTAAAGACGGTCCCCAAATCTTCTGAAGAGTGGATTTCATGGTTGCAATGCGCAGACAGTGTTCTTGTCGGTCCGGGGCTTGGCAGGCAGCGGTTAGATCTGCTGGATCTTCTTTGGCCCCACATAAAGGTTCCGGCGGTTGTCGATGCCGATGCGCTTTACTGGCTCTCAAAACGGGCGGTGCCAGAATGGGAGGCACAGGGGAAAGTGCTCACCCCCCACCTAGGAGAGCTTTCTCGCCTTATCCAAAAAGAGGTTGTTTCTGTCGATGGCCCCCTTTTACAACAACTTCGAACTCTTTCTTCGGTGACACAATCGACGATTGTGCTTAAAGGAGCTCCGACATATCTCTTTTCAGAAGGGAAGCCAACAATTGTGATGCCACAAGGAGACCCAGGAATGGCAACAGCGGGCACAGGAGATGTTCTCTCCGGAATGGTCTCTTCTTTGCTTGCACAAAAGCTTTCCCCTCTCCACGCCTCAATGCTGGCAACCTGGCTACACGGAACCGCCGGGGAGATAGCCGCACGAGAGCTAACGGGCTACTCCCTTTTGGCCTCTTCGTTATTACAGAAGGTTCCTCTAGCTATAAAGACCCTTCTCGATCTTCGTATACAGGGGGAAAAGAGAACCCATATTCCCTTTGGTCGAGCAGAATCTTTTGTTTGACAAAGAGATAAAAGAGACAAGACTATGTCCCAAGTTTCGAACATATTGGACAGGCCGACAAAGAATGATTGCGAGCGGGGCAGAACTTTCTTGCATAGAGAATCATTTGAAGGTGAAGGCGGGCCCACCGCTTTTTAGGAAAAAGGGACTTGAGCTCTTCTTCTACTTCTCGCACGTGTTTCCCTCGTGCCAGCCCCCACCTTTTGGCAACCCGAAATATGTGTGTATCTACGGGGAAAGCGGGAATGCCGAAAGCCTGTATGAGGACGACAGAGGCTGTTTTGTGGCCAACTCCAGGAAGAGACTCTAGCTCAGAAAAGGTATGAGGAACGGCCGAGTCAAAGCGCTGTATGATCTGTTTTGAAAGAGATTTAAGGGCTCGAGCTTTTGTGGAGGCAAGACCACAGGAATAAATGAGCTTTTGGATCTCTTCAACAGGCATCTCTGCCATCTTTTCAGGTGTGTCTGCTCGAGCAAACAGGGTTTCTGTCGTTTTGTTCACCCTCTCATCTGTGCATTGAGCAGAGAGAAGAACCGCAACGAGCAGCGTAAAGGGATCTTGGTGGTTAAGAGGTATTTGAGGGTTTGGGAAGAGCCTGTTGAGCGTCTCTTCTACAAAGTGTGCACGAGTTTTGCGGTTCATTTTTTTATTTTCCAATACAAAACCGAGAGAAGATAGAGCTTAAAACGTCCTCTGTAATGTCCGTTCCTAAAACAGAACCAAAGGCTGTAAGGGCAGCTCGCATCTCAAAGGCGATAAACTCTGGAGAAAGCCCCTCTCGTAATCCTTCCGCTGTTTTACAAAGGGCCTCTCTTGCCGATTCTAGTGCCTGTTTGTGGCGGAAATTGGTGATCATAAGTTCTCCTTTAGGGTGAGCCTCCTTTTGCCAGATCAAAGACTCGATCATATTGGTCAGCCGTTCAATTCCCTCCCCTGTTTTGGCCGAAACGTTGACTGTGTGCGGATGGGCAAAAGAAGGGGGTTGTTGGGGCCTAAGATCTACTTTGTTCCAAACAAGAAGACTGTTGTTGTGTAAAACCTCCTTGATTGGTGCGAGCATTTCCTTCTCTTCGGGTCGAGAAGCGTCGGCGACCGCCAAAACGACGTCTGCTCGAGATACCGCCTGTTGAGACCTTCTCACCCCCTCTCTCTCGATCTGCTCGTCTGTTTTGCGAATACCCGCCGTGTCGACGATTTTGCAGTGCAGGCCGTTGAGCATAAGATCGTCTTCAACCAAATCTCGCGTTGTTCCGGCAGTCTCTGAGACAATAGCCCTCTCTTTTCCTAAAAGCGCGTTCATAAGAGAAGACTTTCCAACGTTGGGTGCCCCTAAAATACACAAAGAAACGCCCTCTTGAAGGATTTTTCCTGTATGAAAGGTATTGATGAGCCTCTGTACATCTTTTTCTAGTGCAGAGATATCAGAGAGAGCCTCTTCAAAAGAGCAAAACCCTAAATCTTCTTCGGGAAAGTCAACCCAGGCCTCGAAAAGGGCGCACAGCTCTGTCGCTCTTTTTTGAAGAGAGCAAATATGAGCAGAAAGCCGCCCCTCAAGCTGCTCTTCTGCAACCTTTAGAGCCTCTTCGTTGCGAGCAGAGATGAGGTCCTGTATGGCCTCTGCTTGTGCGAGGTCTATTTTTCCGTTGAGAAAGGCCCGCAAAGAAAACTCTCCCGGCTCTGCTGGGCGCGCTCCCGCTTGAAAGAGGGCCTCTAAGATCTTTTTTGCAATAAGATGGCCGCCATGACAGTGAATCTCGACAATGTCTTCTCCCGTAAACGACCGAGGAGCCCTCATGACGAGGACAAGCGCCCGGTCAAGGCGATGTCCTTGAGAACAAAAAAGCGTTTTCAAACAGGCAAGGTGAGACAGCTGCTTTTTGAGAGAGCCCCGAACAAGCGCCTCTACACACGGCTCTGCCCTTTTCCCGCTTACACGAACAATGGCAATTCCTCCGGCCCCTGGCGGTGTTGCTAAAGCGGCGATGGTCTCATTGTGGTCTGTCTGATGAATAAAATGCATAATGTAGACGAGGGCTCATTGTTTTGAAGGGCAAGTATACCAAAGAAATAAATAATTAACAAAAGATAGTTGAGGAAGGGGCTTGATTTTGTTTCTGTTGTTTTTGTATGTTTTTTTGTTTTAAAAATCCAACAGAACAAAAAGGAGAAGCGCATGGAAGTTAGTACAGACTTGATAGCCCCCCACCTTTTTTGGCCCACAGATTTGAAAGAAGTAGGGCTTACCGAACAGGAGAGGAGCCTTCTTGAGCAAAAGATACAGAGAGGGTGCTCTGCGCTTTCCCAAAAGACACCCGAGAGAAGGGTCTTTGATGTTTTTTTTCGCTCTTCAGAGGTGCCTCGAGAATGTATTGTCAACGACAGCCGTGTTTTTGTCTTTTTGGGCTCCTCTGGGGGCAAGGCCGAAACATCTGATCAAAAGGGGCTGTATGTGACAAAGACAAGGCGTGTTTGGGAGTGTGTGCAAGGAAAATATTGGCATGAGGTGGTCTCGCATTCTCCCGAGCAAGATGTTAATAAGGCGCTCTGCTGTATTCGGTGTATACAGGAAGGTCCTGATATGGGGCTCTCGCAGAGGGGGCTTCCAGAGCTTACTACTGATCTGCTGTTCCAAAGAAAAGCCGGCCTTCGCTATTTGGAAGAAGCGGCGGAGCTTTCTCTTTTTGACGGGGTAAGGGGGCGAGACTTCTCGTTGCATACAGACGATATTCGAGCTCTTGTGGACGCACTGAGAAAAATTCATGATAAGAAATACTCGCCGGCCACGTTTTTTTCGTCAGAGGGGACCGGAGACGGTTGTGGCTTAGAGATGGCCTTTGATATAGGACACACTCTTTTTCATGGCAACATCTCTCCGAATGCTGTTGTTTGCCAAAAAGCTGAAAAAAACTCTTCGAAAAACTCCCGCCTTAGGTTAATGCTAACGGACTTTGCCTCTTTGGGAGATCTAAAAAGGCTTGTTTGGACAGCGGGGTTTGGTTCTCCGGAAACCATACAGTTTGTGCAAGAGACAGGCTTTCAAGAGGAGTGTACAGAGACGTTTCTTGCTCGGTATGGTGCCAAAAAAGATACATGGGCAATGGGCCTTCTCCTTGGTTTTCTTCTTCTTGGGAAGAAACCGTCTCGTGACGAACAGATTCTTCCCTGTTTTTCGTTTATCACCAAAAAGCTTGTGTTTGACGACTTGGGGAACGTAACCGATGAAGCGGGGTTGGCAAACATAACGCAAGAAGAGGTTGACTCGGAGATCGATCCCCTCATGGAAGCGTCGCTGCCAGACAGAAAAGAGCTTTGGCGCTGTGTGAAGGAGTATCTAACCGTCGATCCTGACAAAAGACCAACGGCGGCCGAGTGTTTCTCCTCTCTGTCTTAGGCTCTCTCTTGTGCGCTCGTAATAAAAGAGGGCCAAAATAGCACGTGATTTTTTTATCAACCGCGCCGTAACGCCCGGTTGATAAATAGAGGGCCCGTTGTTTTGAAGGGCAAGGACACCAAAGAAATAAATAATTAACAAAAGAGAGCTGTGGCCGGTTTTGTTTCTGTTGTTTTTGTACGGTTTTTGAGATGATTTTCTTGTTTAAAAACCCAACAGTATAAAAAGGAGTAGTATATGGAAGTTAGTACAGCGGCAAGAATCCCCCCTTCCCCTTATTTGGCCTGAAAATTTTGGAGAAATAGGGCTTACCGAAGAAGAGAGAGGTCTTCTTGAGCAAAAGATACAGCAGCTATATGTCAAATTATCTCCAGAGATGGGACAAGGAGGCGGACTCTCCGAGAGGGTTTCTTTTCGACAGATGGCGCGAATCGTTACCGTTGAGCACGATCGTGTTTTTGTTTCTTTTCCTCCCCTTCAGGGCTGGCCTGCGGTTTATATGAACAAGCGGATAACATATGCTTGGGACTGTCGGCAAGGAGTGCTCTTGCTTCAGATAGGCGAGGACCCTTCCAGTGGACGACAAGGATGAGGATTTCTCAGAAACCGAGAAAGAAAGCGCCTGATCAGAATCGAACTGACACGAGTAGCTTGGAAGGCTACGGTTCTACCATTGAACTACAGGCGCCTAAAACAAAAAAGCACCAAAAGTATCCCAGGTTCTCCCCTTTTTTTCAAGGGCGTTGCGTAGAAACAGAAAAGGGGGGCTACGGCATTAAAGGGACGCGGTGTTGCGTATAATATTCGGATAGTTTTTGGGATATCTCTTCTTGGGAAAGAGGTGAAAAAATCCCTTCTGGACACACCATAGCCTTGGACGAATAGCAAAAGATCCCGCTAATAACCCTTTCTTTAGAACAAGGAGAGGGAACTCGTGATCGAGGGTGAAAAAACTCTCCAACAGAAGCAAGGTGAACAATTGGGTGGCAGGTTTCCGGTATTTGAACCTCTCTCGCTAAGAAGGCGAGAGAGGTTCAAGCAGGCCCCCCCCCCTCTTTAACCGTTTGCCCTCTATTCTTTTTTTCGGTACAATTCTCGTGCGGTTTCTTGTTTTTTAGGAGAGATCGTTTGTTTTTATGAAAAACCAAGACCGAAATCTTCTATTGTGAAGAAAGAAGATGCCGTCGTCAAACAGAAAGGGACAAGGCTTGGAAGAGAAATATGAAGAGTGCAACGTATCCATTAAGGATTTAGTTGAAGCTGGGGCTCATTTTGGCCACCAGACCCACCGTTGGAATCCGAAGATGAGAATCTACATCTTTGGAGAAAAGAATAATATTCACGTTATCGATTTGGCAAAGACCTTGCAGCAGCTGCGAAAGGCTTGCCAGGTGGTTAAAGAGATAGTAAGTGGCAGAAGGTCGGTCCTTTTTGTTGGAACCAAGAAGTCTGCAAAGGCCATTATCCGTGAAGAGGCAGAGCGAGCGGGCGAATTTTACGTCTGTGAGAGATGGCTTGGAGGAACGCTGACAAACTTAGCAACCATTCGCCAGTCGATCAAAAAGCTCGAGCGTATTGAAAAGCGAATTTCTGCAGGTGGCGAAGGGCTTACCAAAAAAGAGATGGTTCTTCTCTCCAAGCAGCAAGAAAAACTCGAGAAAAACCTCTCCGGTGTTCGGGGAATGAGAAAGCCTCCCGGCCTCCTTGTTGTGGTCGATATTTCTCAAGAAGATTTGGCTGTTGCCGAGGCGAGAAAACTTGGAATTCCGGTTATGGCGCTGGTAGACACCAACTGCGATCCGGATCCTATCGATTATGTAATACCGTGTAATGACGATGCACAAAGAAGCGTAAAGCTGGTGCTCAAAACCCTTGTCGATCAGATCGTTGCAAAAAAGAACGAGATGAAGCTGACTGCTGGTAAAGAAGAAAGCGGTGGGGCAGAAGATGAGATGGCAGCGGCGTTTCAAGGGATGGAGGGAGAGAAAAAATAATGGCTACAGTTACACCCACACTTGTAAAACAGCTCCGAGATCAAACCGGGGTCGGTATGTCTAAGTGTAAAGAAGCGCTAGAACACTCAGGCGGTGATATGGAGGGCGCTGTTGCCTTTCTTCGAAAAGCAGGAATGACCTCCGCTGCCAAAAAAGAGGGAAGGACGGCAAAAGAAGGGACAATTATCTCTCATGAAACAGACGAGATCCTTGCCATAGTCGAGGTTAATGCTGAAACCGATTTTGTTGTGAAAAATGAGAGGTTCCAAGAGTTTTGTCGAGCTATTGCCGAAGAAGTGGCTGTAAAAAAACCGGCCTCTTTAGAAGAGTTTCTCCAGGCGCCATACTCTAAAGATCCTCAAATAACCGTAGATCAGTTTCGGTCTTTGTTGATCCAAACAATTGGCGAAAATATTCAAATTCGTCGTATCGCCTTTTTTGAAAAAGACAAGAGCAAGTCCTTTGGTGTTTACTCTCATATCGGAGGAAAAATTCTCTCGATTGTGGTCTTTAATGGAGCCGGAGAAGAGCCGACGGCACGCCATATCGCTATGCATGTTGCGGCGGCGGCCCCCGAGTTTCTCTCTCCAGAAGAGGTTCCACAAGAGATCATTCAGAAAGAGCAAGAAATTGCCCGATCACAGGTCTCTGGGAAGCCCGAGAACATTATCGAGAAAATTTTGGAAGGAAAGCTCAACGCCTTTCTTGATCTGTGTTGCTTAAATCGACAAAAGTATATTCGTGACGACTCCCTCTCTGTTGGGCAGTTCGTAAAGCAATATGGCAGCATTGTCGACAAAGACTTGAGTATCGAAAAATTTGTCAGATGGTCTGTGGGTCAATAGATCTTTTTTTGGGGCCCCTTCTTGTTAGTTAAGAAGGGGCCTCCCTATCCCAAAAAACCTCCTTTATACTAAGATCGACCTAAAGATCCATAAAGACGACGGTCGCTTATGTTTGGGCAACGCCCCCCTTCTCGTATCCTCATAAAGTTTTCTGGAGAATGTTTGAGGTCTTCTTCTAAAGAGACATTCAGTGCTCCGGCCGTACATGTATTGATTGAGGTTTTGAAGGGCATTGTAGAAGGAGGCATAGAGTGTGGAGTGGTCATTGGGGCGGGCAATCTGTTTCGTGGTAAAGAGAGTCACGCTCTTGGCCTTGACCGTGTCGTTGGCGATCAGATTGGCATGCTTGGCACCGTTATGAACGCCCTTGTCGTCCGCGATGCTCTTTTGTGCGCGGGAATAACGGCTCACGTTATGTCGCCGACAGCCCTGGTCTCTTCTGTTCTTCCTCACGATCCCCTTCTTGCCCGCTCTTTGATAGCAAAGAAAGAGATCGTTCTTTTTGCGGGAGGAACAGGGAACGCCTTTTTCACCACGGACTCTGCAGCAGCGCTTAGGGCCCTGGAGATAGGCGCTTCTTTGCTTGTAAAGTCGACAAAGGTAAACGGCGTCTATTCAGACGATCCAGAGGTTTCGTCTGATGCAACGAGATATCAAGAGATCACATTTGATGAGGTGTTAAAACAGAAACTCGGTATTATGGATCACGCCGCGATAGCAACGTCCATGCAGTATGATCTTTCGATTTTTGTGTATAAGTTTGCAGATCCGGTTTCTGTTCGAGAGGCTATAGAGTCTAAAGATGTGGGGACGTTTATCGTTCCAAAGAGAACATAAGAGAGGAAAATTTCAATGGAAGAACATGAGATAATAGGGCAGACCAAAAAGGGCATGACAGGCTCTATTGATCACCTGAAAGAGGAGCTTCGTGCGTTGCGCGCAGGAAGGGCAAACAGCGCGATTGTCGAAGGAGTTTCGGTTGAGGTCTATGGCGCACAGATGCGCGTTAAAGA
>Ga0180437_10006039_pt1 | contig 16342 bp, 15 predicted proteins | sample SS_ome_4_FD_132410 | JGI IMG/M metagenome (GOLD analysis project Ga0180437, IMG submission 132410) | Hypersaline lake sediment archaeal communities from the Salton Sea, California, USA - SS_3_D_1 metaG | ecosystem: Environmental > Aquatic > Non-marine Saline and Alkaline > Hypersaline >...
AATTCTTTTCTGATGCGACAATATACCGATGGGATTGGTCGGTCGACCAATGATGTCGGTCAATAGCCATAAATTATCCTAGAGGGATTTCATAAAATGTTGGAAGCGCTATTCGAATCGGAGAAAAAGGAAAAGATACTTTTTTTTCTGTATGCTCACGGGGAAAGCTATGCCAGGGAGATAGCCCGGACATTCCAGTTCAATCTCAATACGGTCCAGAATCAATTATTGAATCTGGAAGAACATGGGATCCTGTACAGCCGCATAACGGGAAGGGTGAGATTGTTCGGGTTCAACCCCCGCTATCCGTTTAAAAAAGAATTGGAAGCGCTCCTGAAGAAAGCCATGATGTATCTTCCGGAGGCTGAGGTGAGAAAATATTATCTCCCATAAAGACCATCTTCTCTGGCCCAGGAGGAATGATGAATAGAAGCCTGGTGGTGTTAAGCACATGTATATTGCTCCTTTTATCGTGCGTGTGTTCTCCAAAAGAAAATTCTTCCGGCAGCAATGAATCCAAAATGACCCTGCTGTGCTGGAGGGAGACCGAGCAGAACGTTTTCAGGGACGGCCGGCCCGGCCTCGTATCTTCTGTTCGTTCCATTGGCTCACGAAGACGAACAGGGATACTTGCGGCCTGATTTGATGGAAAGTTGGGAACATTCCGAAGACTACACAGAGTGGACCTTCCATCTACGCAAGGATGTCCGGTGGCACGATGGAAATCCCGAAACCTTTACCATACGATCCGGAACAGGCGAAAAGACTTTTAGACGAGGCCGGATGGGGTGAAAAGGACGAGGGTGGGATTCGTGAAAAGAACGGGCGGAAATTCCGCTTTTCCCTTTTCTTCAGTGCAGATCTGATGCCCGGAGCTGTCTACATTCAGGATCAGCGCCAAAAAACTCTGGCCATATTTTCAAGCCGACATGCCGTGGACCTGCCTGTACCCCACGGTAACGTTCAATATGGTTCATAACCGCGTCAAAGGATTGAAAAGTCCCTTTCGGAGCAATCCCGGAAAATATGTGGAACAATTATGGATCGAAGAGCAAGATTGAAACGACGAATTTTACCCATCGCGATGGTTTTGTTGATTTCTCTGATAAGCTTCCATTGCCGGAGGCCCGTGGATCGTTCATCGGTCGACAATAAAACCATCACCGTTCTCTATCCCTGGGATGAGCGGGTCTTGGGCCCCTTTATGGATGTCGATGCCAAGTTCCTTGTTTTTCTCCCCCTGTTCACGATCGATGAGAAAGGACTCATGCAAGGAAAATTGTCGGAGCGATGGCATCATTCCGAGGACTATCGTTCCTGGACGTTCCATATACGCCGGGATGTGAAATGGCATGATGGAGCCCCTGTTACAGCCCATGACATAAAATTCACCCTCGAGCTCATTTCCAACCCGGAAATCCTGTATGACGATTCTTGGCTAGGGATGCAATCTGTCATGGTTCACGATGACTATTCTTTCACCATAACATTCGAGTCACCCAAGGATTTTCATGAGGATTGGCTGGTGTTTTGGCCGAAACACATTCTTGAAGACCTGGATATCGAGAAATATTGGGAATGGGAGTTCTGGACGAATCCCATCGGAAACGGTCCCTACCGGTATGTCCGGCATGTTCCTCAAACCATGATGGAATTGGAAGCCAACGAAGATTATTTCGAAGGGGAACCTGATATAAAACGCGTTATCCTCAAGTTCAGCCCTGACCCTTCCATCACCGAACTCTTAAGCGGAAATGCGGATGTCCTGACGTTTTTCAATCGCTCCGACATCCCGAAATTGGTCAAGTTCCCCCAATTCCGGACCTTTTATGCCATTTCCAGCTTTTACTGGGTTTCAGCTATACACTGGAACTTGAAAGATCCCATCCTGAGCGATCCAAGGGTGCGTCGTGCTTTAACAATGGCCATCGATCGGGTGGAAATTCTTCGCGCCCTCAATATGCCCGAGGACCTCAAGATATTCGATGTTATTTTTACGGCGTACCATTATACACATGATGAAATTCCCGCTCCTCTTCCTTTTGATCAAGAAGCTGCCGCAAACCTGCTCGATGAAGCCGGCTGGAGAATAGGGGAAAATGGTGTGCGCCATAAAGCGGGCAGGGATTTTCGTTTCGAAATGATCATTCCATCAGGGTATACCGCCATGGGATCGTATGAGGTAGCTGCTGTTTTGATCCAAGCCCAGCTTCGAAAGATCGGTATCCATCTGGATATTCAGAATCTCGAGGGAGACCTTCTAAACAAAAGAATATTGTCAGGCCGATTCCAGGCGGCCATCAACCGTTTTTTTCAAGGTCCTATCCAACTTCTGGGGTGGTTCGGAGAGGATTCGCCCTTGGGATACAGCAATCCCCGCATGATCCAACTCCTCCAGGAGTACAAAAACACCGTCGATCCCGAGGAGGTCAACAGGATATTCGGTGAGATCATGCCCATTATGGCACAGGACCTGCCCCTTACTTTTTTGTTTCTCCACATTCACACTTGTGTCGCCCATGAGCGCATAAAAGGACTCAGCAGCCCTTTCAGGGCACAACCGGTATGGGCGATGGAACACCTCTGGATCGAGGAGGAGTAGTCCAGCGGTACTCCAAAATAAGAAAAGATTCCAAAACTCGCCCGTTGCATTCGGAGGACATTTAAGCATCCTGAGTGAAAATTCTCCCATAGGCTATAATAATCCAGACATGATTAGACTACTCAATCAAGCCAAAAATGAACCGGATCTGGAGAAAAGAATGCTGATATACAAAGAAATTGAACCGATATATACAACTGATATACCGATGACCATTATTTTTCCAGAAACGAAGGTGCTTATCGCCCACAAAAAGGTCCGAGGTCTCGAAGATTATTCGGATCCAACCTGGTTCATGGAGTATCTCTGGATCGAGGAAGAAGAAAAATAAAATCGTCCCCGTATATTCTTGAAAAGTGACGCCGTAAAATATATACTTGCCCCAATTATGGCTGGGGCAAGCTGAATGTGGAGACACATCCTTAAAAGGTTGGCACAGGCCATCCCTCTCACTTGGGGAATCCTCACCATCACGTTTTTCATCAGCCACATGGCGCCCGGAGACCCGATGGACATGTACCTGGAAGAGCAGCGGCAGCGCCAGGTTGCCCCGGAGATCATCGAGCTTTTACGGCAGAAATACGGCCTGGACTTGCCCATCCATATCCAATACGTGAAATGGCTGGGCAATGTTGTCAAGGGAGACTTCGGGGAATCCTTCCGGTATCGCAGGCCGGTGCTGGACCTGATCGCAGAGAGGATCCCTTATACTCTCCAGCTGACGCTGCTGGCCCTCCTGTTCAGCACGTCGCTCGGGATCATCATCGGAATCGTCTCCGCCGTCAAGCAGTATTCGGCCCTGGATAAGAGTGTCACTCTGGGGTCCCTCATCATCTATTCCATCCCGGGCTTCTGGATGGCCCTGATGCTGGTCCTGGTCTTTTCCGTGTATCTGGGATGGCTGCCCACCTCCCAAACGAGGTCCATGGACTACGAGTTCTTCTCGCTCGGAGGGAAGATCCTGGACCGGCTCTGGCACCTCATTCTGCCGGTCTTTGTCCTGGGCATCGGCTCTGCGGCTCATAAAGCGCGGTATGTCCGCAACCGATTGCTCGAGGTGTTGAACGAGGAGTACATCCTTTCGGCCAGAGCGAGGGGCCTGAGGGAAAAAATGGTCATCTTCAAGCACGCGCTCCGCAATGCCATGATCCCGCTGGTGACGATATTGGGGCTTCATCTTCCGGCTCTTCTCTCGGGATCCGTTTTGATCGAATCCATCTTTGCCTGGCCGGGCATGGGAACCCTGGCCGTGGGGGCTGTCGGCGGCCGTGATTATCCCGTGATGATGGCCACGCTGATGATCTCGGCGGTCTTGACCATCGTGGGCAACCTGTTGGCGGACATCACCTACGTCGCACTGGATCCAAGGGTATCGTATGAAAAGAAAAAACCGGTTTAAAAAGCTCATCCTGTTCGGAGCCTTGGTGCTGCCTGGATCAGGACATCTGTTGTTCAAAAAGAACACTAAGCTGGGGATCCATGTCTTGCTTGGATCGACGGTTGTCGCTCTCCTCCTCATCTTCCGCTGGGACCGGTTCGTGCATACCTTCCAATCAAGGGCTTTCGACGACTGGCTCGCTCTCATTTTCATCTTTCTCTCCTGGTCGGCCATGGTTTTTATATCGGTCAAACACACGTATGAATCCCTGATCGAAAAGATAAAAAAGCCGAAGATAAAAACTCCATTGGTTCTGGCTTCCCGCCGGTTCAAAGAAAATAAACTGGCTGTCATTTCCCTTTATGTCATTTGTATCTTTTACATCATAGCCATCCTGGCTCCCTTCCTGGCTACCCATGATCCCTCTGCCATCGAAAATGTCCTCGAAACACGGTATCAATCTCCATCCTGGGAGCACCCGTTCGGCACGGACGAATACGGCCGCGACCTCTACAGCAGAGCGCTTTACGGAGCCAGAGTCTCCCTATCGGTGGGTCTTCTGGCCGTTCTGATCGCCATTACGATCGGAACGCTCTACGGATCTGTCGCCGGCTATTTCGGGGGTTTTATCGATAGTCTCATGATGCGGTTCGTGGATGTCTTCATCGCCTTTCCCACGTTCTTTCTTCTTTTGATGCTGGTCGGCGTTTTCGAGGCGAGCATCGTTGCCATGATCCTGATCCTGGGACTGACATCCTGGCCGGGAACAGCCCGGTTTATCAGGGGAGAGGTGCTGTCCTTAAAGGAAAAACAGTTCACCGAGGCGGCCCGGGCCATCGGTCTTCCACACCGGACAATCATCCTCCGCCACCTGATCCCCAACGGGATATCGCCGGTTCTTGTGAGTGCGGCCATGATGGTCAGCAGCATGATTTATTCCGAGGCCGGGTTGTCCTTTCTCGGAATAGGTATTCGCCCGCCCACACCCACCTGGGGCAACATGATGAGCGCCGGGAGGGATGCCCTGCTTGTAGCCTGGTGGGTCGCGTTGTTCCCGGGAGGGATCCTGGCTGCAACCATGTTGAGTTTCAACCTGCTGGCCGACGGACTTCGGGATGCTTTCGATCCCAAGGTCCTGATGAGGAGGTTTTTGTAGCCATGCTTCTCAAGGTGGAAAACCTCCGGAGTTTCTTTTTCCTGGACGAAGGCATTCTCCGGGCTGTGGACGACATCAGCTTCCATGTGAATGAAGAAGAGACGGTTGCCCTGGTGGGGGAGTCGGGCTGCGGCAAGACCATCGCCGCGCTCTCCCTCATCGATCTCATCCCTTCACCGGGCCGCGTTGTCAAAGGAAAGGTCTATTTCAACGGGCAGGACCTTTTGAAACTGAGCGCGGAACACATGCGCAGAATCCGGGGAAAAATGATCGGTTTCGTGTTCCAGGAACCGTCGATGGCTCTGAATCCCGTGTTCACGGTGGGGTACCAGATCGCCGAGGTTCTCAGGCTGCATATGGGAATGGGGGTTAAAGAGGCGGAGAGGGAGACAATCCGTCTATTGGGAGAGACCGGGATCCCCGAGCCAGAGAAGCGCTTCAAAGCCTATCCGTTCGAACTTTCTGGCGGCATGCAGCAAAGGGCGCTGATCGCCCTTGCCGTCAGCTGCCATCCCCGGCTTCTGATCGCGGACGAACCGACGACAGCCCTGGATGTGACCGTGCAGGTCGGAATCATCGATCTTCTCCGCCACCTCCAGAAGCTTTACGACATGGCCATCCTGCTGATCACCCATGATCTGGGGGTCGTGGCCGAGATGGCCGACCGGATCATGGTCATGTACACGGGGAAGATCGTCGAAAATGCGCCGGCCGTGGATATTTTCAAAGAGCCCAAACATCCCTACACCAAAGGGCTTCTGGGATCGATCCCCAAGCTGGGGAAGGGGAGTAAAAATCCCCTCCAGGGAATTCCGGGAGCCGTACCGGATTTTCTCGACCTCCCGCCCGGATGCACGTTCCACCCCCGGTGCGAGCTGGGAGACAGAGATTGCCGGAAAAAATTCCCCAAGCTTTTTGCCGTGGATTATGTCAGGCATTCCGCCTGCTATAAATATTACAAAGTGTGAAGGATCGACATGGCTGATGTGCTGCTTTCCGTTCGAGGATTGAAGACCTATTTTCCTTTCGGCAGCCGGTGGTTCGGGACCAGGGGAGTGGTGAAGGCCGTCGACGACGTGGAATTCGCAATCAAACGCGGCCAGGTCCTGGGCCTTGTCGGGGAATCGGGGAGCGGGAAGACGACTTTGGGACGATCTATCCTCCGGTTGATCGAGCCCTCGGAAGGGGAGGTTTACTTCGAAGGCCAGGATATCCTGAGGCTTTCTCCGCGCGATTTCCGGATGATACGCAGGCGGATGCAGATCGTTTTTCAGGATCCTTACGCCACGTTGAACCCACGGATGCAGATCCGGCAGATCATCGCCGAGCCGCTGCTGTTTCACAAGATGGTGCCCCCAAACAAAGTCACATCCCGGGTGATCGAGCTGCTGACCAAAGTGGGGATGGAGGCCTATTTCATGTACCGGTATCCCCACGAGTTCAGCGGGGGACAGCGGCAGCGCATCGCCATTGCACGTGCTCTTTCCATGGAGCCGGATTTTATCGTGGCCGACGAGCCGGTCTCCGCGCTGGACGTCTCGGTCCAGGCCCAGATCATCAATATTTTGCTCAGGCTGCAGAGGACCGAGAACCTGACCATCTTATTCATCTCCCATGACCTGGCCGTCGTGGAAAGCATTGCTGACCGGATCGCCGTGATGCATGAGGGAAAGATCGTGGAGGAAGCCGGGACGGATTACCTGATCCGTTACCCTCACCATCCCTATACAAAGAGCCTGCTGCGGTCGGTCCTGGATGTCGATCCGACAACGCGGCGCCCTGTCAAACGCCGCATCTCCGCCCCAACCGAACCGACAATGAAATAGAGCTGCCATCAAGAGTTCCTGCTGGAAATGATGGGGCGGAACCAGGCCGTGCTTGAGCCAACGTCAAGCGCGTTACTCGTACCTCAATGAATCCGCCGGATTCATAAAAGCGGCGCGCATTGCCTGATAGATGACAGTCGACATGGCGATAAAAAGCGTCAATACCCCGGCCGTTATAAAAATCCATGCTTCTATGGAAATTCTGTAAGCGAAATCCATTAGCCATTTTTTCATCACGAAGTAGGCCACAGGCTAGGCGATGACATTTGCTGCAGCGACCAGGATCACGAATTCCCGCATGAGCAGCCTGATAATACCTGGGGCTGTCGCCCCCAATACCTTCCTGATGCCGATTTCCTTTGTCTTTTGCTCTGCCGTGAATGCTGCCAGCCCGAACAATCCCAGACACCCGATAAACACGGCCAATGTCGCAAACACCGCGAATATCTTTCCCACCCTTTGCTCCGATTGATACATCGTCTCGAATCGTTCATCCATGAATGTGTAGCTGAAAGGAGCGTTGGGCAGGAATTGGTCTCCAGTTGGCTTCCAATAGACCGATTGTCTTGGCGATATCCTCTGTTTTGATTCGGAAAGAGATACTTCCTGTGCTGCTGCCCAGATACATCACGAGCGGGCCGATATTGTCTCTGAGGCTTTCATAATGGAAGTCCTCCACAACGCCGATCACCCGGTGAAGCTTGAGCCCCTCTTTCAGGCCTAACACTTCCCCCACTCTGTGCTCCAACGGCCGGTCCCAGCCGAAGTGTTTGGCCATGGCCTGGTTGATGATTGCAGCATCCACATCTGTGGAGTGCTCTCTAGAGAAGTCTCTTCCCTCTACGATGGTCATACCCATTGTTTTGATATAATCGTGGTCGACATACCAGTTCTGCATCGGCGAGGATTTTTTGCTGTCTCTCTCTCCGTCCGGGAAAAATCCTGCGTTGTTCCTGTCGGATGGGGTTATGGGAAGATAATCCGTGACCGTTCCACTGACAATCTCGGGATAGGCGAGCATCTCATTCTTGAAGGTTTCCGTTTGTTTCCCGAGCAAGTAGGTCTCATCGAGGATGAGCACTTGTTCCTTGTTGTATCCCAATTTTTTATTCTGGATGTAGTGGAGCTGGTTGTAGACGATAAGAGTACCGATGATCAATATGATCGAGGCTGTGAACTGGAACACGACGAGTCCGCTCCTGAGCCACGCGGCCTTCACGCCGGTTCGCAAATAGCCTTTGAGCACACTGACAGGCCGAAACGCAGAGATAAAAAAAGCGGGATATCCCCCTGCCAGGAATCCGGCGATCATCGTGATTGCCAGGACGATAAAAATCATGGGGCTTTGGCCCAAATTCTCCATTCCCAGGGTTTTCCCAGAGAGTAGATTGAAGGGCAGAAGCATTAACCTGACCAGGAGCTAGGATCATGGATAAAATGCTCGACACCATCGATTCTGTCAAGAACTGGCCGATTAATTGTATTCGGAAGGATCCCAAAACTTTCCGGACACCCACTTCCTTGGCCCGTCCAGCTGACCGGGCAGTGGAAAGGCTCATGAAATTGATGCAGGCAATAATCACGATAAACAGGGCGATGGCTGAAAAAATATAGACGTATTTGGCATCGCTGGTCGGTTCCATCTCCCCCAAAAGGTCAGAGTGCAAGTGAATACTTCTCAGGGGTTGCAGGAAGTATTTGGCCAGTATCTCTCCTTTCTCAATAAGCTTTTCGGCGGATGATCCCATAAAGGCCGACATTTGTGGAGCGACATGTTTTGTGATGAGTTCGTCGAACTTGGCTTCTAAAGTTTTATAGTCTGCTTCTTCATGGAGACGGATATAGGTCGGATAGTTCATGGAGAGCCAGATCTGATCTCTGCTATCTTCGTGCGATTCCATGGAGAGGAGGATGTCATAATGGAAATGGGAATTGTCCGGGATCTCTTCAAATACGCCGGCTACCTTGTAGTCTTCCCTGTCATCCAGTCTAAGAGTTTTTCCGATAGGGTTCTCATCCCGGAAATATTTTTCTGCGGTTTTCCGGCTCAAGACAAGGGAATATGGCTCTTTGAGTGCTGTCTGGGAATCTCCTTTGAGAAGAGGGATGGTGAAGATATCGAAAAACGAGGCATCTGCAAAGATAATCCGATTTTCCTTGTAGGCATTATCCCCGTACTGAATGATATAGCTTCCCTGGTCACGAAAGCGGACAACCTCTTCGATTTCAGGGTAGGTATCGAGGATGACTTTGGCCATGGGCGCATGTGCGGTGCAAATGTTAAAGTCCCTGCCTCCCCAATGGCCTCTAAATGCGACCCTGTATATCCGGTCGGCATCTTCGTTGTAATTATCGTAGCTCAGCTCATGATTCACATAGAGAAGGATCAGAAGACAGGTGGCCATTCCGATGGCCAGCCCGGAAATGTTGATCAGCGAATAACCCTTGTTTTTAATAAGATTTCTTAAGGATGTTTTAAAATAATTTATCAGCATTTTTGTCCCCCGATCTCTACCTATTTAGATATTTAGGAATTTCGGTTTCCCTATTTTCCACCCTCTGACATCCTGAGAATAAATTATCACACCAAAAACGACACGGTCAAGGGACTCAACAAGCGACACAAATCCCCCCCCACAATCTCCAAACCATCAAGTTTTAGTTAAATGCCTCCCTTGAATCAGAAAAAAACAATCCGGAAGGCCCTCAGAAAGACTCTCCACTCTCCCCATTCCTCCCGTCGATCAATTCAATAGAAGTATCACCCTGGGCTATGATATACTCTCGACGGATGATCTTCTTTGAAGATCGTTTGGCTAAATATCTTTAATGGTAAAAATGAGGTTTACACAGAAAACCTTGCTCTCCTATCTTGCCATTTTTTTTATTTTTTTAGTCCTCATATTTATTTGTTACTCAGGCGTATTTTTAAATTTTTCCACTAAAATTCCTGGAGGATACCATGGCGATGTAATGCATGAGCTTTCTCTTATTAACTATACAATACATGCTCCGATTAAAAATATCTACCATTTCCCTGTCTATTATCCTGAGTCATACGTGCTCGCACGGACTCATCCGCTGTTCGGTGTGTCATTTTTTTTTAAAATATTCCATTTACTAGGCTTTGACCTTAATCAGAGTTACAATTTTTATATAATAATCTCTCTGATCATCGGTGCTTTTGGGTGTTATTTATTAGCTCGTGAGATTTCAAATAGTGAAATATTTGCTTTCCTATTTTCGACAATCTACATTTTGCATCAAAAGAACACTCTCTTTTTAGTATGGCTTAATTTTCTTTCTGTCTTCTATGTCCCTTTTGTTTTTTACTTTCTTGTTCGATTTTTCAAAACAAAAAAGCGGATTTTTATGATTTGTGCAGTTCTTTTCGCTCTCATGCAAATCATGGCTTCCTTGTATTATGGAGCGATATTATGGGGATTATTAATCCCATCATTCCTCATTGTAGCTTTTATATTGAAGATTATTTCTCTAAAGGATCTTAAACAGTCCATATTCTATCTATTTATCGGCTTAATACTTATTCTCTTGATTTTCTCCCCCTTCTTAACAATAACTCAACCAGAAGTCCCAGAAAGTGAAGGATACTCACTTGCTACTGCATTAGATCTATTTTATTATAGCAAGATTATCAGTCATATCTTTGGATTTGATCCGCAGGTTCCAGCAATGTACTTTTTTCCGGGCTTTTTCTTTTTTCTTTTCATATTATTTTTTATAGTCTCTTTCCTAGATAACAAGAAACATAAATACCTTCTTTTTTTATTTTTGGCTGCCTTATCGGTTTTACTCACCTGTTCTGTCTTTCTCAATCATGCTGTAAGCGATTGGCTTTTTTTGGCTTTCCTGGGTATCGCAGTTTCTGCTGTCATTGCAGGCTGGAAAAATATGGATAAATGGACCAAGCTAGTCACAATCTCTCTAGCGCTTTTCATGCTGTTTTTTATAAGCTTTCCCCATATCCCTCTTTTAAAGACGATTTCCTTGTTTGATGTATTTGGTAAGATCATGCCCGTTCAGGGATTAAGAGGAATTAGAAGAATATTTTTCATCAGCATCCCTTTTCTTATCACAATAGCTGCAATAGGTGGAGCTAGATCTTTTAAAGCGCTCGAACATTTTAACAGGAAGAAAAAGTTTTTATTTGTTGCTCTCATTTTGTTGTTTATGATTACGGAAAACATACGCTTCGAGAAACAAAAAAACATGATGACAGAGTTTCAAAAGCCTTCTGGTGATGTTTACAAATTGTTGCCTTTCAATAAGGATAAAATTATTCTAGAGATCCCATTCTATTTTGGCATTCGCAACTTTCATAACTCGGCCTACGCTCTTTCCTGGGATACACATAGAAATTTTCTATTGAACGGAGTAACTCCAAATGAGCCAAGGGGGTATATTCCTGAATTGTTGAATATCCTCGGTCGCTATCAGAATAATTTTCCTAACGAAGAAAAACTAAAAGATCTCATTAATAAATATTCAGTCACGCATGTTATTTTTCACTGGGAAAGTATCCGCGATGAAATAAGAGATATAATGCAAAAAAGGGTAAATCAAATAAAAAAATTCGGCAAAATTGTATACAGGGATGAAAAAAATACGATTCTTAGAACACAGGAGTATATTCCAATTGAAAATATCATCAGGACTTACTCCTTATACCATTTGAGAAAAAAGAGGATAAAAATCGTTTTATACAAAACTTATGCGGGTAGAATTTTAATATATTTGAATAACCGTTTAGTTCGAAGGCAGAAACTCAATTCTGATACAATTTATATAAATCTGAAGTATTGGCCCATGAATGTATCGGGTAATAGAATTGAGGTGAAATTTAGACGACCTGTATGGCTTAAAACTATAGAGTTGATTGAATAAGAGTTTCTCCCTGATAGCGAGTGATTATCAGGGCATTTCTTCGAGCCGTCGGCTATTCTGTGACGTTTCAGCGGAATTCGGACCACTCATGATATTTCTTAAGCGATGGTTTACGTATAATAAAATCACGCAGGTCAGGCCCTTATCGGGGATACTCATTTTCCCTATTTGTAAATTTGGCTATAGCTTATTTTTTCGCTTCTGGGTTGTCAAATGAAATTGTAAGGATTGACAGAGTAAACTTTTTTCGCTCGATTTACGTCTACTAAAGAGAGCGCTCATTCAGGAGGTTGTATTGAAATCTAAAATAATATTCTTGGTTGTGTTCGTGCTTTGTTTGTCTATGGCGTTTTCATTTGAAAAAACGGAACGCTTGAGCCTATCGGCCGATGGGATCGACAAGCTGATGATCGACTGCGGGTCCGGGTTCCTGCGTGTCACCGGGGAAGATTCCCTGAAAGCCATCGAGGTGGAAGCCGAGATCATCGTTCGGGGAAAAAGTGACCGGGATATGGAAGAGTACGTAGCAGACAATGTCCGGCTGGAATTGAAAAGGCAGGGGAACAGGGCCGTTCTGGTCAGCGATTTCAAAAATTCGGTCCGCGGGATCAGTTTCAGGGAGAGGGTCATCAATTTGACGGTAAGGACTCCCAAAAATTTGGATGTGGAAGTCGACGACGGTTCGGGCGAGATCGATATCGCTCAGATTAACGGCAACATCCGGATCGATGACGGATCGGGAACGATCACCATCCGCGGAATTCGAGGAGATGTCGAAATCGATGATGGCTCAGGAACGATCGAAGTCAGCGATGTGACCGGGAATGTGATGGTGGATGATGGATCCGGGACGATCGACCTCACCAATGTAGAAAAAGACGTCGAAGTGACCGACGGCTCGGGTTCTATCACCATCGATACCGTGGGGGGCGATGTCATCATCAAAGACGATGGGAGCGGCGGCCTCAGGATCCGGAACGTCAAAGGCCGTGTCGTCAAATAAGCTACATATTCCAGCGAAAAGAGATCTTTATAAGGAACACGTTATCTCCAGGAGCGGCAAATAAGGCTTTTAGATCTCTTTCCAGGTTAAAATCACCGGGATATCCATAGTCTGCCCGGTTTTGTGTCCAGACAAAATAAAGGATCGAGCCGGGAAGGTATTCCCAGCGCAAAACCACCGTGCCCCTTAGGGACTTGAGGTTGAAATCGGGATCGTAGAAAGAAAAAGTAGGGGAGGGGCCCCCAGGACCGTCAGGATCGACCGTGTAATATCCATTTTCATAATCTATCGTGGATTGTCCTTGACCATAAATGCTGTAATCGAAACTTTTCGGCCGGGCTAATTCTCTAAATTCATCGTATTTTCCGACAGCAAGAAACGGCTGAAGATAGAGCTGGAGGCTCAGTCTGGGAGTGAAGATCCAGTTCAACCGGATTTCCCCTGACAAAACCCGTTGATGAATCCGGGCAAAAACGTGGCGTGTGCCATATGTCTCTGTCATATAGGGGTCTTCCGCGTTGGTCACCCATTGGAGGATCGACCTCCTGACCGAATATCCCGGCCCGAATGAAAAGCTGAACTTGCTGCTGGGTTTCAGGCGGAGAGTCAGGCTGCCGGTCCAGTTGTATCCTTCGGTCGGTCTTTTGTATAAACTTTCGTTGGCAAACAGAACGATCGGCTTGCGGCCATCCGTCGATAATCCGAGGTCGATCTGATAGCCAGAGGGAACCAGCCCGAGCGGGCCGCCTCGTGTCAGCGTTTTGCTGACAGTTTTGGGATTGTAAGCGACCATCGTCTCGAAATTCCAATAGTTCAAGAGCTGCCCGTCCACTGCGAGAAGAAAACCATCCCAGAATTTATTTCCGCCGAAGTCGTAATTCCGGAAGGGCCCGCCATAGATAAGGAAGTTGCGGAAGATTTTTCCCGGGTGGGGCCAGAGGTATCCTGCAAGTACATGAACATTGATGATATCGGAACTATTGGATTGAAACCCGATGTCGTTCGGGTCGAATCCGGGAGAAAGGGCACCGAGAGCGGCGTTGAACAGGAATTGTCCTTTTTGTTTATTCACCGCAACCCGAACTCCCCAGCCGCTCAAAGAAGTGGCCTGCTCGTTCAGTTCGAGATGTGTCGCATCAGGGCGCTGAAAGTAATGGAGGGACGAACGCTGCAATCTCAGGATGTTATCCCTGCTTCCTTGCACATGAGTGGCACCGGCCCACCCCGTGAGGACCCATGCATCGTTTTTATCCAGAAAAGACCAGCCATCCAATCCCAGGCTGAAAGCTTGACGGTTCATGATCAGATTAAGAATATCATCCCCCAAATCCCGGACAACCGACGTGGCCATAAACCCGACACCTTGTTTTCCTTGATGGAACTCTTTCAATGAGCGGACCACCCCGTAGAAGGAAAAAGGTTCCACTTCTTGTTTGAACCTTTCCCCAAAATGATCGATCTCCGCGTATTCCCGTGCGGTCAAGGAACTCAGGGCTCCGATGCTCCAGCCTTTCCCTACCTTGCCGGAAAGCTTGAGGGCCCCGAGGATTGTGGAGCGGCCTGGAAAATTCACGTATCCGTCCTGTGTGACAAAACCTCCGGGCGTCCGTCCGATCCGGCGGCTATAAAAAAAGCTCGGTTGAGACCAGCTTATGTTGGCATTGGATGTGGCGCCACCACGCCCGAATTCGTCGAATATGGAGGCTCCTTCGATGAAAAAAGGCCGTTTTTCTTCATAGAACGTTTCGAAAGCACTGAGGTTGATCACGGCCGGGTCGACCTCGACCTGCCCAAAATCCGGATTGATGGTTGCGTCCAGGGTTAGATTACTTTTCAGGCCCAGCTTCAGGTCGAAACCCGCATTAACCTTGTACTCCTCACCCTGTGCAAAAGGATTCCCCTGTACTTTGGGGCTGAATTGGGCCTGTCCGACGGAGTAGGGAAGAAATTCGATATGTCTTCCGGGACGGACATCCTGAATACCTTCCAGTTTTGCGAAGCGGGAGACATATACACTTTCTTCTTTTGGAATCCAAACGAATCCCATTTTTTCATTATTGCGGCGGATAAGCCTCCGGAAATTCACGCCCCAGACGTATTCATTTTTTTTGGGGAACCGAAGCTGGTTATAGGGAATGCGGATTTCCACGCTCCAGCCCTGGTCGTCAATAGTTGTCCGCGTTTCCCATACCCCGTCCCACGTCGTGTCATCCCACGCATCGTTGAACAGCGTCCAGTCCACGACCGATCCTGCCGGATTCACGCCGAATTGATATCCTGTTCGCCGGTCGTAGTAGGGATCAACGGCAAAGATGAACCAGTCCGAATCCACTAGGTCGTCCCGCCTTCCCAGACGGCGGACGATTTTATCCGGTTCGGAATCATACAGCCGGGCCGCAACGTACAGGTTTTTATCATCGAATGCAACCCATACTTCGGTTTTTTCTGTTGGAAGGGCGCCGTCTGTCGGATCGGATTGGATGAAATCGGAGTATCCTTTGCCCTGCCAGGCTTGTTCATCCAGAACGCCATCGATCGTGATGGATTCTTCGGCTCTTAAGGCTTGTACGGTCTTTTGTTCGGTGGACGGCTTAATTTGGGCCAGGATCGGGAAGGGAATGATTAGGCATATAATCGCTATCCGCAGGGACATTTTTAATCTCTTCACATAAACTCTCCCTTTCGATATTCACCCTTCCTCTACCCCTATGGAATTATACGGACGGCACAAGCCTTTGGTTTACCTTCCGGAATTATTTATAAAAAATACTGATACCAATCATCTTTTTACCAGAAGCCAAAATTTCATGTTTCATTATTAATGTATCAGTATTTTTTCCCCTACGGGCCACCCGATTTCACTGCATCGACATCATCGTATCCCATTCGCGGTATACAAATACAGCTTCATGGGATACTTCTTCGCCGCTACAGCAACCTTGGGCGGTAAATAATCCCGGACCCTGAATTATTTATAAAATTTGCTGTCTACAAAATCTCAATACAAAGAATAAAATTAGCATATTAATATTATGAAAAACAGCAGATTTTCCCCCTTGGGCGAGCCAACCTTACTGCATTGACCTCATTGCAGCCCACTCGCGGTATACATTTACAGCTTCGCAGGCTGCTTCTTCGACACTACAGCAATATTGGCTCGTAAATAATCCCGGACTCTGAATTATTTATAAAATATCCCGACACATAACTATTCTTTTTAAACAAAATAACTTGGTTCTCTTCCATTTTGTGTGGGAGATAACGATAAAAAGACGGGAGGTGCGGCTGGAGGGGGCCCCCCGCCCGCCCGCAGCGGAAGGGTGCCCACTGGGGGATGGGTGGAGCGAGGACGGGCCACCCGATTTCACTGCGTCTGCTTTACTGCAAATTCGTTGTCGCGGTGTAATAGCCTCCCTTGAGAGAATCATACACAAGCTTCATCTGGCCTTTGCCCTGCACGAGCAGGCGATAA
>Ga0180437_10006040_pt1 | contig 16342 bp, 18 predicted proteins | sample SS_ome_4_FD_132410 | JGI IMG/M metagenome (GOLD analysis project Ga0180437, IMG submission 132410) | Hypersaline lake sediment archaeal communities from the Salton Sea, California, USA - SS_3_D_1 metaG | ecosystem: Environmental > Aquatic > Non-marine Saline and Alkaline > Hypersaline >...
AAGAAACTATCTGGCCCTGATCATTACAGACATGCAACTAACTATTGCCTTCTGGCTTCCGAACGTTGTGGGGTTATCAGTGACAAGAAACTGTTAGGAAGATTTTTCACCGGCAGATTACGTCGAAACTGGATGACCAGTTGAGGGAGGAAATATGAGTAAATTAGTATTTAATACAGGTAAGGAAGTTGAGTTTCCTTATCACGATTGGGATAAGACGATCCTGAACCTGAAGACAGGTGGATTGAGGATGACGCTTATCGGGGGAGTTGTAGTACCACTGAACAGTCAGAACATACAATTCTTAGAGAAAGGCGAACCGCCTGCAAAAGAAGAGGTTATTGATGTTGAGTTTACGGTAGTTGAGGAAGTTGAAGAGGAAGAGGAAAAGGAACTAACGCCCCAGGAAAAGCAGGACAAACTGCTGGAAGAGATGAAAGCTAAGTCAGATTGTAAACATCCACCGGAGAAACAGGAACTGCATTTCCAGGATACCAAAACAGGTAGAAAATATTTCAATGTGTGCTCATTCTGTGGAATACGAAGTCGCTTCATTGCCATGAAAGATTTGCAGGAGCAAGGACTAGATTTGGACAAAGCTAAAGAATGGGTTGTCAAATAAAGGATAAACTATGTTTGAAGGATTATCAAAAGACAATAAGCTAAAGGAAGCCAAGAGATTATTTTCTTTAGCTGTCTCCTCCGATCGAAAGTGGCAGTCCGATGCTGCAGATGATTTCAAGTTTAGGGACGGCGATCAGTGGACTGAAGACGAGAAACGGATTCTCCAAGAGGAACTTCGTCCTGTATTGACATTCAATCTAACCAAATCGAGTATTGATTTGATTATGGGTATGAATCAGGACAACAGAATCAAGCACCGATGCTCTCCTGTTGAACCTACAGATGCATTTCTATCAGAGGTTTTAAACGATATAATGGATTGGACAGCTGAAGCTCAGGGGTTTGAGGATGAGGAAGACGCTGCACTAGAGTCAGCATGTATCTGTGGTAGGGGATTTGTAGGAATTGATTTTGGTCCAGACCCAAAGAGATTTGGCGAGATCGTTATGGAGCAAGTGGTAATCCCCGTTAATGAAATACACTTTGATCCAGCAGCTAGACGGCCTATGCTGGATGATGCTTCTTATATCTGTTGGGATAGATGGATGTCTCAGGCAGATTTTCGTATGAAGTATCCTAAGATTAAAGGCAAACGTCTGGAGGAGATCATCAAGTCTAATAAGAGTCTTGGGTATGGTACGAGCGCAGTCGAGTTACCTGACGCTGCATTTGACCTACCAGCTGACTTTGGTTACTCTGATGATAGCGATTATGATAAGCCTTTAGATTATACGTTCTATGACCAGAGTAAGGATATGGTACGCATAGTACATATGGAATACTGGGAGGTCTATGAGCGTTATTTTGGATTTGATCCTCAGAGCGGACAGTGGGTTGAGTTCGACAAGAAGATGCTGCCAGAACTTAAAGCTGCAGCTCAAGACAATGGGTTTGAGTTTGCATATGAAACATTGGCAGACAAACGTGTTAGATGGATGCAATTCTGTGGTATGGAAGTTTTATTTGATGACGTATCTCCTATGCCGTTCGATGGGTTCTCTATTGTACCCTGCATAGCTTATAGGGACGTCAGCATGAAATCAGCTAACCACTTTGGGTTGGTTAGGTTAATGAAAGATCCGCAGAAGGAAGTTAACAAGAGGTGGAGCCAGGCGCTAAACATGTTGAACCAACAGGTGCAACCTGGAGTATACGCTGAGTCAGATGCGTTCTTGGATGATCAGCAGGCTAAGCTATCACTCAAGGAATCTGGTTCAATCACATGGACACAGCCTGGAGCAATTACCCAAGGTAAGATCAAAGAGAGAACAGTACCATCATTTCCTAACGCACCTATGCAGATGGAGCAGTTCTCACAAGATATTATGAAGAAGATTACTGGAATCAACCCTGACCTTTTGGGTCAGGATAGAGGACGGCAGGAACCTGGAGTCGTGATCCGACTGCGTCAGCAGCAGGGCGTGACACTATTGAAGCCGTTGTTCCGTAACTTCAATAATATGAAGAAAGAGTTATTCAAACGTCAGCTGGCTATCATCATGGAATATATGCCTGATTCGCAGATATTGAGGATTTTAGGACAGGGGGAACGATACCAAATCGACCGACAATCCGGAATGATAATGGATCAAATGACAGGAATGACAGCTAATCTGAGGGACGCTAGAGCGCTTGAGTATAATATAGTCGCAGAGGAAGCCCCGGGTAACATGACAAAGAGGATGCTCGAACTGAGTGTCTTAACGGAAATGATGCAGGGTGGGTTCCCAGTTGATCCTATGTTGATACTTGAGAAGCTGGAGCTGTCTGCCTCGGATAAAGCACGTTGGTCTGAATACATTAACTCACAACAGCAGGCTCAGACTGAGGAACAGGAAGAAATGAAACAACTTGAGATTGCCTTTAAGGATCGTGAGATTAAGGTAGACGAACAACGCAACATGTTAGACTTCGTGCTAGGTCTGGCAAAGATTAACCAACAGGCAGATAAGGACGACAAGAAGATGGTTACATCTATGATGCAGCTAGACGCAGAGCAGCGAAGGTCAATTGCTCAGTTCATAGTAGATATGGCGGGGGTAATGCAACAAGCCGATGCTGCTGCGGAGCAAGCCAAAGCAGCTAAATTAATCGGGGGGAGTAGCAATACTAAGAGTAAGACCTAAGAACGGGGGGAGTATCAATGGCAAAACTAAGCAATCAAAGTAGCAAGCGTCCTGTGCTACGTAGACAGAAAGGGTGGACGGGATTCGTAAGGAGTTATAACAAGTATATCAAGGAGGGGAGTTATGATAACATGGCTTGGGGTACTGGAACTATTCCTCCCAAATCGGTCACGAAAGACGAAATGGGAAAAATCACGATCAAATTCTAACTATCCTTATTATGATAGTTATGATATTCCAGCAGATGAATATTCCACTAATCCATTGGCGGGGTCATTGAGCAGCGCCAGTTATTGTGATAGCTATACTATGGAATACTCATACGACTCGGACGGAATTAAAGTAGAGGGGGAATTTAAACCATGAAAGATGTACGAAAAAGATTTGAGCAAATTCTAAAAGAATTCATCGTTCTTTACGATGCTCACGCAGCTAGTGACAAACAAGGAAAGGTAGATAGCCTTGTTCTTATTCAGACTGCATTGAACAATTTGTTAGCGCTCAATCAGTATGAAATGGGAAAAGCGCAGCTTGAGATGAGTTGCGATGCTTGTATGAAAGATTCTGAGGAATCGGAATCTTAGTCTTTCATTCTCTGATCTCCCCCTCGGAGAATGTTAATGGGGTGGATGGACTGATCATCTGTCCACTCCAATATAAAATTTATGTTAGGCGGGAGTTAACTCGACTCCAGAGATATAGGAGGATATTATGCCAGACGACGAAATACTCGATAATTTGTTAGATGCAGATCCTGAAGATTATACAGAAGAAGAAGAGGAATCGGCAGAAGATATAAACAGTATTAAGGCGGAATTAGAAAACCTTAAAAAAGAAAAATATGGACTATTACAAGATGTAAAGTCTGAACGCAGAAAGCGCCAAGAGTTCCAATCTTACAAGGAAGAACTGGACACCCTGAAGGGAACTGTGGCTGCTATTCTGGAGCAGAACGCTCAACGCACATCACCGGATAGTGATGAATCCCTTAAAGGGATGCCTGTAGAATATACAGATGATGGCGAAGCCTATGTGAAACCTGATAAAGTAGTTGATATATTCAAGTCACAATTGGAAAGCCAGCAGAATGAAATCGAATCCTTGAAGGCGCAACTTCAAGCTTCCATGGCGCAAGCCACACAGTCACAGGAGAATAATGCTGTGATCAATAGCTTGCTCGGGGAAGACGAGCGGTTTGATAGGGCGTACAAAAAGTATCAATCAGCTCGAAAGTGGGCAAACGATAGAGTTATAGAATTTCAGCAAGAAAGAAATATCACAGGATACATCAGGCCGACTGAGGCCCTGGATCATGTGTTCAGCAATAAAATGCTGGAAGACGAGTTTAAAAAGGAATTCCCTGGTATCGCAATAGAGGATGTAATCCTCGCCGGAGAATCCCCTCGATTAATGAAGAGAGCTTTGAGTAACATTGCTGGAATACTAGAAGACAAAACGACTGAGCCAGTGCCAAATAGTAAATTTCAGAAGGTACTAAATAAACCATCTGGCCTTGGAAAGAAAGCTAACGCAAAGGCAGGAAGCTCTGATTTGTTAGGTCAACTCGGAGAATCCTTCAGTTCACTAGATGTTTTAAGTTTATCAGATGCCCAGGTACAAGCACTTGAAAAAGCCCTGCTTGATGAAGAAAAATCAGATGGTGTCAAATTTTAAAGCATAACTTATAAAGGAGATAAAAAATGGCTGTAACTGCTTTCGGAACCAATGATGCACAGACAGTGAAGATTTGGTCCGCTTTGACACTTCGGGAAGCTCTCAAGGCTACCACGTTTACGAAACTTATGGGATCGGGGAAAGGCGCTATTATTCAGCGACTGACCGATCTGGAAAAATCCGCTGGTGATCAGATCAAGTACGACCTCTTGATGCAGATGACGGGCGCTGGTGTAACTGGCGACAACCGCATGCGTGACAACGAGGAAGCGCTGGTCTATTATCAGGACACGATCAACATTGACCAGTTGAGAAATGCCCATGCGTTTAGGCGCATGAGTCAGCAAAGAACCGTACACGATCTTCGTGTAGATGCTAAGGTTAACTTGGCGGATTGGTTTGCTGGTAAACTCGACGACTATATGTTCCGTTGTCTCTGTGGTGATACCACTCTAACTCATGGTCAGACGGCGACTGCCCCGACTTCAGAGCATACTCTGTGGTCAGGTGATGCTACGTCTCAGGCGACTCTTGGTTCTAACGACCAGATTAGCTTGGCTGATCTTGATTACGCTAAGGAAATGGCTAAAACGTTGACTCCTCCGATCCGCCCGACTATGGCTGACGGTATGGAGACCTACGTGGTTGTCCTGCATCCTTACAGCATTACTGATCTTAGGCTCGATGTGGCTAACAGTGCTTACACTGATTGGCCCTCCATCCAGATGTACGCTAACAAGCGTGGTCTGAAGAACCCTGTGTTCAGTGGCGCTCATGGTATCTATAACGGTATGGCGATTTGGGAATCTACCCGAATCTATAGCCCTGCCAGTAACGTTCGTAACAACCTGTTCTTGGGTGCTCAGGCTGGTGTGTTTGCACTTGGCTCAGCTTATGATTCAATCGAATCTCAGCGAGTCGGTAAAGACAACCTGATGTCCTGGTACGAGGAACAAGACGACTTTGGGAATGAGAAAGCTATATCCTGCGGATGTATCTTTGGCGTGAACAAGTCTGTCTTCAATAGCAAAGACTATGGTTTAATCACCATTCAGTCCTACGCTGCTGCTCACTCCTAATCTCTAGGAGTATAATATAGGAGGACTATGACCCATTCATCGTAAGGTGGCGAGTCCTCCACCAAATTTAATGGGGATCGTAACCCCGAGGAGAATCTAATGGCTGCTTCATTGAAGTTTACTACGATCGGCTCTGATGTCGATCTTACAAGTACTACGGTTAACCCGAACGCTGCGCCTACGAGCACGCCCCGTCAGGGTGGGTTCACGCTGCGTAACAGGATTGACTTTAGTCAGGTGAGCAATGCTAATAAACTCTTGTGGGTCATCGACGATGCTACACTGACCGATGACGCTGTCAAGAACTTCCGTATCTTGGAAGTCCCTGAGCGTTGCTTTATCAAAAATCTGAAGGTTATGGGAGTTGCTGGTAAAACGGCTCCTTCTTTTACCTTTACTGGAGCCAAAGCATCTAACGCTTCTTGCGTCAAGACTGACTTGGCTACCACTGGTATTTGCTTTGGTGCGGATGTTAATAAGAAACCGACTAGCTCGGCCTCTTATGCTGCTGCTACGCATCTTGTGCATATTACCTCTCTCAACAGCTTGGCTACTGAGGGTGACGGTGCGATCAAGGCTGAGGTCTTTGGTCGTTTGGGTACTGGTTTTAACAGTACGTCTTCTGCGTCCGCTCTGGTATTCCAGTTTGACGATACGTTTAGCACGATCGATAGTTCTATTAACTCGTTGGCTAAACCTCTGAAGACTGCGAAGATCCCGGCGCACGAGGCTGCTGCTGCTTCTGGTGCTTCGTCTCTGCTTCAGATACCGAAGGGTGAGTATTTCCCGTATGGTGGTTATGTAACGATGCGGTTAGGTCCGTATGGTACGTCCATCAACTCCGCCTCTGGTGTCGGTACGGCTGCTGGTTTTTACGCTGCTTCTACCGCTGCTACTATTTATATGGCAGGTGTTTGGGAAATCCAGGCTGAAGGGTACTATGTGCCTGAGTAATTAAAACTAAAGGTTGACCCCGTACCTTAAACGGGGTTTTAATATAAAAGGGGGAGTTATGGTTATTGAATTTTCACCACATCAGTATATTGATATTGATAAGGTTCACGCACTACGATGGATTGTTGCAGGAGATAAAGCAGTCGGTATTGTTGTGCTGAACGGCGACAAAATCGTGGTCACGGAACGTGAAGAATTTGATGCAATCGAATCTGCTTACATTTGGAAGAACAAAAGTTATATGGTAGATGATAAACTAAAGAAGGTTCGATGGGTAAAGGGGGATCCAAATGTCTAATTCAACTGTAAATAGAACAACGGTGCAGGCCCTGAACTGGGCTGGACAATTGAAACTATCTAAGCAGCAAGACTTCATAGATATATTTGGAAAACTTACTGGAGAAGGATTTGCTTGGGATTCAGTAGATCAGGTGTTAGTTAAACCTAATGCAGCTTTTGGTAGGTTTCTTAGTGCTGACACTCCTTGGTGTCACGTAAAGAGTTCACCTTATAAGAACTGCAACTTTGATCATTCAATTGTGTTTACACATTTTGGGATTATACCTCCTAGGTGCTTAGAGTGCTGGAAGGTAACTGTATCCCCTAAGAGTTATCACGAACTGAGATTGTTAGAAGATCTGCAACAGAGTAGTCCGTATCCATGCAAATGTGGAATCGAATTACGGCAGTATGTTCCTAAACATTATGGTGGTTATTTCTATAATAACAGCTTAGACGAAGGCCGAGAGTGTTACGAATGGGTGCTCAAGGCTGTGAAGGAACAGTTTGGCGATGATCGTAATGTTCTGCTGAAACGTGGGTGTACTGAGTATGAATTCCTCAAAGGACCTTCTCCCTTTTGGGTAATGACACCAGAGGAAGAGAAGAAGCTGGAATTGATACAGGCATACGTGAGAGATGATCGTGGAAACGGCTCACAACCTGATCTGGTTAAGAACCATATTCGACTCAGATGGGCGCAATGGGCGCACTCCAATGGCGATATGTCCTATAAAGATTATAACGGTGGCGAAGCTCTGTATCCTGATTATGTCAAGTATCACCAGGGATCGATCGATGGGATTAAATCGGATCTAGCCATGGCTAAGAGTCAGGCAAAGATTGGGTTGGATCCAAAGATCACTAGAGAGTTTCAGGAGTTGGCTCAACAGTTCTCAGATAAACACAAGTTGAGTAGCCCAACTCTGTTGATACATGCGTTAGGAGCGCAAGAGTTGAATCCTCTCAAAGCTGCTAACTTTACGGACATTCCAAAGGAAGTGGTAGGTGAGCAAGATGAACTTACTTAACACTCCCGGGTCAACTGATATATGCGAGAAGTGTGGATCTTTCTGCTGTAACTACAACCTAAGAGTTATTCCAGTAGAAGAAGGTGAAGCTAATCCAGTTCAGTTAGATTACTTTCTAACAAGGGCAGTGGATCATCAGGTGATTAACGATAAACATTATTGTATTATGAACCAACAATGCCCACACTTAAAGAACAATAAGTGTAGCATTTACAAAGTTCGTCCTAAACATTGCGCCGAGTTTCCGCAACGATGGGACGAAGATTGGACTCATTTCTGTGAGTTAATGAATAAAATGTATAAAGGAGAATAACACATGGCTACTTATGGCGATAGTGCTCAAGAGTATCCTTACAAGCCCGCACGAAGACGCAAGCAAAAGTATAGTCTTGTTACTAGAGTTTTAGACTTTACTAATAACTTGCCTGTAACTGACGCAGCTGGTACGACTACGGCTTGGGCTGCTGGCGATGTGCTAGAGGCAATAGGCATCAAAGCAGGACAGACTGTTCTAGGTGTTCAGCTGGAGATCTTAACTAGATCTTTAGACGCATATGATGTGATTGACATTGGGTACGGCAGTAACGCAACTAGGTGGGGTCGATACAACTTATCCTCTGCCGTAGAAGTTAAAGACACCTTAGCTAGCACTGCTGCGTTTGATGATATGTTCTTAGAGCCGTTGTACTTTGCGTCAAAAGATACGATCGATGTCACAATCCGCAAAGCTGCATTGCAAGGAAAGGTCAGACTTATAGTTCACTTATTGGAGGATGATAGATAATGGCAACATATAATATAGTTGGATACAACACGGTAGCTAATCCTCCAACATTCGGTTCATTTTGGATATATATCCGTATGGATATATCAGATATGATGGATCGAGGGATGGTTAGACGTCCTGGTTTACTAACAGGCGATTACGTTTACTTAGCAAAACTAAGAGACAAATGGGTGATCCGTGATTCATATATTCGGATTCCCGAAGCTGCAGACACAGGTACTCAGTACAATATTGGTTATTCAGCTGCTGGAACACAGATAGCTGCGATCGTCGATGGTACTGATACTGCGACTTATGCTGATTGGGTGCAAGGTACTATTGATCCTAATGATAGTATAGCGTCCTTAACTGCTGACGCATATCTGCAAGTACACATGAACGCTGGTGGGCCGACTGATAACGGAGTTTTAGAACTCTTGTTAGAAATCGTAGCTGGACCAGATGATAATGGAATATAAGGAGATAAAACATGGCTGTATATGATTTATACAAAACTGCTGCGAGTCCTTCGCAAGCCCCCAGGTTTGGCACGTTTTGGCTCTATGCTAAAGTGAACTTCGCTGAAAACCCGATGGCTGTTTCTGATGTGGCTCGACTGATGAAAATTAAAGATAAGTGGGTCGTTCGAGATTCTTACTGGAGAATGACAGTAGCCTCTACTGCTGCCAATACATTTGATATTGGCTTCAATGATGCTGGTAGCGCAGTGTACACTAACCAGGGTATCCTGGCTGGCGGTGCTTCCGCTGCTGGTGATTGGGCGCAGGGTGTTGTTGATCCTGATGCTAACCAGAAGATCTGTACGACTGATGGTTATATCTTTGTAGAGAACCTGACCGCTGCTGTCTATGACGGTGTGCTTGAGGTCATGGTTGAAGTGTTCGCTGGCCCTGATGACGCAGAGCCTGTTGACGCTAATATAGATGATTAATAAATAGCCGTCCTACGGGACGTAATAAAGGAGACTTATTATGGCTACAGCTTTTACGCTTGCGAATATGGATACTAGCAAGTTTGATATTAAAAATAGTGATCCTACTAAAAAACCTGGAAGGGGTATGCTCCACGTTAGAAGTCGAGTTATCAATTTTGATACTCTGGCTACTGCAACTGGAACCGCCCTGGCTCATTCAGATACGTATCAAGTGTTTGATCTGGCCCCGGGTGATATTATAATTGCTGCTGGTGTTAATATTCTAACAGCAGCGACTGCAGCTGCAACCTTGGACTTAGGGTTTACTGGTGGAACGGTAGACTATTTTGTTGATGGGTTGGCTGCTAATGACACAACTCTGCCTTCGCAAACTGACGGGTATTTTAATGGTCCTGCGTATATTTCTGCTGCTGACACTTTGGATCTGAAAGAAGCCGGTGGTGCTCAGACTTTGGCGGGCTGTGTAGCTCAGGTATGGGCTTTGATCGCTCGAATCGACGGTAGTTAATAGGAGATAACTAATGGCAACAGTACAAAGTGTTATTGACGAGGCTCGTTGGGATTTGACTGACTACGATGCTGGAGTCAAATGGAAAGACGACGAACTTGTGGTTTATATGAACCGTGCCATAAGAAGCCTTAATTCAGAACTATGTCGGAGAAAGTCTGACTTAGTGTATGAGGAAGAGACTTCTACTAATACTGTTGCGTCTCAAAATTATGTGGATATATCTGGTCTGTCCTACGATTCTGTAGTCTGCGTATGGATAGGCTCTGATCAATTAGAACAGACCAGTATCCAAGACATATATTATAAACGTAAGTTTAGAAGTGGAGATGCGTATCCTAACTATTGGTCGATCGAAGATGATACTATTATATTTGAATCGACCTGTGATGCTATTCATACTGATCTGGTAATAGGGTATTATACAAAAGCATCAGATGTTACGGCTTCGAGTAATATGCCGTACAGTGATATTTTTAATGACTCCCTAAGAGATGCAGTGGTTGAGATGGCGATAGCTAGGAAGGGTGATCAGTCTGAACGAACGGATAAGAAGTGGATAGGTATGCTACGAACTGCTGCCAATGAGGAGCAGCTTCGTAGAAGTTTCGTGCCTAAACCCTACTACATAGATTTCTAAGGAGAACTAAATGGCACACACTTTAACGACAGCAACGACAGCTGTGAGAGATGTTCTGAACGAAGAAACAGCTGCCTTTTGGTCTGACACTCAGATACAAAATTGGATTAAAGAGGGCTGTGTTGACTTAACCAGTAGGGGCATGGTATATATTACCCAGGAGGAAATCACGTTAGCAGCAACAACTCTGTATTATGTTTCCACAGACGAGGCATGGATTGCAGATGCTGTTAAGTTATTTCATGGGTATTACGATGACGCTTCTAACGGATACAATGGTATAGTTAAGATAGAACCTTCTCAAATAGGACACATGCCTCAAGCAGATGCTGGTGTTCCTGAATATTTTGCGCTTGTAGATAAGCGTGTTTATATATGGCCCTTGACTTCTGCTGCTGTAGTGGCAGCTGGTGGCAAGGCTAAGTTTGAAGTAGCAAAGGTAACTGACGACATCACAAACATAGAGTTTGAGTTTCAACATTTACCTATAGAATACGCTATAGCCCACGCACTGACGAGAGATAAACAGTTTCAGGAGGCTGGCGTATATTTTAGTATGTATCGAACTGGTCTGGAATTTGAGAGACAGCAGAAGGTTGATCGGGAGAAAGATGCATACAGTAACTTTAAGACGAGGTAAACAATGCCAAGACAAGAAATAGAAAGGCCTAAAATTGAAGGGCAGCAGAAAGCTATGTTAGGTAAGTTAGCTGAAGCCCCAAACAATTCGTATCAGGATCTAGTGTCTTGGTTTGATGGGGCATGGATTCCTAATGTTGATCCTGCTTATGTTGGATACCAGAACTATGTTATACTTCGTAACTTAAGATACCTAGATAAAGGCCTAGAAGGTGTGCATGGGTATACGTACTCTAATGCATCTGATCCTTCAGGTAAAACGATTACACACTTAAAGGGAATACAATTACTAAAACCAGCTCAGACTCAGACATCATATTACCTGACATTCTCCCCATACGATACCAATATTGGAGCTACTGGTTATATTAGGTGCAGCTTGACAAGTATCCCTAGTTCATCTATAACCTTTTTGACTAGCACAATAGATGATCGTCCATTTAATGATTATGAGGATACTACCGTAACTGATAAATATGTGTCAGTCACCGCTGGCGTTACTGGTAGGTTCTCTCATGCCCCACAAGGACAGATATTTTATAATGACACAGAGAAGAATCTGAACTATGGCGGTTATGAGAATAGAGTTGGCGCTGTCTTTTTGATGGATGTTAAAGAGGATTATCCCAACAAGTCAGCAGATTCTAGCATTAAAATGTTAGATGTTACAGATAGTGCTATCACTAATGATTCTACAGATTCTTTTAACTGGGATGAAACAGCTCATGGGTACATGTTAATCCTATGCCCAAGGCCTTGTAGTTCTCTTAACTTTTACATGTCGTCGTTTAATGCTGCTGCAGCAACAATCTCAGCCTATTATTGGGACGGCAGTGCATGGCAAGCATATAGTATAGACGATACTACTGTTTCAGCTGGAAAATCATTAGCTCAAAATGGACATATGGAGATGTATCTTACAGCTGGTAATTTTAGGAAACATGCTGGTTATGATAGTGGCATAGTTCCTAGAGTAACAGAAGGTTTATATATGTATCCTGTATTGTTAGCAGCTGGTGCTAATTTAGATGCTGACATTTATCAGATAACAGCTAACTACTATTGGTCTGACGCCAAGGATATATGGGATGGAGTTTATCGTCAGCCTGTTGGGGCTTTCCTAGACAATAATGGTGTGATGGAAGACTACACTCTACATGTAAATGAACCATCTGATGTTAATACTCCGATCGGTATGATTCTGGATTTATTAGATGCAGATGATGATAACATCTATCTTGGATTTGAGGAGCCTGTAGCTGCTATTAAGTTTACGATGTTAACTGACTTTGTTAATGTTGATGACTCACAGATTGATAGTGTTAAATATTGGAACGGGAGTGCTTGGACTAGTGTTGGTAATTTCTTAGATGGAACACTAGATGATGCAGGTGATTCATCTTTTGGAGCATCTGGTGAACTGTGCTGGAGTCCTCCTTCTGGAGAGAAACCTAGAACATTCAATGATGTTATTGGATACTGGTATCAAATTCAAGTTGATGCTGATTTTAGTACAGGTGACGCTAGTAAGGCGTCTGGCTCTGAGGACGTTGTAGTAGACGTTATCACTGGTATTCCTGCTATCAAAGATCTAAAGAACTTTAAGTTTGCAGCACAATATAAAGATAGGTTACTACTCTGTAATGCTGAAGAAGCTAACGAGGGTAATAGGGTTGACTACTGTGCTACTAATGCTCCGTTCGTTTGGAACGGACTTGATTCATCTGACGATGGTTTGCAGAGTTTGTATTTTGGCACAGAAACCCCACTGACTGCAGCGACTCCTTTGTACAATAGATTTGGATCTACGATCTTTACCAGTATGGTTTTGTTTAAATCCAATGAAATCTATCTATTAACTGGAGATGATCCAGAGGATTTCAGAATCTATCCAATTTCTTATACAGTTGGTTGTACAGCTTGGGCTACTGTGGCAAATGCTGAGGTTGGATTTGCCGTGACAGAAGGGGCTGAGAGAAACGTAGTTTTGTTTATGTCCCATGCTGGCCCCATGATGTTTGATGGTGCAGTACTTATGCCCATCCGAGGTATAGAGAACTACTTTGATCCTAATGAATCAGAGTGCATTAACTTTGATTATATGGATACGTCAGTTGGCTGGTATGACTCAACGTATAGAGAATATAATTTACAGTTTCCATCTGGTTCTGCAACTACCCCTGATACTTGGTTGGTGTATGATCTAGTGAGGAAACGGTGGTTTGAAAAGAACACAGGTACTGCAACTTTCCCAACTGCAACTACGACATTGACTAGTGACACAGGTAACTTGTACAACTATGCTTGCTTACCTAATAGATACCAAGTAAGATTAGAATATGGTACGTCTTGGGATGGAACTGGAATCACCTATAAGGTAAAGACAGGTGACTTCTGGCCCACTCAGAACTTTTGGGATCAGACTAGAATTAGAAAGTTTAAACTGATCTGTAAACGTATCCAGGAATCACACTCAGTATCTGTTAACTACTATCCTGATACAGCAGAGTCTTCTGGTATCGGTGTACAATTTGTGGATAGTGCTGACAACGCTACGGCATTTGCTGATAGCTCTGTCCTAGGAACCTCATGGGCTGCAACGGTAACAACTACCCTGGACTTATCTGCTGCCTCTGGATTGGAGCGATTAGTTACAGTTAACGCAGATTTAAATAGACTAGCATGGGCGCATGCGTTTGATTTTGAGGTGACGACAGATGACACAACAAAAGGATTTCAACCAATCGGATGGGGAATTCAATACCAAGTCATTCGCAAAGACAATACCGCTACCTAAAGAGTGGCTTGAGTTTCTAAAGACAGGGGTACATCAAGTCAAGCCATATCTAAAGTCTAGAAAGCGGAGCAATCTACAGATGAATGAAAAACAACGAAAGGCAATTATGTAATGGCACAGAATTTATATTGGGCAACAGGTTTAGAGGGAGGTGCTGCAGGGGATTTAGACACATTTCCATATGCGTCTATTCAAGATGAAGATGCAGCTGTAGTCGCAGACTTAACCAACCAACGTATTTACTTTTATACCTGGGATGCTGGTGTACTTAATGGATCTCAGTCCTTACCAGATTATATCGAACCTGATGATAATGGTGCAAACAATGGAGCCTGGACGCTCTGCGATATTATGGTAGACGATGCAGACCTAAAGGTAACAAAGAGTTTGCAGATTATAGATGCTGGTGGTACAGATATTACTGATGTTTTGAATAGCGGTTCAAGTGAAGTCGTTGACGATGCTGGAGATGATGACACTTTGATGAGTGAAAGCTGCGTTGTATATTATGCAACTAACACTAAAGGATTAGATCGTGTCCTAAGTCTAGCTCATATGTCTGGTGTTTATGAAAGACCTAAGTTTGCTTGGAAGGATGCAGATGAGATATATATCACTGGCGGATGGTGGCATCACGATGGCGCAGCCTCTGGTGAGCAGATCTTATATAATAATTCAACGATCACATTTCAATTCACAAATGGAACTGGAGCAGGTATGATCTACTTGTACTTAGACGACAGTGATGTGATCTCAAGTCCTCTAGCTGCTGGAGATTTGATAGATAGTGAAACAGCTCCAACTTATAGTCACTCGCTAGGAGGTTGGTACAATGGTGAAGATAGGTGCATAGGAGCCTTTTACCAAAGTGCAGCTAATACTTTAGTTGAGTTTTATCATAATGGTGGAGAATGGATTCTATTTCATGACTATTTAAGTATACAATCAGCTTATGATTTAGATGGTACATTTGAAGACACATCAACTTTATATGCTCCAGCTTGTCAATCAGACATGACAGGAGGTTGGGTAGATTTACAGTTCCTGGCAGTATATGTTAACGCTATTAAATATATTCAATTTAGAACCAATACCTTACCAAGTTCTCTGTTTCATGGATTCACAGCAGCTACTCAACTAAGAAATATATTTTATCATGTATTACCGCTAGACGATAATAATGTAGTTGAATGGCGATACAATGCTGATTGTGATGAAACTGCAAGTTTATTTCAACACGGGTATAGTTTACCAGGAGGTATGTAATGGCAAATTGTTTTTGGGCAGACGCCCTGGACGGAAGCACTAATGGGATTAAAACGATCTCAGCAGCCAATATCTCTGATGGTGATATGTGTATTGTAATCTTACACGCTACAGCTAAGACATACATATATAGATATGATTCTTCTTCTACTGCTGCTGATAGTGCTCCGCAGAGTATAAGACCGACTGATTATGGATCTGCCGGTGTATGGTTATGGACTAAACCTGTTATGGATTCATTACGATTACGAGATGCAATTATAGATAATGCTAATACATCTGTTAATGAGTTTTCAACAGATGGTACGTTAGCTGGAAACTCAGACAGTGCTGTACCAACAGAGAAGGCTATCAAAACGTATACGACAACTACACTAGGACAAGGGTTAACACAACCGTTTGCACAAGGATACTTTAAACGCCCTATGTTTTCTTATAAAGATGGGGATGAAATCTATATTAGTGGTGGTGGGTTCTGGACTGCAGATGATTTAGATCAAGCTGTATATACTAGTAGCAAATTAACCTTTCAGTTTGGATCTGGTGGCAGTAACGCTGGTAGTGATGATCTCGACAATGGAGCTATTGAAATACAGTATCTTTATTTAGACTCTAGCGCTATAGGATCAGCTGGTGGGACAGCTCTGGTGGCTAGTGATTTCTATAATGCTCCTACTACACCTACATTCTCTAGAGGTGGATGGTATCTTGCAACTACCGGAGAGGGTGATGGTCTGGATAGATGTGTTGGAGCGTTCTTAATAACAGCTGCCAATGCTTTATATCCGTTTGCACATAATGGAAATGAACAATATATTTTATGCTCAGATATATCTTTATACTCAGCTGCAGATAGTGATACCACTCAAGACATAGACGTATATTCTCCATGCAATATTTATGGTAAAGTTTATTTACAATGGGATGCAGTTACTGGTAATGCTGATACGTATTATGTAACTAACGGGGATGGAGGATCTAGAATACCAATCTATCAATATAGC
>Ga0180437_10006041_pt1 | contig 16340 bp, 21 predicted proteins | sample SS_ome_4_FD_132410 | JGI IMG/M metagenome (GOLD analysis project Ga0180437, IMG submission 132410) | Hypersaline lake sediment archaeal communities from the Salton Sea, California, USA - SS_3_D_1 metaG | ecosystem: Environmental > Aquatic > Non-marine Saline and Alkaline > Hypersaline >...
CGGACGGTGTTTTAATTGATGCCCTATATGGCACCATGCACACCAAGTTAACTCAGCATATGGGAACCTTCTAAGAATGTTGAGATCCCATCCATCACCAAAATAATTACATTGGTATATGTCAAAGTTAGTTGAAGGATTATCCTTGAGATAGTTGTGAACTTCGTGATAATGAACATCAGAGTCTCCTCTTAGTGCCGGAACCGGAATGTAATCTTTTATTTTAGTTCCATTAAAATTGGAACCTTCTCTTGCGAAAACATAAACATCGTGTTTTTTAGCAAGTTCTTTAGCCAGATAATATAAGATTCTTTCACCACCGTATGCCATGTCTTTTCGCATTGGGAAGACATTTCCCGTAAAAGCGATTTTCATTTAATCCTCCAGTAAGTAACCAAGTTTTTCGGTCATCTCGATGAGAAACCGACTGATTATTGCACTATCCCCACCACAATCAAGCTCAAGAATTCTATTCTCCATGTCTGTTTTTTCCCAACAAACAGTGAAACCATACTCCTCTGCTAATTGATTTACAGCATTGATAAACAGTGTGTCTTCGTCCTGTAGTAAACCTTTTTGCTGTTTCATGAACACCTCACATCGCACGGATATTGAACTCCACCATTCTGAGTAACAAATGCAAGTACCTGTGCGTAAGTAACAGCATTTAGTTTGCTCAGAGTGCCTGACATATATCGTGACCATGAAAAGATGAGAGCTTCAGCAGCATCGAAAGGGGGGTAGAACACTCTACCTTTTCCAGCCATGATTCCAAGAACATGTTCCAACCAAGGACATCTGCGTTTCTTGTCTCCATATTTATCGTACATATAATCTGAATCTACAAGACAAGCGAGGATTTCAGAGTAATCAATTATAGATCTTTTGCACATAAAGAACCTTGTAGACGCCCACATATAATCTTGAAAATCAGGATCATGAACAGCATCGGGACTCCATGGGGATGGGTATGATATGTAATCATAAGTTCCATCATCTAACATCTTTAAATGTTTTTTGATGAAGTCTGAGTTAGGCAGAAAGATGTTCATATCACCATCAAAATGAACAAGATACTTTCCTCTGGACATTATCATCGCATTGAGGAAATTAAGATCGTTAAACTTAGGAAAGTAATCCTGTCCCAAGAAACCCTCATTGTGCCTGTTGATTACCAGATTATCTAAAATCTTTTCCACATTCATCATATGATCAAGAACGAACATGGCTTCCTGAGTTAAAGGTTCATGTACATCCACGAATAATGTAACTTCAGTTTCAAAATCTTTAAATGCTTTTACTTTATTTCGAACACCCTCTGACATGAAATCAAAAGACCTGGTTCCGTTCATCATAGTAGACTGTTGGGATAGATCCTGATCCCATCCGGGTCTGGTGTCCACATTTATCACTATGCTGATTGTTTCACTCATTAGATTCTCCTTAAACACCCAACAAAACAGGGGAACTCCACTCCAGGCATGTGCCATGAATTTGGATCTTCCACTGTGCCGGATTCAATAGCCAATTTCTTAGCAGCTTCCCAATCTATTAAAACTTCTTCGTATTTACCTGTGTTACGAAGATACACATAAGCCTTCTGGGGACCAATGTATTGGTTCCTGAAATCATGAAAGAAAATCAAACCACCTTGGTTCATTTTGTCTTCCAATTCTTTAACTTCTTCCATCACCAATTCTTCCTGGTGATCATCAGAATCAATAAAGACATAATTGTAACGGGTATTCGATGTTTTAAGTCCCCTGAGAAACTGAAGAGAAGATTTCCCCATCAGAAAGATATCGAAATTACCTCTGTATTTTTCAACTCTGTTGTAAACAGTCTCAATGAACCCTTTAGCTTTAGCATAACCCCAAGGGATATTATCTGTGTGCTTTTGGGTTGTATTTTCCCATTCTGGATTCGTCAGATCATAAAGCAAATCAACCATAAAGAAATCAACAACTTCAAGATGGCTCGACAGCCCAAGCACCCCTGCCATGGAAGATCTGCCAGCATGAGATCCAAAATCAACAGCGATACCCATGTTCTGTGACTTCATCTCTTTGGCTGCTGTCAAAACAATTCCAGCTAATTCAGTAGTCGAGACAGCCCCATTGACTTTAGTTGCTTCTACCAACATCTTTTTTATTGATTGATTATTCGTCATTTTTTTCTCTCTTTGAGATAACCGCATTCATTACCATTCTTTGCCAATCATGTAACTTAGTAAATTCACCGTCTATGGATAATTTCTTTCCGGTTGAGGGATTGAATTTGACATCTCCTTTAAATTCTGGGAAGAAATCATCATTTTCTAAATCCCTGAACAAAGCTGTTCGAAACTCTTCATCGGAAAGTAGCCCACCAAAAAGACCCATCTTAACTGAGTCATCAAAACTAATCTGCTCAACTGAATCCATTCTGTCAGCATAACAGTATTTAGGTTCTTCGTTAACGAGCATCCCTCTGCCACACATTTTGCATACCCACAATTGTTTATCCATTTTTAGCCTCATATTCCCTTGCACATTCAAACATGGTTGGGGTTAAGGTTGCTTCAAATTTATCTGCTTTTAAACCAAGCCTTTTCCTTTGTATTTGTGCTTTAGCCCATTTTCTTTCTATCAAAACTCGATCTCTCAAATCCTCTTTACCGTGATAGTGAATAATATCAGCAGTAAGATTAACTCCGGTGAAAAGGGTATTGTGTCCAAACAACATATGATGAGGACTATTCATCCAATGCATACCCAATTTACGTTTAATAATCCTCAATTGAAAATCAGGATAACCACCTATTTGATTTGCGATTGTCCACCAACCATCTTTGTCTTTCATGGCAAAAGGGCTGTTGGGGTATCGCATGAGATCGAAAGATACTCTGGATAAGGAAACCGTATCAACTTGTTTTCCATCAACAACAGGCATTCCTTTCTGATCAACCTGATTAAGAAGTTCTTTTAATTTATCGGAACATCTTTCATCAAAATCTAAAATGAAATAAGTTTCTCCCACAGGCACGTAAGACATCTGAACATTGCTCTGACAGACTTCCATGTCCGGGTAGGTGTCGTACCACTTGTGGATGAATACCTCAACCTTATCAAATCTTTTAAGCTCGTCCACGGTCGAATCAGTTGATCCTCCGTCAATTACGATTATTCGGTCCACCCATGGTTCATCATGAATATCTCCGACAACCAGTTCAACATTTTTCTCTTCATTCAAACATTTCATGTTAACTATCATTTCAGTTCTCCTGATTGGATCATTCTTTTAATCTCTGCATTAGATAGCCCATATTTATCTAAATCAACTGTTGTCTCCACGACAATTTTTCTTGGACCAAAATGAATTACATGTTCCTCCAAAGATATTTTTTCTGCAAAATTAGGACATCTTCTGTCAAAAGAATCACAGTCGTATCCTATATGAACAGATCCATCTCCTCTAAACGTAACATATTTTCTATAACAATCACCGCAACCTTTGCCCTTGTATTCACCAGAATCACCCATCTCGCAAGGACGAATCGGTTTGGAAAACTCGGCTATTAATTGATCGATCATGATTCATCTCCCAAAATAAGATTCAAATTGTCACGAATCTCTAAAGGATTGATTGTATTGATGCAGGGGGCTACACATCTTTGTTTGCCAGGAACGGGGGTACTCCAGCAATGTGAAATGATGTTACAAACCTCCAACATATCAGGTTCCATCAGAAACCCATAATTATCTTCGTTGTAAACCCTATCCGGGTCTTTTTGAAAACGTGGCTGAGTTACGCGAGCAGGCGCAGGACCAAAAAGAATAACAGAAGGAGTCCCCACTGCTCCAGCAAGGTGAGCCACAAAACTATCAACAGCAATACAAGCCTTTGCATTTTTAACCACCCATGCAGATTCAGCGTAAGTTAATTTCCCCCTCAAATCAATAACATTATCAAGATCAATACCTGGGTCAGATGGACCCCCAACTAAGACAATAACTTTATCAAAATCATAGAAAACTTTATCCATGTGGATGTATTTTCTATACATAGATGCTCCACCTGTGTTTATGACTACATAATCATCAAAATCAAACCCCTCAACTTTCTTTGTATCAATATGGATTTCATCAGCTTCAACACCACTAAAATAAGGATACATGCTGTGGAGAGTGACATCGAGATTATTCCATCCACCCGGAAGAATCTTCTCTCTGTGTGGATTGTAGACTAATGGGTACATTCTTATTTCTTCTTCATCCCACTCAACTAATTTATCAATATAAGGATTGTTTTCTACAATTCCCATGAAAGATTTTTGAGTCATGTAATGGAGTTCCATACCCTTATGCTTTTCTTTTATACCTTTGAAGCATTGAGTAGACATCAGAACATCACCACCAGAGCCATACTGAGCGAAAAGGACAGCATCTTTTTTGGTACGTTCTGTGGACACGGTTTGTTCTTTCACAGCATCAGCACGAATTGAGTCCACTAATTTACCTGGGCTGGAAACTCCTTCTAACCATTTAAGAGCTTTTTTTCTCCCGGACTCAATCATAGAATTCCTGAGATCTTTGTTTCTTATCAAAGATTTCATAGAAACAGCAAGGTCAGTTGCCGAACAGGAGAAAGTATCAATCTGGCTGTGACCAGTTTTGGTTTTTATCTCTAAATAAGATGGAATCTCACATGGAATTAGAATTCCACAATCACTAAGAATCTCTTTATGCGAAGTAGAATCTGTAGCAATAACAGGAACACCGCAAAGCATCGCTTCTAATGGAGTCCATGATAATCCTTCTTGGATAGATGGGAGAACCATGGCATCAAAAGAACAGTAAATATCCCTCATCATTTTTTGAGTATAATGTTGATTCGGATTTTTATATTTCACTGCTTCTTCTGGCAGACCACACTCATACTGGTATTGAGGTAAATTGTAAGTTGATCTCATGTCAGTATGCATGTATAAGAGTGTATCTGGATTTTGTTTATGTACTTGAGCGAATGCTTTGATTAATTTTTGAGGATCTTTTCGAACTTGATTTCCACCAACATACCCAAATATAAAGGTGTTCTTCATATCACGTTGATAGGTTTTAGTCTGAAAACTAATTTTCTCTTTTCGGGACATAGGTTTCCAGATATCATAATAAGCCATAGGTGGTCGAAAATATTGAATATTCTCAACACTATCTTTTAGCATATCATATCCGTACTCAGAGTAAACGAGAGGGTAGTCTATGGAGTTAGCCCATTCTATATAATCGGGATGTTTGAATTGTAATTCGTAAGGAAAAAGCCAAGTCCACTTGAAACCTCTTTGGTCACGGATATCGGCTATTTTTGGGAACAGTTCGGAGTATCTCCAGAGATCAATACCCACCATGAAAAGTATATTGAAATCGATGGAGCTAATTATAGGAGTGATATACCTAGAACACCATTGATCCGACTGATCTCTAAAATCAGCAATTGGGAATGGCTGATTATGGAACAACATGGACTCTGCTGTTGGAAACGAACCACCAACAGGCATTACAGATATATCAAACAAATCAAGATCTATTTTACCTATAACAGATCTCATCATATTCGAATTTCCGGTGCTGCCGAACGGATGTTCGCCAATAAACAATATTCTTGGTTTCATTTTTATTCCTTTAAGGATTGTTAGTAAGAAACCTCATGTTTCTTATGTTAGCGTGTATCTTCTCCTAAGATACAGAGATCGATATCGGGGTATCTTCTCGGTTTGACAGATTCAACCATGTAAAACTCACCAGATGTGGGTTCAATTCTATCAAGTTCTTTTACCCCGTAAGATGCAGGAATGAATAATTCTTTCTTCTTATCTGGAAGCCATCCGATAGAAGGTTTCTCGTCTTCTAAGGAAAGTTCCTCACCAAATTCTGGTTCGGTAAGTAAAGCATAAGCATTTGACTTTACTGACTCCCAATTAAGTTCCATCTTGTAAGTCTGGGGATTTCGAGTCTCTCCCGAAGGTCGCCAAACTTCGCCCGATGTATTTACTTTGTACAAAACACTACCATGTTCTACAATGCTGTTTTCAAAGATATCAGGACTCTTATTCATCAACATGTAAAGTGAATCAGTAGTATCTATCTCAATAACATCTCCTGTAACAGCAGAACTGTCGTAAGGAAAATCTGCTTCAAGGAAATACTCTCTAATAAAAGGTTTTGTTGCTTGCGCATTTCTTTCATACATTATGTATTCACCAGAGATATTTCCATTATCTCTAATGATTGTTATGGATGCTCCCAACTCTGTATAGACTTCTTTTATATCAGTTGCCAGAGACATATCTTAGAACACCCTTTTTAAACAAAAACAATCTTAGGTTAAGCATTCTCACCAGGATCAAAGTTGACTTGGTTATCCGAATCATACGTAGTATCATTACCCACACCATCATATTGGAATCCAGCATTGACATTCGTTCCGAACAACTTATAAGAATCAACACTTGCAAATTCTTGTGGCTCAGACTCTTGAATATCAGCAAACTTCTGATCCATTTCCTTAATCAGTTCCATGTAGTGTTCGAAACGTTGATTAAGAGAGAAAACTTTTACTTTGTACTTATGAGCAGATTCAGATCTCAGATACTCGTAGAGATGTCGTTTAAGCCTCTGCTTTTGCCAATAAGTCTGAAACCCGGCTGATACAGGAAAAGCCCATCCGGTATCATTAGCAGCATCAGTAGCCGCATTAGTGTAATCTACGGTTTCAAGATATTCTGAAAGACCTTTCAACTCTTGCTCAACCGTAGTGATCATTTCAGCTTGGGTTGTCATTTTTTCTTCCTTGCGCGAGGTCCAGGTTTCTTTTTAACCGCCTTGGCGACAGGTTCCACAAATTCTGGAACCACATCTTCCTCTTCTTCTTCCTCATCAGGTTCCACTATCCTGCTTCGTTCCAGAATAGTAATTGTTGGATGCCCATGTTGATCTACAGCACCTTCTCTGATGTCAGTCATAAGCGGGGCAGGAATGGGCTTATTGACAACTTCGCCAGCCACCCACACCTGTTTACCCGCTTGTAATGTTACATTAACTCTGATTTTTTCAATATCCATTGATTGAATCTCCTTTATTTAACTGGTTCAAACTCAACAACCACAGTTGGGTGTTTAATTTCAGTGGTTGGCGAAGCAGTTCGGGTGAGAGTTAAATCTATAGTAATGGTGTCTCCAACACTACCAAGATTGTTATCCTCATCCATGACAGCCTGAGTAATACCGGTATCTCCTGTAATCCGAGAAGTCTTAGCCTGAGAAGCTTCCCCACTTACGTGAGCGATGACAGGTTGGGTATCCAGAGCAGAGGTGCCGTTGATAAGCACATCAGCAGTGAAACTCAACGTGTTGGTGTCATCTTTGCCTGACTCTTGACAAGACAGCCACAGATCGGAAATACGCGCACCATTTCTCAATGCGCCAATAGGTAAGCCGGATATATTAGTGGTAAACTCACCGCTCTTAGAATACGTAAGCGGTGCCATAATATAAGAGGCTTGCTGTTTATTAGCTTCTACATAAGGAAGTGGTAGACCTTTAGTCTTCATAATTCACCCCCTTTTTTAGTTAACATCCAAGATATAAATTGCGTCTCTCTGGTACAATACTGGCAATCCTTTATCTTGTACACGAATCCAAACTCCTTCTGGGTCCCACTCTTCTTTTCTGTCAGCCCTCATACCGTAACCACGGTTAAGACCATAAGGGGCGCGTTTATACTCAGCAATGCCTTGACCTTCTACAGTCGGGGCAACCATGATGAACTTGTCATCAGGGATGTAGGATTTGGTCATAGACACATAATCCTCACCAGCTTTGTAAGACGTACTTGGGGCGGTAGATACTGTGATAGTTCCAGCTTCAACATCTACACTGGAAATAGTCTCAGTCTCCGTAGTTCCAGCAGAAACATCGTGGAATTTCAGAGTTCCTCCAGCCTCAAAATCAGCCGCGTTTCCTACAGAAATACTAGTAGTGGAATCAGCAGTAACAACCGCAGTAAGATACTGACGAACTTCATATTTCTCATCATAGATGATCAATTCGGGAATGTTCAGCAAACTACCGATGATGTTTGGATTGACTCCAACCAGACCGTTCCGATTACTCTTGAAAAGATCACCTTCACCGAAAGTAGTCTTCTGAAGTAAAGTCAGGATGCTTGGATCTTCTGCCATATACTGAAGAACTTGACTATTACAAATAGCCTTAGTAACAGCCCCACCGTTAGCGTCAGAAATCACACGCTTACCGGTGATGATATCACCCATAATATCCCGGCTGGTTCCATTCTGCCACTTGTAATCTGTGGTCAGAGTAACCTTATTAGCCGTAGGAATATCATAATCAACAGTAAATTTTAACCCGCCAGTGACGCTGTAAGTGATAGAACCGTCCACCATCATTTTGGCGAACATCCACTCACGCCGACGATTGGCCCGAATAATCAGAGAATTCAATTCCCGCGCCAAACGTTGCTGCGCAGAAAGATACTGAGACTCGGTGCCTTCTTTACGTAAGTTGTTGAGGAATTCCTCATCAAAATACTCTTTTTCTCCCCAGAAAGCCGCTTCCGCGCTGTTCTGGGCTACTCCTAATGGATGCGTCACATGAGTCTTGTCACCAGGACTCTTGAACGGAACCATGCCTCTTGATCCAACATGACTCTCCCACTTAATAGTGCTGGATGGGGAATCAGAAGACGGAAACATGTTCATCAGCATCAGACCAGGATCAGCGGTAAACTTAGTAACGAATTTGGAAAGAACTTCCAATCGTAATTCTGGAATATCTCCTAAACCTCTTGGCATATCAAATCACCTCCTTCTTATTTAATCACCAGCAATTGACCGACAACCGTAGCCGACAGATCAGTTCTGGCATTGGAATCTACATTGGTAAGCATACCATTATAGAGAATCGCATTAGAAACCAACATACTTGCGCCCGCGCCTTTAGCGTTAACACCAGTACCAGTATCGACAGACTTCAGCAAAATACCATCACAAGTGTCATAACCTTCACAAGTTATGTAAGCGAAACGAGCAGTGGTGAAGCTGGTTCCACCCGTTGCAGTGGTAACAGTGATAGCTGCCATCTGTGGGTAAGTGGTTCTGTCAATAGCCGTAATAGCACCAAGATTCTCGTAAGTCGTAGTATCGTCACCGATGATAATGTCATCACCAACAACAAACTTGTAACTATCGCTAATCGTAGTGTACAGGATGGTAGCAGTAGTACCTGAGTCCTGCACCAGTGATGCCCTGCCAGGAGCTTTCTCAGCACCAGTAACCGTGGCAGTCGGATCATACGGAAGATACTTGCCTACATTACCAGCCGCAGAATCATTCTTAGAAAGGGCTGTCCCCATCTGCAGAACTCCCCAACCGGCAGATATGGTGATCGGCACCTGTAAAGCCGCTTCTGGCTCGCTGTAAAACAGCGTTTTGTAATCACTTTGAGATCCATATAAGATACTCGGAATATCTCTACCCATGTAAAATCACCTCCTTACTTTTCAAGCTGACCGACGATTGCCAACAGAGTATCGGCAGCACCGTCATCATCAAATTTAGTGGAATCAGCGGCTTTACGTTCGGTCGAAGTCGCCCCACCTTTAACTTTAGTTTCGAGTTCAAATTTTTCCCAATCCTTAATCTCAGCATCGATAGCCGCAGAAAAAGACTCGACATCCAGTTTATCTTCTTTGACAAATTCCGCAAATTTGACATGCTTGCGAACCTTATCATAAAGGTAAGTAGGAATAGAGCTATCGGACAATTTAGTTCCCCAAATGGAATCAGCCTCATTCTTGCGATCCATCTCTACACGTTTAGCCTCAAGTTTTTCGTAGGAAAGCAGAGTTTTGCCCATTTCTTTTACTTTTTCTTCCATCTCAGTAAGTTTGGTGGTCGCAACTTCTTCTTTTTCCTCAAACTTGGCTTTAACCTGATCAGAGACTTCATCACTAAGCTGTTTTACCAGTTCGGGATGTTTTTCTTTAAGTTCTTTAAGATCCATGGATAATGTCACCTCCTCTTGTTCTTTCTTTGTGGTAATGTCTTCGATGAACAGATCCTCCATCTCGCCATCTGCAAACACCTTAGACGATGTATTAGAGTCGTAGCCAAAAACTACAACACTTACTTCTTTGAGTTCACTTTCAAGCCATACGGTAGCGTCTGGTCCCTTCAGAGTGTACCCATTGACTTCGTGTTCTTCGCCTTCTCCAAGACGTTTGATTTTACTCGGTTTAGCATAAATAGATGCTTGGTAAGGGAATCCTTTTTCAGAATTATCTATGAATTCCTGAGCATCTTTTGTTTCAAGAAAAGTTGTTTTATCTTCATTCACAGTAAGGCCAGTTTCATTATCTTTTTGCAGACCCTCTGCAAAACCTATTTTACGATCAATATTGTGTTGAGCTAAAATAGGAGTTTTCTTTTGTGCAAATTTCAATCCATCCAAACTAATGGCGAGATTGCCCCAATAAAAATGGTTTTTTATAACACCACCACTATAAGCGGTCATTTTCATTTTCTTAGGACCGTCTTCCTCATCAGAAAAAACTTCGACACTTTGCTCCGGGTCGATGAAACTCAATGCATTCTTAGGAATCTTTTTTGACATTGGTTGGTTCCTTTTTATTATTAGAAGGCTTTGGTTGAGTGGAACGACTTTCGTTTAAATTGCCTTCGGCATTTTCTTGTTGGGATTCAGCATCTATATTATATATAAGTTCTGGGTAGAGTTCGTCCTCAGTAGCTTTCTTCAAACGATGAACACCATACCCACCGAATCCTAATTTCTTAGCAATCTCAGCATTCTCAATTCCAAGAGTCTCTGCAACAGGGCCATGTTTCACACCAAGAAGTGCCCTTGCAATAGACTCATACTCAGTGGCTTCTGATATAGGAAAGGATATGTCGACTAACTCTTCAGGCTTCCGGGCAACCTTCTTAAATACTGGTTCTTTTTTGTTATCAAAATCAACAGCTTCCTTACGTTTGAATGTAGAAGGGAATTTACTAACTGCTGATTTAAGGAAAAATATAGATCCCCAGAAATCATAGAGCAGGAATTTCTCAAAGAAAGAAACCTCATCTGAAATACGATCAGCCATTGGTCCTCTGGTAGCCTTAACAGAAGAGAAGCTTCCCCCAGATGTTCCTGTCATGACATCATTTGGCTCATTGAGTCCCGAAGACACCATTTGTAAAATATCCGTATCCTGATCTTTGATCTGAGTCAGAGATGGATTGGTAGCTGCAATGCTCATGCCTGGGGGCAGTACCAAAGTAGATCCTGGGGTTTTCTTTGAAAGAATGCCTGTTTTACGTCTGTCCTCATCGGAAAGAGAAAGCCAAAGTTTAAAAGCTTTGGGGTCTTCTATGGTAATTACCCAGACGTAAGCACCAGATGATTTTTTATGATCTATCTCGTACTTTTTTAAATTCTCATAGTAGTTAACCCATTGGAGTATCGTTCTGAGATAAGATGTGGCTCTTTTGGTCACAAACCCCTTATCTGTGGAAATTACAAATCTATCGTACCCCCCAAGGGACTTACTGAATTTTCTATTTGTACTTTGAAGGCTTGTGTCGAAATTTTTGTCTTTAGCAGCAATTTTTTGTAGTTCGGGGTATCTTGCGACGTAGATTGAAGGGATTTGTTCAATTTTTTCGTTAGTACAGTCTTTCAGAGTGTAATACAAAGGCATCGTGGTTTTTCTTGGGTGGAAAATGATGCCAGAAGAGTCTTCGCTATCAGAAGCGAGTGTGCTTGGATCTAAAAAATCAATCTCAACGAAACCATCAGTATGGATAGTCAAGATGAGGAATAATTCACCTTCTGTGTACAATCTGGCCACATATTTAGGCCAAAAATGATAAAGACGATTTCTAGGGTCAAGTTCAATCTCCCGAATCGCCTCTCTTATTTCAAATATACTGGAAGTTGTCTCGAAACCCCAACCAGTAAGTCTACCAGCAACCCCTCTGATATTGGTATTGACTTGGGGGTTGGAGTGTAGTTTTTCCCAACATTCTGCCTGTAAAACATCGACAGTTCTCCGATCTACCCCACATTGGTTGTCAAAACCATCTGCATCTTTGTCTTCAGGAGCATCATGCTGCCAAGGCATGGCAAACTGCACCATCTCGTCATCAGGAAGCGCCATAAAGAACTCTTTAGCTTCTTCAAAGGTCTTTTCAGACATAAAAAATCCTATAGAATTTATCGATAATTATCATAGAAACTATCTATATATACCACAAATACAGAAAAAGTCAAGTAAAAAATGACATAAAGCACTGATTTTTTTACATATTTTGTATGCAATACTCATAAAAACGAGTATAAACAGTACAATTTCAGTGGTTTAATACTTTCCCAAATTACTGTTATTATGGTAAAATTGTCCAAAGAGAATGGTTTTTTTACGAATACGGAAGTCATCTATGCTAAATGCACGTCCACCGTACAAATTCCACATTAAAGAGAACACACCATCATCTTGAGTACCATACTTCTCAAATTTCTCACGACTACCAAACCATTTCTTGTCCAAATCATGATCAAAGATGCCGAACTCTTCTGTAAGTATGTTCCCGGTCTTACTTCCAGGCACAGCAAGCTGTGGTGCTTTGAATCTACCATTATTAAGAGCAAGCCACAGTTCTTTCATAGCCGCTCTCTGTCTTTCATAGTTAGGAAAGATTGGTTCAAACCTTATATCACGTTCCTCAGACCATTTATCCATATCCCAGGCACCGTAACGTTCTGAGCAAAGGGAATCCAGACCATCAAACTCTTCGTGAGCTTCGTCCAGTATATCTTTCACATCACTAATGGAATGAGACTCAACATTAAACAATCCCAATAGAAAATACAGGAACTTGGGGTTGACATCTTCACCTGTGTACACATAAGGAGATGACCTACTATTCTCCATACCTTTAGCTACTACTGTAACTATAGAACGGGCAAGACCCCTTGATGCATATGGATCACCGAGATCGAGTCCACCCATCAAAGCGAAATCAGTATCGAAAATATCACCAAGATTATTTAAATCACTCATGGATGCCATACAATTCTTACCAGAACTATCCACAAGACTGTAGATGGTTTCCATTGGTGAGAGCCTTGCATCCACAGCAGCAAGCTTTTTTTGTTGATCATCAGGATACAGTTGCTTTTTATTAAGATCAGCATAAACTTGTATGAGGTGATCTTTCTTCTGTATTACCTCCTGTATTTTAGAGTGATTGAGAAGTCCCCCATCAGCACCAGCGATACTCATCTCTCTGATCATCTCAGGACTGAACACAATGTTGATACCGGCATCCCACATGTTCAGGAAGTATCTTTCAAATTCACCAAACGGGAAGGTGGTCCTGTAACCCTCAAGCTGCTGCTCCGTCATATTTGGATGCCAATAATCATTTGGATCACCAGTACGACTATAACGATATGAAAAGAACGTCCGTTCCACCCCCTTCTTACCAGCCATCTTATTAGAGTAGATCTGATACAGAATGTGGCCTTTGTCAGAAACAGTGGAATCAATAACCCCAAGAGCATTGACCATGTTACGAATGGACCCATGCAACTGAGAATAGAACTTAGGATTCTTCATATCGAATATTTCGGAGAAGGTGTATCCGGTAATATTTGACACGATACCAGAAGCAGTAGAGAGAGCTTTAATAAAAGATTCAATATGGTTCTTATGATCCAGCAGCCGAATCTCTTTTTCCTGAACATTCTTTTCACCAATGACATCAAGAAGCTTTGGCGAGTTCAGGATAATGTCTCTCATGATTTCGTAATGCACGAATTTTGTTTGATCTTTTGAATTGGCCCCAAGAGTTATTTTTTGATTGGGCCAGTTGAAGAATTTCCAGAGTTGGATAAGAACAGCAAGGAAGGATTTACCATCACCACGCGGCCAACAGAGAATGATCTGATTGTAAACGAATTTACCTTTAACCATTCTCAGAGCTTCAAGAACAACATCTTTCTGTTCATCCCAGAAGTCCTGATAGGATCTTCCGGTTTCAGGAGACTTCTCCTTTGGGAGATCCCCCATAGAGGTCCAGACAGAAACATCATGCCCTGGAGGTATCAAAGGAATCCTGACATTATCCTCACACCATTTGATAAATCCCTCTCCACCATCACGGTACTCTGCGGTGCCTTTAGATTTAAGAACACCATTGACAATCGGTTCAGAATTCATCTTCTGACCAACCGCCATTTTTTTAACACGTTTTATTTTAGCCATTACAAACTAAGTCCTGTTTCTACAATCAGATCCCCAATTCCCAGAGACTTCCAACAAGCTTCTATAGATCTGATGAGTGCTTGTATCTCTTTGCTTGCAGGATTGATGTATTTCTTACCATTATTATCTTCCAGCATAATGGAATCATAACCAGCCTCCTCAATAAGACACCGGAATAATTGACCATACAGAGGAGCAGCGTGGACACCCACCCGAAACAACTTGGGCTCGTCAATCAAACTACCAAAGTTTTCAAATATCGTTTTGATAGAACTGATAACAAAATTCATCTGAGCAGAACAAGTCTCATCCCCACTGAGAGAACACCGTTTGTGTACCGGACATTTCTTTTTTCTACATATAGGTGCCATATCCCACACATGGATTTTTACCAACCCATCCAAAGTGGTTCCCCTGAAAGTGTCGAGAGTCCCGGCTTGATCGTAATATATCTCAGGAAGTTCAGCACCAGTAATCATAGTTGATTGAGTCATTCATTCACCTCATCAGATTCTTCGCACCATGCTGGAGCTTTGTACAATCGTTTAGCATCACCATCAGGGGTCACGAAGTAATCGTAATCCTCAATAATAATGGTGTACGCATCGCAGCACATATAGTGTACTCCTTTGAACTCATCCTCCCTTGACTTCGAACAATGATTGCAATACCTCATTCAACCTCCATAAAATTCATACAGTCCTTGATTGCCTGTGGCAGATCCTCCAATATCTTCACTGCCAACTCCTTAACCATTGTAATCTCGTAGTCTTCGACCCAGAGTGTCACAGTACCAGGGTTGTCACAATACGCCACTTTCTGTCTAACAGGTGTGTCCAGAAATCCAGCCATGTTGTCCTCCAGTATAGGTTAAATCTATACTCACCATACACTATTTCTATAGTTTTGTCAAGTAAACAATGTTCAGGGCTAAATAAAGGTTGACAAACGCATAAATTTATGCTAACGTTTATCTATAAGTTTTTCCATCCGTTGACCCCCTTCTGAACCTTGGAGGGGGTTTTCATTTATATTATAGGGAGGTTAATATATGAGTTACGATTATAGTAAGCTGGTAGGTAAGCTGGTGGTAGTTGCTCATTGGTCTGATTTCAAACTTGAGGATGCAACACAACTAGGTATCTTTGAAAAATTCGAAAATCACCATTTCTATATCGTAGGAAGTAATAGAGGTTGGCGACATTGTAGAAGAGTCTCCCAAAAAAGAATTCCTGATTTTGAACCTTGTGGGTTCACTAATGATGGTGTGGAGATGAGTGAGATGAAATCGAATTGGTAGGTTAATATATGAGTTATACATACTTATTTGAACCTGATTTTTCAGAAATATATTGAGGTGGGGACCCCTTTCGTCCACCATGACGCAATGCGTCAAGCAAATCGAGGGGGCCTTTCACATTTTAGTGCCACACTGGGGTACCCCTTATCCTATCTATATCATTTTTTGTGATTTTAAAATATCTAATTATATCCATGACTTATTTTAAACCTCTTGTAGTAGGATTTTTTAGTGTATGTTGTTTAAAAAACAGTATGCCCTACAATGTGGCTCTATCCAGTCAACCAAGGACGTATAATCATACTCGGTACGATATGTATTATTAATGATTCTAAATACATATGTTCCTATGAAATCCATTCTACCGTTCTTATATCTCATAGTTACCTTGGTATAAGTAATCATTTCTATTTTCTTAATATCTATAATCATTTGGCTTGCTCCTTTTGGAGGTGATCCTGTATATGGCGTATATGCTCTTGACTTAACTCCACCGTATCGCAATGACCATAGTACCAGACGCCGTTCTTGATTTTAACATGATAGCTACTATCATGTTGATCGGGTAGCATGGTATCTACTATTGTCAGCAACGTATAAGTGATGTACTCCTGTATTACTATTGATAGTATTTCTGGCATGTTGTGTCCTCTTGTCCTTGATATTGTTTCACGTGAAACATGATCTGCGTTACCGAATGCATGGTCACCAAA
>Ga0180437_10006042_pt1 | contig 16339 bp, 12 predicted proteins | sample SS_ome_4_FD_132410 | JGI IMG/M metagenome (GOLD analysis project Ga0180437, IMG submission 132410) | Hypersaline lake sediment archaeal communities from the Salton Sea, California, USA - SS_3_D_1 metaG | ecosystem: Environmental > Aquatic > Non-marine Saline and Alkaline > Hypersaline >...
CATGTTTTTGGCATAGCGGCCGTCCCGCCATACAGCCCACAGGGCACGTTTGGCGCCAAGGGCTGCAAGGGACTGGAACGGGTAGTTACATGCACTGTTGAACGTGCATTTGCGCCGGACCACGCCCATGATGTTATGGGCACGGTACAGCCGTATATTTTCATTGTTGAACCGACGCTTGTCATTTGGGGTAACAACATCAGGTGTCGGCTCCATGTGTTTGTTCATTTCAGGGAACGCTTTGAACCAGTTAAGCCTGAGTTCTGCGCATTCCTCCAGAGTGATGTCGATGTTCCCGTAACCACGCTGGGTCTTGAGGAACGTCTTCTCCTGCATGCCGCCAGGGAAGCCGAAGTTGGCCGCCTTGGCGTCTTTGCGTATCTTCTGGTCCTTGACCTCTTCCAGGAGTTCTATAACACGTTCCCTGGATTCTGATGTACCGTCATAGTCGTTCTCGTCGGTAATCAGGCCGGACGTCTTTGCAGCGAACCAGCTGTGCAGGTCAATCTTCGCGTTGATTAGTTCACGCATTCGACTGTAGCCGTACTCTCTGTAGCAGTGCTGCGCCAGGCTGCACAACTCCAACTGGCTGTAGTCGATAGACGCAAGTACATGCATGGGAGGCGGAATAAACGTCTGCCTGATCCCGCCGCTTCCAGGGATATTCTGCACATTTGGCTTACTGCTGGATGTGCGTCCAGTTCGTACGTAGTTCTCGTAGCGTGTGTGGATCCTGCCGTCTTCACGGATGAACTCCGTGTTCAGGTAGGTGGAGAGGATCTTCTCGTTATGCTTGAACGAAATGTACCGCTCTACGAGTTTGTCCTCAATCCCGAACTTCTTGAATATCCATTTATCCTTGCCGGATACCTGGATCTTTCCTTTGTCCGTACGGGGGAACTTGATTTCAGGATTCTTGGACTCAATACCGATCAGCCTGGCCTGCATGAACTTCGTTGTCGACATACACTCTGACCACTCCGTAGAGAAGTTGCCATACCAGATCGCTTTGTTACGGATGTACTGGGAGAACTCCTTCTGGTCGAACTCCTTGATCGATGGGATCACTCCCGCCTTTGCCCGACACAATTCACGAAGCACCATGGCCATCGGCCACATGCAGAGCTTATCGTCCCTGGCCATGTCACGCAATCCCAGGCCGGTTACCTGCATCGGCGGGTGTACCCCGTCATTATACTCAAACCGGTCATCGAGCAGTCCACGCAACAACTTGTCCAGCAGTTTCCTGTTCTTCGGCTTGAACGGGTTTATTCGAACCGTCGCTGCAAACCTGTCCAGCGTCCTGTCTGAAACCGTCTTCACATGCTCTCTGGCCTGCTCAAGACGATCCCGCTTCAACTTGCCGTCGAAGTCGGACTGGATGGTTTCCACGTAGATGTCGATCAGCTGTGTCTGGCATAACGGGCCACACTCTTCAGCATCTGCTTCTGCGATAGACGCCTGGACAAACTTGCGGAATTCCTCCAGCGGTTTGTGCTGCGCCATAATCGCCCGGTACAGAATGTACTCATACACCGGCCCGCTCGACTTATTGGGAAGTACGTCAATGCCCAGTGCCTCAAGGCCGTCGGCCATGACTTCCTTCGTTGTCCTACTCAGCAGCGGATTATAGCCATGGAGCTCAAGAAACTCGAGATCCTCAGCATACTCCCGCTCGAACTTGGATCGGGCCTCATCGAACTTCTCCTTGTCCACGAGCATCCCGTTACGGCTGATCGCGTCCAGGACAACCGACCCCATGATCTGTGAGTCGGCTTCAGTCGGCATCTCAGGCATACGGCAACCCAGCCACCAGGTGGCCACCACATCAGATGCGCCGTATTCCAGCTGCGCCGCTGATGGTGTCTTATCCCTGGTAAACGTGAGACGGACATCCGCGTCCTTAGACAGTTTGACATCAAGTATGTTCTTCGCCATGTTCGCCAGACTCGCGGGTTTGCGGACAAACCCACGATCCTGGATCTCGAAGAGCTTATACCTGTCCATCATATCCACTACCTGGCCCTTGTCGATCATATCATACAGATCTCCACAGGCCAGCACACCCAGGTCAAACGCCGCATTAACAAACACGTATTTGGATCCCGGGTTATACCGAACAAGCTTTAACATGTACTGCTCCGCCAGATCATACGGAACCAGGTCCACTCGGGAACCGGCCGTAACCTGCAGAAGCACCAACGGCGGGAAATGATGATCTTTGATCAACTCTGTCTCAGTGTCAATCGCGATCAGCTTTCCCAGCACGACGTCCTGATCAGGAGTCCAGGCATTGAGCTTGAACTCCCGTCCGCACATCTTTACGGCCTTATTGTTAATCGAGCTATCAAGCTGCATAGCTCCTCCCTTGTATGATCCGCCGGATCACCGTCCGGCAGTGTAATAACATGCGCTCCGCCGTTAAACATAGAAGCCGTGTTCCAGCGTTCACAGTAGCTCCTGGCGTAGTCGAGCGCTTCCGGGTCATCCATATCAGGAATCCACACGATCGTCTTGTCGAACGCATGATTGGAAAGCAGATACTGCTGACGTGTGCTCGGCCTTTTGCCGAACATTGCCACGCCGCTGGCACCTACCCGTACTGCATCGAAGATTCCTTCTACCAGCACGATCACCTGAGTCTGGACGGCCCTGTCGAAGTTGTACAGCACCCTGGACTTCTTGGCACCGGCCGGAATGTAGTACTTTGGTTTCCTACGACCGTCACTGAAGAACTCGGGTATCTTCCCGGTTACGGGGTATCTTGCTTGCCAGAAGCGGTATTTGCCCTGGCACACAACCGGCATGAGCACACAATCTACATCGTAGAAATGGATCTTGCCGGCACGGAAGTCCCAGTGGTTGCGGAGTTCGTTGAGGTTGTATCCTCGCTCCACCAGATAGTCGCTGACCTGCTGGGAACCATACGGGTCATCGACATAGTAGTTGCTGACGGGCAACGGGACTTCTTTGTCATTGTCCCTGACCAGTCTCTCAAACTCAGCGCCTGCGGCACTGATCTGAGGAACCGTCTTACCCGCAATGGCGTCACACAGGCCCCTCCAGTTATTATAGGACTGCAGGCAGTGCTCGTTGTAGCAATGGGCCACACCTTTGCTCACCTGATAAACCAGGCCGTTCTTAGTCAGCTTACTGCCCCAGGCATGACAAACCCACAGGCGGTTTCTGGTGTCATTACAGAACGGGCAGTTGATCGCGTAGTACTCACCGCCTTCTTCCACCATATCACTGGTGATCTTGTTGTTCTCTTTGCCCTGTATAACGTCCTTTACCGGCAGTCCGCCAAGCACAAGAGGCTCGTCTTCGTTATGCACGTCGACGTTACCGTACGCTGTACACAGGGCTTTATACAAAGCCGGGTTTAACATCATGCACCCATGTAGTTCGTATTATCCCGCTGTATCTGCTCTTCCAACTCATCCCGAACAGCCTGCGCGGCCGCCCTGGTAACGAACCTGTTGTTCATCGGCTCGTACTCATCAGTCGCATCACTGAACCGCATGTAAGCGCCGTCCAGTTTGATGATACGATCTGGTGCATTGGAACGCCTGGACTTATCAGGAACAAACCAGCAAACCTGTTCGTCCCTGTCCATTGTCCCGAGTACACAGCATGTATCGCATTTGTTTGCGAATGACCGGAACTCGTGCGCCATCGTTTTATTCGGCTTTGACGCGGGACTGAGACTCTGGGCATGCGTATTCGTCTGATGAACCACCAGTATCGCATAACCCGTATCTTCCTTGAACTGTACCAGCTCGGACATGAACTTCTCACAGCACCGGCGGTAAGCCGCATCACTGTTACCAAGGCCATCATAACGCATCACCATCTCACCGAGCCAGTCGATGATGAGCAGGTCGGGCTCAAAGCCAGTCTCACGCTTCTCTTCTGCGATCTGGGCTTTCAGCTCCTCCACACCGCCGTTACCGGCATCCTCTCCAATCATGTCCAGGACAACCAGACGGTCAACATACTGCGCACAGACTGTTTCTATCTTATCACGAACACGCTGCGAAATATCACACTCATTCCTGTCCCGCAGTTCATCCATGCTCACTCCGGCCAGGTTACTGAGGATACGTTGTTCCACGTCCTCCTCAAGAGCCTGCTCATACAGAGCGATCATGACGTTGCGGAATTCCTTGAGCTGTCTCGTTGCGATGTTCGTCACATTAACGGTTTTGCCGCCGCCGGTCGGGCCCAGCAGTCCGTGGATCTCTTTCTTATACCACTTAAGTCCGGCAGCATCCCAGTAGTCGATGCCCCAATTCCAGCGAGCTGTAGCCCGCAGTAGAAGGGATCGTTGCTCCGGGGCCAACGGCCGCTTACGCACACCCTGCTTAGGTGCCACGTTCTTGAGCATCCTGGCCACACCCTCCGCATGGTCAATCAACGCGGGGGTCGTGTCTTCGTCAAGCGAGTTTATTCCAAGCAGCTTATCTTTCGCTGCTCTTCGACTGGCTGCCTCCAGCAGTTTCATGGTGTGCTCACGTCCGATGATCTCACTGCCATCGAATAGTGAAAGAGTCTTTACAGCGTCTGCAATCTGCAGGTTCGCCGTCCGGCGTGCAATTACATCGATCGACTCCAACATCGGCGGAGTCCGTTCGAGAAGCATGAGCAAGGTCGGCTTCTCGCCGGTAGTGAGATAGGTGTCCCTGATGCAATTCCACATAATGCGGTAGCCAGGATCACCGAACGCATTGAAGAGTTCATACCCTTCAAAATTCCTGGAGGCATGCGCCAACAGGTCATCATGGACGTACAAGCCCACGACGAGGAACTTCGCGTCGCTACTCGACATTATCATCTTCCTGAAGTTCGTCGTATTTGGCCGCTAGATACGGATTCCGGAGTCGATCAATCTCTGCATCGACACGGAACTTTTCTGCCGTCTCCTCGAGGCCATACAACAATGCAATACTGTATCGACCGATGTTCGTGAGGTTGAAATGAAGGTCTTCCAATGACTCTTTATAATCGCCCCTGCACACAAGCAATGCGTTGCGAAACTCAACCTTATCGGAATCGAATTTTACTCTAGCTTCCTCCTGCATCTGTTGCAACTCGATGTTCAGGAAATCATCCCATTTCCGGGACAAAATCACATTCCTATGAGCAAGATGAGAACTGGGTACCTTCTTATTCGTGGCCACGGCGCGGAGGTATACCGCCGGCAAAACGCCGGCGGCTTCAATCCTCTGCACTATTCCATCACACAGCTTTGTGGACCACTCGGGCACGAAGCCCCACAATGCTAATGCCGTGTTCTTCAGTTGTGTACGCTCCATTGGTGCTCCCGATATACACGTAGCCTGACATTCGTCCGGTTCCGTGCCCAATCGTTAAACTCATCCCGGAAGTCGATCAGCTTACCTGAGGCCTTCCCCTCAAACAACCTGCTCAACCGTCCAGGCATCTGTGTATTAACTACCTTGCTGGAGGATCCGTCTGCACGGATTACCGTCTCAAGCTGCTCGAAGTCAACGCCCTCCTTCCATGTGGTGGTGGCGATTACCTTCTTCAGCTCCCCGGACTCGAACTTCCGGCGTAACTCCTCCTTCTGCTTGGCCGTGAGTTTCAGCGACGACTTCGGCACATCCAGGATGTATTCCTCCTGCTTGATGAGATAGTAGTCGCCTTCCTTGACATCCGCGATACCCTGATCTGCGATCTCATCGAATGCCTGCAAACGTCCAAGGAACCGAATTTCCCGGCCTGCGGCAACTGCCGCTTCCTTGAACTTCTTGTCCGTCTTCCTGCTGCATGCCCAACAGTAGATGGGCGTGCCATTATGTATGTCCTCTACAGTGCTTAGCCTCCAGGTGGATCCATCGCCTGTTCTTGCCCAGCCGCCGGAACGAGAAGCCTGTGCCTGGCTCATCCTCCGCCATTCATACGCCAGATAATCCAGCTTCACTGCGCCGAAATGCACCATGGTGTACTCGGGGAGCAGCTTATGCAAATGCACCGCATGCTCCAGGGTCTCCACAAAGATCAGACACTGCTGATCCTCAGGAACTTTCCTGGCTACCTTGGCTATTATTTTATTCCTGGGCTCGTTCGTCCAGTAGCTCAGCCGCTTGTTCTTGTAGGAACTGTTATCCGTGCGGATCGTGAACCCACCGACACGTACCATATACACATCGATCGGAACGACATTGCCCAGATCCACAGCCTCCTGATAGGACACCTCAACAAGGAACCGGCCAAACAGAGCTTCCATACACATCTCGGACTTGTCGCCACGTACGGGACTGGCCGTAAAGCCAAACCGCCTGCAGTCATCGTAATACCCGATCGTCTTGGCAACATCGTTGTCACCTACGCCGTGTACCTCATCGAAGAACAGAATGTCTACTTCACTCGGATCTACCTTGTGCATAGACCGCGCGGTGGACACCGTCACACGCCTGCCAAGTACCCGTTTGCCTCCGCCAACCCGGCCGACCTCGTCGACGCCACACTCCTCAACAAGCCTCTCGTACAGACTGTTGACAACTGCAACGCGCGGCGAGACGACCAGGAAACGGAGATCGGGATACATCTTGGCGGCCTGGGTAATGATGAAGCTCTTACCAAATGCTGTTGCCGCCACAATGATACCGCAGTCGGCATGAGCGATCTGAATAAGAGCTTCGCCCTGGCCCGGCCGAAGCTCGGAAACCCGACTGAAGTCAGGTTTCGGCTTCAACCTGGTGATGTCACGGAAGTCCTCGAACTCGTAGGTATGCCCGCGGCTGCTCAGGAAATCGAGCGCCCGAGGGAGCAGACCAGCCGGGAACGTGCCTTCAGTAGGCTTGGCCGACGGGACATGATAAAGACGCTTAGTCTCGAATGTCACCCTCGGCTGCCCGCTGCGCACGTACCCGTGCTGGTGGTTTACCTTCGTGAACGTCAGCTCGTCCTCCAGAGCCTTGATCCAAGGCTTCATGGTACACAGGCTGAATGTTCTCCCGATCTTCACGTGCATCTTAGAGAACCCGCTTCAGTGCGTCGAGGCTTGCCTTGAGTGCGGCCAACTCCGCCTGTGCGGTGTCGCGGGCTTTCTCCGCCGCCGCCAGTTTCCGCTTGAGCGTCTTGACCTCCTCCGGATCAGCCTGGGACTTGAGTGCCTTACGGCACTGCTTGCCGACATTGCGGATCAGAACACGCATCTGCTTGAAGGTGTCCTGGTTCAGCTCTAGCTGGGCCTTCATCAGCCCCGGCATGATCTCGTCCAGAGCCACCAGCGGGTCCACGTCTTCTACTGCCGGCTTCTTCTCTTCTGACGGCGGCGTTTCTTCGCCATCCGGCGGCGTTTCTTCGCCACCCTCTTCCGGTTCTTCCGCCTTGGGCTCTTCCGCCTTCGGTTCTTCCGCCTTCGGTTCTTCCGCCTTGGGCTCTTCCGCCTTCGGTTCTTCTACCTTAGGTTCTTCTACCTTAGGTTCTTCTACCTTAGGTTCTTCTACCTTAGGTTCCTCGGACTTCTTCTCTTCCGGCTCATTGTTCGGAGTTCCGGACTTTTGCTCTGCCTTCTTCACAGGGTTCTCCACAATTAGTAATGGTTTACATGAGTAGTAGATGCCGGCATCCTTCATTTCGAACACCGCGAAGGTGTTGTCTCTGGTGCGGCTGAGTTTGGTCTTGATTTCGCCATCAGCGAGCTGATGACAGACTTTGAAGATCAGCACAGGGACTGCGAAGCAGCAGTTGAACTCTGCATCGCAGGCGCCCATGTCGACTTCCGTGGCTTCACCGAGATCGCCGTACTCCTTTGCGGTACGTACGAACATATGGCCGCCTTCGAGGCGGAATGCGAGCCAGTCCTCCTTAAGCGTATGGAGGTTAACCGGCAGCTTCAGTGGCTTCTCAACCGCACGAAGCTTGCCAATTACCGCAATGGCCTCGGCCGCCTCGAGCTCGCCCTTTTTGTACTCCTTGGCCTCTTCCGCCGAGGTGACCATCTCAGTTCCTTCGGGAAGTACCGGTCTTCCGTCTTCCCCGAGCTTCGATGGAATGTCAACAGGCGGATCAATCGAGCCGATCTTGAAGGACGGGATACACTCCACGTTATCCTCTTCGTCCGACTCTTCGTAGCGCTCCAGGACCATGAGCCGCCTATCGGTGGCAGCGACAATCCGCCGCCCCTCATGGATCCCTGCAATGGTTACATGCTGCTTCTCAAACAGCCTGCACAACTCTCTGATGAATTTCACAGAGTCTCTCCTATGGTTATGACCGTATCCGCCACAGATGCCAGTTGTTGGGCATGAGTCGGGCACAGTATTTTGACTTTCCTGGTCTTGAAGTAGGATGCCGCAGTCCCGAGGACTTCGACCAAGGCGGTAATCGCCTCGCTGTCCAGAGCTGTTGTGGGCTCATCAATGATGAGGATTCCACACCCGGCACTGAACACATCCATCAACGCAAACCTCATGGCCAGCGCTGCACGTACTCGCTCACCACCACTAAGGATGGCCGCCGGATGCCCGGCGCTTGTCTCAAAGTCCACGACAAAGTCGCTGTTCTCATCCAGGCGGAACCCGTATGGGAAAGCGAACATGTCCAGGTACTTCTTCATTGCCCGGTTTATTACCCGGATACTGCCCTGGGCGGCGAGCCTTGGCAGCTTCTCAACATGCAGCTGGTCGCGCGCAAACTGCAGGAGTGCCGTCATCTCCAGGTTCACCTTGGCCTTCTCAATGTCCTCTTCGAGGGTTTTGATCCGGCTCCGGGTTCCTTCGAGTTGAGCGTACAAGCCATTACGTTTACGTTCTGCTTCCGTGATCTTGAGCTTGGCCAGATTGAAGGCCTTGATCAAGTTCTCCGCATGCTTTATTTCTTCCTCAGAGGCCACGTCGAGACTTCGTTGTTCGGCGATCTTCACACGAACATCACTATAGTCCTTACGCAGCGCATCCAGGTACTCCTGCGACTTCTTCTGCTGTTGCTGGAGCGAGGCCGCCTCGTTGTACGCAGCCAGTTTTGCATGATAGGCGTCTTCGTCAAACCCGGACATATCGTCCAGGCGCTTGAACTTGGCAACAGCCAGGTCCCATGCTGTCTTCCGCCTTTCACGCTCTTCCTGATGCTTACGGGACTGTTCATTGTACTCAAGTATGACAGCCTTCGCTTCTTCGTAAGTCTTGTTCAGCGGTTCATACTGCTCCTGCAGCTCTGCCAGCTCCTTCTTGACTTCCTCGATATCGAAATCAACAGGGAGCTTCTGACCACATGATTTGCAGACGCCGGTACCATAGGACTCGACTTTCTCAGTGAGCTGGTCGATCCTCTTCCTTGCGTCGAGCAGCGCCGTCAAGACTTCTTCGCCACACCGCTCATACGTATCCTCAGGCGGCCGCTTTATCTCCTCACGGTCCCATTCGATATATGCGGACTCAGCAGTACACATCGCATCGTCGGCCGCTGACCACTCCTTATATTTCAGATACTCCTGAGTATCCGGTGGTGCTACGTCTTCGATCTTCTTTGCACGATCAGCTATTACGGCTTCAGCGTTCTGAATCCTCTGCAGGAAATCCGCCTCTGCGGCCTTGTATTCTTTCAGCTGCTCGTCCCGCGTCTTGCTGGAGGGTTTATCCTTGATCACCAGTGCCGTCGCATACGCACGCTCGGCTGCTTCAGTGATCTGCTCCTTCTCTGCAGTGTAGATACCGTCGGCCTCATTGAACTGCTGCTCAAGCTCCTCTTCCTGGAGTGCGGCTTCCTTCAGCGCTTCTGTACGATCCGGCAGATCCGCGAGCAGATCCTGACTACTCTTCAGTACCTCACGAAGCTTCTCAGCCCGGTCCAGTCCCATGAAGGTATTCAGCATCTTTGCCCGAGGCGTATGCTCTGCCATCATCAGACTATCAAAAGCACCCTGTAGTGCGAATGATACCTGATCCAGAGCAGCTATTGATACCCCGATGTACGGAGCCAGGAATGCGGTAATATCCGCCTTCCTGCTCAACGGGGCATTCAGCCAGTCGGCTTCCAGCCGGTGGGTAATGCTCGTGCCCCTGGTCTTGGGGTTGTGCTTCAGCGAACGTGTCACCTTAAACACACCTTTATCAACCGCTGCCTCGAGCGCAACAAAACCTTTAGCATGGCCGTCACGAACGAGATTAGGCGTTCCGTATACTTCGCCGGCAAGGCAGAGATAAACCGCCCTGACGAAGTTTGATTTACCTGCACCGTTCATGCCCAGCAGGACAATCAGGCCAGGGTTTAACGGCTCGTCGAGTCTGTCAAACTGACAGAAATTCTCGGCAGTAAGCCGCCTGAGATCCATCATCTTCCAATTCCTTGTGTTACGGCTCCAAAACACTGCCCCGGGGGTATACCCCCGGAGCAGCTCCTGTTTGGAGAACAGGGATAATAAGATACCGTGACGACTACGCCATGGCAAGCATTTTCTGAACTTCGCAGAATGACATCGAATCCTCCGTGATCGGGGGATTGTCAATCATGTTCTGGAAGGCCGAGTGGCCGGCAATCTTCTTCGTATACCAGTACTTGGGCATACGGAGCTTCTTCGACTGCAGATCTTCCATGGAGATTTCGGCTCCCTGATCCTGCAGCTGCTTGACCACCTTGTTCATCTTCTCTCCGAAGGACACACCCTCGGTCTTTGCCAAGAAGAACGGCCGGAGATCCTTCGGAACTTTGAACCCTCGCTCTCTGCCGAGGGACTCAAGGGTATAGATCACCCGGCAATGATGCTGAGCAGCCCGCAGCCGGCGGCGGAAATACCGCGGCGTATTGAGCTTCTCATTCACCACCAGGCCGAGAATCTTCTTCCTCTGGTGTCCGGTCTTGAACGTGTACTTCCGCTTATTGACCTTCAGCCCCAGCGGCACCAGCAGTGCCACTGTTGCCGCATATGCCCGGCGTACCTTCTCCTCGTTCTCACCAGAGAAAATGAGGTCATCCGCATACCGGGTATACTGCACATCCTGCGGGTAGCACTTCCATCCGGCACGATAATCGAACCGGCACATCAGCACATTGCTGAGGAACGGGCTGGCCGGAGCGCCCTGGGGCAACCGTAGGCCTTTACCGTCGTGGAAGTCGCAGAAGTGCATCTTCAACTCTGGCAGAATGTGAGTGATGTACGCCTGCAGCCACGCACCGGTCTTCTTCATCTTTGCGTTGCCGAAGACATACGCAAACATGTTTTTGTAAGACTTGGTGCTGATGGTCTGGTGCTGCTCGCCGTCCGGATTGAAGTGATTCCACTTGATCGACGGAAAGAAGTCCGACAGATCGGCAGTGATCACCGTGTTCGCACCGACATGCGGCTTGGCACCGCTGGCGATATTCCGACCCCGGCAGAAAGCATGGGCATAGTGCGCATACTGCAATACCGGTTTGTTGTCAATTAGCTCCTGGGACAGGCTCGTGCGGATCTCAGCCAATTTCTTGGCACGAGATTCCTGATCGCCGACAGTCTTCTTCAGCGCTTCTTTGAGGTCGTCGTCGAACTGCGTGAAGGCCTGGGCCGCCGATGCATGATCCATGTAGATCCGCTGCATCCGGGCCAGGCTGGCCTTCTGTGCCTCCTTCAGCTCATCGCACGGTGCCTCGATCATACGAACGCCGCCCGACTTTTTCTTAATCGGGTACACGTTGTATTGTGCCTCAACACTGAAGCGATCCAGCATATTGCTGCTGTCAATGTTCTCGATATCCTGCAAGGACACGTCTTGTGTAGACATGGGGTATTCTCCTTAAGGGGCCGTTGCGGCCCCATTATTGTCAGTTATGGCAAGGAAGATAAGCCGTTTCTTCGCAATGCGGCTCAAGCTTCTTTATCTGTTCTTTGCGGGTCAGGACAAGCATGCGGTAAACCGCACCGTCCAGTTCGTTGAAGCAGTGCTGGATGTCACTGAGGCCGTCTGTGAAGCAGATCAATGCTTTCAGCTCGTCCTCATTGTGTTCCTGCACCCACTTAACAACCGGCCGGTGGCTGGTACCACCACCGCCATTCAGCTTCACGATGTTATTGAGGTCTTCCTTATCGACCTCCCGGAGATGGGTAACAACCGGCTCCGCTGCATCACTGTGAAGCAGGGTTATGGCTACATGCGGGTACGCATCCAAAATCCCGTACAGCTCACCGAGGATCTGTTCGAGCTCCTGCTTTTGCATACTTCCACTGGTATCCACATGGGCAATGATATGAACGCCTGCCCCGTCAGGGCCGGGCATAATCACACCCAGCGACCAGCTGGACCGACGTGGACGACGGAAGGAGTACTCACCGGCACAGATGGGCTCTACAAACCGCTCAAGCTTACCGGTCCAGTCGACCTGGGGCTCCAACAGTCTTTCAAGTTCCCGTACCAGCCCGGCGGGCATGGTTCCTTTACCGGCCTGGTTGGTCAACAACCCGGCCACCCGAATCATCCAGTCACCCGCAGCTTCCTGCAGGCTATGGCCTTCTCCGGCTTCGCCGTCACCGTCGCCGTCACCGCTGCCGGAACAGACTACCCATGGACCATGGTCTCCACTTGACTTGAAGCCTTTAGAATCCTCTTCAGGCATATCATCAAGCAGCTCTTTATAGATCTGCTCCAGCGATTTCTCGCCGATGCGGTTTATCGTTATCCGCTTACCGCTGGGCAGCAGATGACTCCAATAACCCGACGAAGACGGTTTGAAATCCGTCTCCGGCAGGTCCTTGAAGGTACCGATCTCGTGGGACATATAATTGACCTGGAGATCACAGGCATAGTTATGGATCCTACACCTGTATTGATCATAGTCGGTCAACTCGCTTCCGTTCTTTATCTTGGCCATGATATCCGCGGGGAGCCGATACATATGCAGCAGCACCTTATGCAGGATTTCGTGGACAACGACCGCAATGACATTCAACGCCGTGAGTGTATCCACCCATTTCGGGTTATACATAAGTTCATCACCAGCATTGACAGCCATCGTACCGATGGCCTCCTGAACTATCGGCCGCAGATAGATGAGAACGTCCGCAACATACTCATACTCCTTGCGGAGCTTCAGCCGCGCATTAAGGATTTTCCCTTCTGGCGTCATTCTGCGTCTTCCTTCAGTTGCAGCCCCATCTCCAACAGCACTTCCCGTACTACCGGGTAGCGCCCGCCGGAACAGGCCGTAATGAATGTCTTACCGACATTCGACTTCATCATGTAGACCATGGTGTCGAACATCGGGCTGCGTCCGAGACTGTTCAGGAACCGGCAGGACCGATGCATGAACTTACTGTCGTTCCGGCTGTGATTGGACATCCACATGGAGAAGGCAACCTGCCGATCCCACTTGGCTGACCGGAAGAGCTCCGGGTCATCAAGGATCTTCGGGCCTTCTTCGGCCATGTTGTGATCCAGGACACCCTTGAACTTGGCGGTGGCCCCATTGCCTACCCAGCCAGCCAGGATATGCAGGAACAACATCTTGTCTGTCTCTTCATTCACAGTACGGATCACCGGGCTAACCCGGCGCCAGACACGAGGAGATGGGAAGCCTTTACGCTTCCTGTCGCCACGCTTCGGAACATAGAGCTGATCCGGACAGCTCATGATGAACATGAGAATACGAGGATCGACAAACGGTATCGACTTCCCTTCCTCATCTTTCATGCCCAGGTTTCTTTCCTGCTCCTGGCACCAGGAAACCCACTTCTTCGCTGTCGGGGTGAGCAGCTCGTAGTGGGCAGTCCGGTTGTCCATGTGGTCCAGCATCTGCGTGGTACCACACTTGTCCTCAGCCAGGTTGCTGGCACCGATCACACCGACTTCCGGCATGATGCGGCGCTCAGCAATACGGCCGTTGAGGAACAGGTCAGCATACGGCTTTTGAACCGACTGCGGGGCCTGCAGGAATTCATCCAGGAACATCAACCCGGCAGCACCGGGCTGAGTCATGATCCGGATTGAGCACGGCGGCATCCAGTCGATGTACCCATTTCTGGGAACCGGGATACCAGCGCCGTCCTCAGGGGCTTTGGTGAGGAGATCATAGATCACGAAGATGTAGACCTTCTCACGGGCTTCCTGGCTGTTCACCAGTTCTTCCCGCTCATGGTCCAGCAGATCCTCGAAGCACACGAACTTCCTCTTCATCTTGGCAGCCTGACGGCGAGCCAGGAGTTCTGCAGTATCGGATTTGCCGATGCCGATACCGCCTTCAATGAACACTGAAAGACCATTCTCAATATTCCGCTCACAGAGATCGAGAAGCTCTTCATGGGTTACTTTCTGTAATGACAGTTCGTCAGTCATTAGTTTTTCTCCAAGCATTAGGTTGGGCCGGCGTTTTCTCCGAACGCACCGGCCGGTAGTTTCCAGTCGTCAACGAAAATGGGCATGTTGTACTCGTACGCCAGTGCCTGAGTGACCAGCAGAGGCTCCATGTCCACGTAGGGTTTGGCATTTTGCACACGCTCCGCCAGACTCTTGGTCCGATGGATCGTGCAGTTGAACTCACGCTCGTACTTCGCATGAGCATTAAAGCGTTCAGGATCAATCTCCTTGATACTGGCCCACTGCGAGTCAGACCCGAAGATGCAGGCCATGCAGCTGAGTCTACCCCAGCCTAGCCTGTATGCAGGATGCACCAGAACCCTGTAGAGTTCGATGATCTTCCACACTTTCTCTTCGGGCCATTCATGCACCGGCCGCCAGTGATCAATGTAACGCTTGACCCTCTTGCCATCACGCCTGTCGGCACGATGCGGCTCGAAGGTCTTGTACTTTGCCCGGGCAGCCGACTCCTCCGCGCGCTCTCCGGTGACGAACAGTGTCTTGCCGTGCTGGAACCGCTCCTGGTTGTTCAGGGCGACATCACCAACATCGATCTTTACGCTGCTGCTGCACCATCGAGTCTGCAGGTTCGCGGACTGCTGCGGGTACTTCCTTCTGGTGTTTGGCTTACCCCGCTTACCGCCGGCTGTACCCAGCACCCCATCAGGGCACTCGTAACATACGGGGGCGGTGAGTGATCTATCCCTGAACATCTCACGAGTAATTCCTCCCATTCGCCAGCTGAAGTACACAGGCACATTGAACGCTCTTCCAAGCGCCTCGTTGTATGCATCTGTGCACGGCCAGTCGAACAGGCCGAACTGTGGTGAGTTACCCTGGATATCGCCAGGCATTCCGTCAACACGGTGATGCCACAACTCAATCTTCTCACGGGGAACACCACACTGGAGAACGTACAGGAAGCTGGCCAACGAGTCCTTACCACCACTGTTGGCGATAATGACCCGATCGTACTGTTGTAGATTCAAGACTGCTGCTCCTCTTGTCGTTCCACGGCTATTTCCCGCATAGCTTTGAACTGCTCGGGCGGGAGCATTTCTTCGGCTACACGAATGAAAAAGAACGGCAACGGCCTTCCTGCCTGCTTCTTCTTCTTACGTAGACGAGCAATCCTCGTACGGAACCGCTCGAATATCTTCATGGCGCTTTTCGCTGAAGCGTACCAGTCTGGATCAGCATACTTGCCGGTAGCGGCTTTTTCTGCCTTCGCCTTGGCAAGCTGATCGGATATCAGTCGGACTGCATCTTCGCACTCCTCCATAATCCCGGTCAACTCGTCGTAGCTCATGTTCTCCAGATCATCCGGTGTGTATACGCCGGACTCTACTTTTAGTGCTGTGTCCATTTGAACTCCTTTGGTACAAACACGTATTCGATTGAGCTGTACCTGAAGTAATACACAGTGAAGCCTCTCAGCTTCGACTTGTGATATGATACATGCCAATCGCCGGCCATCGTCATACCTTGCATCGGATGACTTGCGTAACTGAGAGCCTCTTCCAGAGACTTCAGCTCCGGTAGATCAACATGCTTCAGTAAGGTGCGTCGGGTTATTTCCCTGGCATCCGCAATCATCTCATTGAGATCATCAACGTAACGCCTGGGCCACCCAACGCACGAGCTCAGGAACCTGTAACTCATAATGGCGGGTTTCCTCTTATACACTCGATGAAGTCATCGACAGTTTCTGCCTCGTCATCCTCGTGCCATTCCACAACGAATGCCGACGGCAGATCAGCCATTGGTATGGCGTCATCCTGGAACTTCGGCAGTGCATCGATGGAATGGCAGTGTATGTAACTGCAGTCCCAGTCCAGTGCATCCGATACTTCCATGTCGAGCTTCTCCATCAGCTCATCGTCGTCATGATCGCGACCATCCTTCAACAGGAATGTCGCATACGTCGGCCACAAGCAGTAAGACGGAGTAAACTCGCAGCAATGCGTAACCTCATCCGGGTCGTAGGCAAACACATCATACTGCGCCTTACACCTCTGTCTTACTGCCCCGGCTTCGGACCAGTGTCC
>Ga0180437_10006044_pt1 | contig 16333 bp, 12 predicted proteins | sample SS_ome_4_FD_132410 | JGI IMG/M metagenome (GOLD analysis project Ga0180437, IMG submission 132410) | Hypersaline lake sediment archaeal communities from the Salton Sea, California, USA - SS_3_D_1 metaG | ecosystem: Environmental > Aquatic > Non-marine Saline and Alkaline > Hypersaline >...
AGCAGTTCTTGGAACCTCGGATTGGAGCGCATGGGATAGCCAAACAAGCCGACATAGGGCATGTTGGGATCATGCTCCTCGTAGGCCTTTTCGAACCAATCGATGGCCTCTTCGCCGTCGCCAGCCTTGAGATATTCATCAGCGATGTCAAAAGCTCTTACGCTCTTGCCTGGCTTCCCATACCATTCTGCCTTTAGTTCTGCTACAGCCCTAAAAGCGCCTTTGAAGCCGGCTTCCTCTAAGCCATCCTCTAATGCCGCAGTAAGCTCGGCATCATCAGCGTACAGCTTCCGAAAAATGGCAATTGCCTCATCGTGCTCCCCTTTAAATCTAAGCATTTCGGCCACGCCTGAATTGGCAAGCCAAAAATTAGGATCAATTTCCAGCCCGGTGCGGAAAGCTGCCAAAGCGTCGTCGGGGCGAAAATTGAATCCCAGGACCATTCCATGGAAATGATGAATAAAAGGGTTAAGAGGGTCCAACTCGACTGCCCGCTCGATGTGCGGCAAGGCTTCTTCGGCACGCCCCATGATGCATAACAAATGGGAGTAGACCTGGTGGGCACCCGCAAGGTTCGGGTTTAGACTTAAGGCTTGCTGAAACTCTTTCTCTGCGCCCTCCCAGTCCCATTCATGAAAGCATTTGTGGGCGGCCAACGCAGCATGAGCTTCTGCCAGTGTGTTGTCTAGCTCCAATGCTTTCTCTAGCGGTGTCGTTATCAGAGGCGTGGCTTCCTGACGTGGCACCATATGTATTTGATAGCGGAATGCCCAGACACCCGAGACTCCCACATGAGCCAATGCATTGTTCGGGTCTATCTCTAAGGCTAAGTTGTAGTACTGCAGTGCAATCTTTAGCCCCTCTAGAGTGCCTTTGGTCTCGTGAGACAACCCTTTAAGATAGGCATCGTAGCTTTCTGGATTGACCTGGCTGGCGCTGGTCAGCCGCGTCATTTCATCAGCTGTCAGATCGATTTTGGCTTGATCGGCAATGGCACGTGCCATTTCGCCGTACATCACCAGAACGTCAGACATGGCCCTTTCATATGTCTGTCCCCACAGATTCTGCTCCTCAGGAAGGGCGTCTATCAAGCGCACTTGAATACGGACTCTGTCGCCTGCCTGCTGCACGGATCCTTCTACGACAGCATCCACATTCAACTCCCGTGCGATCTCTGACAGGGTTTTATCAGTTTTTTTGAATTTCATGACTGACGTTCGGGAAATAACCCGCCAAGCCTCAATCTTGCCCAACTGGCCGATCAATTCCTCGGTCGCAACATCTACAAAGAACTCCTTCTCTGTATCGCCTGTGAGGTTCTCGAGAGGCAGGACTGCAATGGAATCTATCGCTTCTGCACGGCCAGTGAAAAGAGTCAGAGCCAGCGCAGCTATAACAATCACCCATCCTACTGCGCCTGCATAAAGGATGGCCCTTTTCCTTTTGCGAAGCTTTTCTTTCCTGAGCCTAACTTTTATCTCTTCAGGCACAATGCCTGCCGATATCGATTTCAGGTCATCCAGCAGTTCCTCTGTCTTTTGGTATCGTTTGTCAGGATTCTTCTCGAGGGCTTTGCTCACAACCTGTTCGATGGTGACGGGAATGTCTGGTTTATGGTCTGTGATCGGTTCGGGTTTATCCTTTCTGATGGCATAAACGATGGCCTGCTCGTGTTCCCCTTTAAAAGGCAGCTGCCCTGTTAGCATTTCATAAAGCACCACACCCAATGACCAGATATCCGTGCGATGATCGACGTCTTTCCCCATTGCCTGCTCTGGGGACATGTAGGCGATCGTCCCCATGGCCGCACCCTCTTGTGTCAGCAGCGTTGTCCCCGTTATCCTGGCCAACCCAAAGTCCATGATTTTTGCCTGTCCTTTTTCGGTCACCATGATGTTGGCACTTTTGATATCCCTGTGGACCACGCCCTTCTTATGGGCTTCTTCTAAACCTTCTGCGACTTGCGTAGCTATTTTCAGGGCTTCCTCTAATTCAACAGGACCAGATTCGATCTTCTTTCTCAAGCTCTGGCCTTCGATGTAGGCCATAGAAATAAAATTTGCATCGTCGGCCTCATCGAACTCATAAACCGTGCAGATGTTGGGATGATCCAGTGATGCGGCTGCTTGTGCCTCTCGCATGAATCGATCGTGAACTTCCGGGATGTGTGTCAGCTCTGGCGGCAGAAACTTGAGGGCGACCGTTCTTTTGAGCTTCGTGTCCTCGGCTTTGTAGACAACCCCCATCCCCCCTCTGCCCAGCTCTTCGATGAGCTGATATCTTCCGGCAAAAGTTGTCCCTTTGATGAGGCCCTTCGCAGGTGTTAGGAGAGTCTTGGTATGAGATGAAGATATTTCCGCGGATGTCGGAAGTTGTGTCCCGCAGTCACCACAGAATTGCTTGGTGTCAGGATTTTCAGCGTTGCATTTCGGACACTGAGTTGCCACTTTTTCCCCTATATTTTTCGATATTAGGATATGTATTTATAAATGAAGTGTCAATCGACAAATAAAGGAATGAGACCACAAAAGGAATGGGTATGGCAGAGGTATCTCTCATGATGATTCGAATTTGGCAGATGATCGAAGCTGTTCAATTCTTGAAAGTTTTGATATATTAAATGCATAAAATCGGATTCCATTATGAACGCCAAGCTGTCGTTGCCGAAAGAAAAGATTGAAGAATTCTGTCTGCGCTGGAAGATCGTTGAATTTTCACTATTCGGCTCTGTTTTGCGCGATGATTTTGATCTCGATAGCGACGTAGACATTTTAGTAAGCCTGTCTGAGGATGCGGATTTGGATCTATATGACTGGATCGCAATGATAGAAGAATTAGAGGAAATCTTTGGGAGAAAAGTTGACTTAGTGGAGAAGAGCACTTTGAGGAATCCTTTCCGCCGCAGCGCAATCTTGACAAATAGAGAGATCATCTATGCATCTTGATGATAAAGACGCAGGCTACTTGTGGGATATGCTGGATTCGGCAAAAACGATCAGCAATTTTGTATCCGGCGTCAGCTTCAATCACTATATGCAGAATAGACAACTCCAATTGGCGGTTGAACGGGCACTTGAAATAATCGGAGAGGCTGCACGACGTGTATCCAAAGGTTTTCAAGACGAACATTCTGATGTTCCATGGCAAAACATAATCGCTCAACGCAATGTCTTGGCCCATGAATACGGAGAAATCAAACAAGAACTTATTTGGAAGGTTGCGACAGTACGGATTCCGGAGCTGATCGCTGCGCTTGAGCCCCTGATACCACCTTCACCATCGTGACAAAACGCTTTTCCCAACTTCTCACTATTTCGTTCCACATCAACCCAGTCAGCCTCTTCCTCGCATCTTCCACCTTAGCGATACCTGGATCAGCATCCTTCCTATTCCTTCTCATCCACCGGGAGGTTCATCTTGCGCAGAAGTTCCTGGAAGCGTGGATTGGAACGCATGAGATCCGGGCTAGTCAAGTCGATATAGGGCATGCCGGGCCCATGCTCCTCGTAGTGCTTTTCCAACCAATCAATGGCCTCTTCGTAGTCGCCAGCAAGTTTATAAAAAGTGGCGATATTGGCACTTCCTTCTCTCTCCCCTGGCATCCCGTATCGTTTTGCCATGAAGTCCGCTACAGCACGATAAGCGCCCTTGTAGCCGGCTTTTTCAAAGCCTTCCTCCAATGCCGCAGTAATCTCGGCATCATCAGCGTATCCCTTCCGTAAAAGGGCAAGTGCCTCGTCGTACTGTCCTATTAGGTAAAGCATACTGGCCACACCGCCACGGGCAGCCTCAAAACTAGGATCAATTTCCAGCACGGTGCGGAATGCTTCCAGAGCGTCGTCGAAGCGACGATTGTATACCAGGAACAATGCATAAAAGTAATTAGTAAACGGGTTTAGGGGATCCAGCTCGATTGCCCGCTCAATATGCGGCAAGGCCTCTTTTTTGCGCCCCATGATGCACAACAAATGGGAGTAGGACGCGTGGTTACCAGAATTATTCGGGTTAAGCCTAAAGGATTGCAGATACTCTTTCTCTGAGCCCTCCCAGTCCCATTCGACATAACATCTGTAACCGGCCAACATAGCATGAGCATCTGCCAATGTGTTGTCCAGCTCTAATGCTTTATCAAGCGCAGTCTTGTAAAGAAGCTTTGCCTCCTGGCGTGGCCACCTGTTCAGTTGATAGCGTACTGACCAGACATTCGCGACTCCCACATAAGCCCATGCATTGTTCGGGTCTATCTCCAAGGCCAAGTCGAAATACTGCAGTGCAATCTTTTGCTCCTCTGGAGTGATATGGTTCATGTGAGACCAACCCTGGAGACATGCATCATAACTTTCTGGATTGACCTGACTGGCGCTGGTGAGGCGTGTCATTTCTTCAAAACTCAGATTGACTTGGGTTTTATCGGCAATAGTCTGTGCTATCTCGCTGTACATGATTCTCACATCGCTTGCGGGCTGGTCGTAGGTATCAACCCAAAGGTTCTGCTCCTCGGGAAGCACATCGATCAATTTTACCCCGATGCGCACGTTTTCTCCGGTTTGATACACTGTCCCTTCCACCACAGCATCGACATTCAACTCCCGGGCAATCTCTGCCAGGGGCTTGTCCACTCCCTTATAATGCATAACAGACGTGCGGGAGATCACCCGCCAAGCTCCGATCTTTGCCAGTTGGTTGATCACCTCATCGGTAGCCCCATCGACGAAATATTCCTTCCCGGCATCCCCCGTAAGGTTCTCGAACGGCAGGACGGCGATCGCTTCGATGGCTTCGGCACGGCCCCCTATAAAAAGGTTGAGCGCTATTGCAACCAGTGCAATAACCAATCCTGCTGCAACTGTATAAAAAATGGTCCTCTTTCTCCTGCGCCGTTTGGCTTTTCTCAGCCTGGCTTTGATCTCTTCCGGTACGATCCCGGCTGATATCGACTTCAGGTCATCCAGCAGCTCGTCTATCTGCTGGTAGCGCTTTTCCGGATTCTTCTCCAGGGCCTTGTCAACGACTTGACCGATGGACACGGGAATCTCCGAACGCAAATCAGTGACCGGTTTGGGCTTATTATTCAGGATGGAATACACCACAGCCTGATCCTGCTCCCCCTTGAAGGGCAGCTGACCACAGAACATCTCATACAGAACAACACCGAATGACCAGATATCCGTCCGGTGATCGACTTCTTCCTCTTGTGCTTGTTCAGGAGACATGTAGGCCACCGTCCCCATGGTCATCCCTTCCTGTGTTATCAGGGTCCCTCCTGTCATTCGGGCAAGCCCGAAATCCATGATCTTCGCCTGGTTGTCCTCTGTGACCATGATGTTGGCGCTCTTGATGTCCCTGTGTACGACTCCTTTTTTGTGGGCGATCTGCAAACCTTGGGCTGCTTGAGTGGCGATCCTTAAGGCTTCATCCAGCTCCATTGGCCCTGATTCCAGCTTCTCCCTTAAGCTCTGGCCTTCGACATAGGCCATGGAGATGAATGTTTTCTCCTCAGCCTCGTCGAATTCATACACCGTGCAGATGTTGGGATGGTCCAGGGCGGCAGCAGCCTGAGCCTCCCGCATGAACCGGTTTTTGACATCGGGGATCTGTGTCAGCTCCGGCGGCAGGAACTTGAGGGCGACGGTCCTTTTGAGCTTTGTGTCTTCGGCTTTGTAGACAACGCCCATACCGCCTCTGCCCAGCTCTTCGACGAGCCGGTATCTTCCGGCGAAAGTTGTCCCTTTGATCGGGTCCTTGGCAGGTGTCAGGAGTATCTTGGTATGAGAGGATGATGTTTCCCCGGATGGAGGAAGTTGAGTCCCGCAATCACCGCAGAACTGCTTAGTATCTGGATTATCAGCGTTGCATTCTGGACACTTTATTGCCACGTCTTCCCCTTATCTGGTCGGCAAAAATATATCAAGGAATAAGGAAGGAGTCAAATGCAAATCGGGATCGCAAATTCAGATAGAGTGCTCCATTTTATAATGCTCGATTTTTGTGTCGCAAAAAAGGTTTGGGCATCCCTAATAGCTCGGGATATCAGAGAAAAATGAATGCCCCTCAGACAATTTTCTGCGAGTGTTGAACCGGAGTTCCAAATCCATTAAAATGCCAGGGGATATGATATGATGAAAAAGACCGGCGTTATTCTCCTCTCCCTGCTTCCCCTCTTCCTTGCCGGGTGTTCATCCCGTTCAGAACCGGAATCCCGGCTGTACCGGTTCATCGATAATCTGGACGAGCCGAACATCGTCCTTCATCCGGCAAGGCAGATCGCGCCTGAGCCGTCTGTTACAGACGAGGTGTTCCCTGCCGAATCCTCGCCGCTCCTGGATATGGGATCGGGAGGCAACCCGCACGGGATCAAAAGGAAGCTGATGCTCAAAGGCCGGGTCGTAAATGCCCTCTACTGCCCGCCGAAAAGCGTCCTCCGTTACAGGATATCGCTTCCGGAGAATTCCAAATTGGATTTCGGCATTGCGATCGTTAAAAACGGGAATCCGGAAGAACGGGGCGCCGCCGTATCTGGTGAAAAAAGAGGGACGACCTTTCTGGTGAACCTGGAGGCCGGCGGGGGGCGGCAGAATATCTTCCAAAAGTATCTCCCACCTCTCGAGGCGGAGGAAGCGTTCGCGTTCCAACTGTTCACGGTCGACCTGCCTGATACGAAGGGGGATTTGGATATCGTTTTCGAGACCCACGGCGATGAAACCAGTCGTTCCTTCTGGGTAAATCCCCTGTATTTTCAAAAACAGGAGGACAACCTTAACGTCATTCTCATATCCGTCGATACCCTCCGGGCCGATCACCTCGGATGTTACGGTTACGACCGGGCAACCAGTTCCCATATCGACACACTGGCGTCGGACGGGGTGACGTTCCTGAATGCCTATGCCTCTTCCCCATGGACCCTGCCATCTCACATAAGCCTGATGACGTCCCTCCATGGAGCGAACCATCAGGTCGCCTACGAGGATGAATCCCTGGATCCATCGATCCCGACCCTGGCCGATATCCTGAGAATGAACCTGTTCTACTGCGCGGCTTTGACCGGGGGGGGATTTGTCAGCGCCCAGTACGGCTTTTCCAAGGGATTCAATTCCTATTCCGACGAGGGGGGGATTCTGCGGCAGGATTCTGCCGAGCATCTTTTTCACTCCGCGCTGCGCTGGCTGGAGAGGGAAAAGGATAAGAGGTTCTTTCTGTTTCTCCACACGTTCCAGCCGCACAGCCCTTACGCCTGCCCCTCTCCCTACAGATCGGCATTCCTCGATGAGGGCGCCCGGTGGCGGCACATCGACCTGATCAGCTACCTGGGGGGAATGCCTGGCATATACAGGGAACTTCCGGAAAATGACCGCCAGAATATCATCGATCTGTACGACGGAGAGATCCGTTACACGGATGAAACGCTTATCGGCCCGTTGATCGCCGCTCTAAAGGACATGGGACTATATGACCGGACCTTGATCGTTTTCACGAGCGATCACGGGGAAGAATTTTTCGAGCATCACGGATGGGGGCACGGGCACAGCCTGTATGAGGAATCCTTGAAGGTTCCTTTGATCGTCAAGCTTCCGGGTTCCCGGTTCAAAGGCATGAAGATCGCAGATATGGTCCGCCTTGTGGACGTCTTTCCCACGATCCTTGAAGAGGCCGGGATAAAGTACGCGGATCTCGATATTGACGGGCAGAGCATCTTTCCCTTGATCACCGGAGAAGAAAAGGGAGACAGGGAATTCCTGGCCGATGTGGCCGCCAATGTTCTCGCCTCCCGAATCCCCCAGCGGATCGCCATGAGCCAGGGAAAAGAGAAGCTCATCCTCAACAAGGGGATGAGTCCGGAGGACCTCGGATTTTTCATCAGCCCGCCGCCTGTTCTGGATCCTCTGGAATTTTACGATCTGGCCCAGGATCCGGATGAACGGCAAAACATCGTCGAGGGACGCGCCGCAGCGGCGAACCGGATCATCCGGAGGATCGATGAGGTCTATAAGGCCGCTCGGAAGAGAAAGACCGGGAAAATGGCGCTCGATGAAGAGTTGAAAAAACAGTTGAAAGCCCTGGGGTATATCCGGTAAAAATAGACAGAGGAAAAGACGATGACCGAATTTTTGGAAATCAAGTGTTTGACGAAAGAAGAGCAAAAAGGAATCCAGAAGGAGATCGATGACAAAATCGCTCAAAAGATAAAAGACGGGGTATTCACCGAAAGGGAGGTCCGGGAGATCGAACAAATGCGGCTTCGACCTCTCCCCGATATCCTGGATGTCCAGAGCGTGTATGCAAAACTCAAAATTTAAGGAGAGTCCGATGGGAGACAAAAACGGCAACGAAAAAAAGGAATTTGCGATAGATTATGACAATATCGATGTCGAGGACATCATGGGACAGATCAGGAAAAAAATAGCCAGCCAGCCCGAAGTCTCCGAGCCCGGAGACCCGCTCCCGGTCGAGCCCCCTTCGGCGTCGGCCCCCCTTCCGCATCCGCCCGGCAGCCCTTCTGGGGGAAAAGCGAAGATAAAAAGCATCCTGCTGAAAATATTCAAACCGGTCTCTCCTGTTATCAAGTTTCTGGTGCTGCCCGTGCACCAAGAGGTGATGGACACCGCCCAGAATCTGCATGCCACCAACGAGCGGATCGATTCTGTCGAGAGAAGAATGGATGGGAATTTCAACCAGATCCTGCAAAAACTTGGTGAGGTCGACCGGGCGACGATCGCCAGGCTGGAGGAGCTTAACCGCATCAGGGAGTACACGCAGCTTCTCTACAACATCTCTCACAACATGGTCGTGGAGCTGACTAAACTGAAGATCGAACACGAGAACCTGAAGCTCAAGGCCCGCATCATGGAAAAGGATTTCGAATTCCTGGGAAAAAGAGAAAAAGCCCTGGAGGGCAAAGTCTTCGGATGAGAATCGCTTTTGTCGTTCAAAGATACGGCCTGGAGATAGACGGCGGGGCGGAATTGCACTGCCGGTGGATCGCCGAGCACATGAAGAAGTACTGCGACGTGGAAGTCCTGACCACGCGCGCCTATGACTATATCACCTGGCAGAATCATTACCCCGAGGGAAAAGAGGAAGTCAACGGGATCTCTGTCAGGAGGTTTCCGGTGATCCGTCCGCGGGATCCCGAAAGATTCGGCCGCATCCAGAACCACATCCTGGAAAACGAGCACAGGGTCGAGGATGAGCTTCGATGGCTGGAAGAGGAAGGGCCCTTTTCCCCGGCGTTGATCGACCATATCAGGGAACATGCCAGTGATTTCGACTATTTCATTTTTTTCAGCTACCGGTATTATCATTCCTACTGGGGAATAAGTGCCCTTCCGCACAAGAGCATCCTCGTGCCCACAGCCGAGCGCGATGCGGTCATTCATCTCAGCTTGTTCAGGGACCTTTTCCGGAAGCCGCGGGCGTTCGTGTACAATTCCGAGGAAGAGAAAAACATGATACAGGCCCTTTCTCAGAATCAAGACATCCCGGGGGATGTGGTGGGTGTGGGGACAGAGATCCCCGATGGCTTTTCCCCGACGGATTTTATCCGAAAATACGGAATAAAGGGGGACTATGTCATCTATATCGGGAGGATCGACGAGAACAAGGGGTGCGTCCAGTTATTCCGGTATTTTCAGCGTTTCAAGCAGGAGGAATCCACAGAGGTCAAGCTGGTTTTGATAGGAAACAGCAAATTGATCATCCCCGATCATCCCGATATCATCTATCTGGGATTTTTGCCCGAAGACGACAAATTCTCCGGCCTCATGGGTTCGCTGATGCTGATGATGCCGTCTTTTTACGAAAGCCTTTCCATGGTTACCCTGGAAGCCTGGGCTATGGGGAAGCCGGTGCTGGCCAACGGGCGGTGCGAAGTTCTGAAGGGACAGTGTGTGCGAAGCCACGCAGGTCTCTATTACGAGAACTACGGCGAATTCAAGGAGGCCTTTAACCTGCTTCTCGGTTCGGAACGGCTTCGTGATGCCATGGGAACGAACGGGGAACGATATTTCAAGAATCGCTACACCTGGGATGTGATCGAGGGCAAGTATCTTGCCCTTTTCGACCGGCTGGCAGAGGAGCGATAGTGGAAATTCATCAGTTCGCGACATCCCTGACATACGGAGATGCCATATCCGATGAGATGATGGAGATCCAAAAGGCCTTGAAGAGGAAAGGATTCCGGTCCGAGATATTCACCCGTTTCACCGAACCCCGGATGGCAAAATACGCGAGAGATTTCAAGGAATACAAGAGGTTCAGCTCGCCTGCGAACGCAGTCATCTTTCATTTCTCGATCGGATCACCGGTATCCAAGATGTTTTTCCGCATACCGGATAAGAGGATCATGATCTACCACAACATCACTCCCCATGAGTTTTTCCTCGACACCCACCGGATCCTCAGCCGGGAGTGTTACAAAGGACGCCTGGAGATCAAGCTTTTCGTGGACAAAGTGGATCTGGCACTCGGCGATTCGGAATTCAACCGCAGGGAGCTGGAATCGCTGGGGTATGCCAGCACGGGCGTGCTCCCTCTCCTGATCGATTTTTCCAAGTTCGACGGGAAACCGGATCCGGTGGTCCGGCGGATCTACGGCAACGGGAAATTCACCATCCTGTTCGTGGGCCGCGTGATCCCGAACAAAAAATTCGAAGATGCGATCAAAACCTTTGCCATCTACAAAAAATATTTCAATCCCGATTCCCAGCTTCTTCTGGCAGGGGATTTCAGGGGGATGGAACGCTATTTTGCCGCCCTCAAAGCGCTGGTGGACGAGCTGGAATTATCCGATGTTCATTTTCCCGGGCGCGTCGATTTCGCCGAGCTGCTCGCCTATTTCCGGTTGGCCGATGTGTACCTGAGCATGAGCGAGCACGAGGGATTCGGTGTTCCCCTCGTCGAGTCTTTTTATCTAGGGCTTCCGGTCGTTGCCTATGCGGCAGGGGCCGTCGAGGAAACGATGAACGGGGGAGGGATCCTCGTCCGCGAAAAGGATTTTGCCAAAACAGCCGCCCTTCTGGATAGATTGCAAAGAGATGATTCTTTCCGGAATGCGGTTGTCGCTTCGCAGAAAAAAGCTCTGGAAAAATTCAGCGGGGACAACGTGAGCGCGATCCTGCTCGGCCATATCGAAAAGGTGATGAAACGATGAGGATCGACCAGCTGGTGCCCGCTTTTCACCGGGGGGACGCCATCGGCGACACGGCCTTCCATATGAAGCAATTTTTTCTTTCCCAGGGATTTCGATCCGAGATCTATTGTCTGACCCGGGATGAAGGGCAGGAGGAGAACAGCCGGTTATTTTCCACGTTCGGAAAGCCTGATCCATCGGATGTGACGATCCTGCATTACGCTTTGCCCTCTCCCCTTAACCAGGCCTTTGCGGGATTGCCGTCCCGCAGAGTCATCCTGTATCATAATCTCACCCCGCAGGAATTCTTTGCAGAATTCAGTCCGGAAATGACGCGGATCTCCCGGTTGGGCCGGGAGGAGCTGGCATCGCTGGCTCCCCATACGAGCATGGCTTTGGCCGATTCGGAGTTCAACCGGCAGGAGCTTATCGACCTGGGGTATCGGAAGACCGAAGTCTTTCCCCTTTTTGTCGACTTCCAAAAGTACACCCGCCCCGTCAATACGTTCACATACGAGCTGTTCAAAGACGACCGGATCAATATTTTATTCGTGGGCCGGATCGTTCCCAACAAAAAGATCGAAGATCTGATCCGTGTCATTTTTTATTACAAAAAATATATTTCTCCGCTCGTCCGGCTGATCGTCGTGGGCAAGACTTCTTCCCTTCCGAAATATTACAAAAGTCTTGTCCAGATGGCCGATGAATTTTATCTGAAGCCGGAGGAGATCTGCTTCACAGGCCACATCCCGGATGACGAGATGTTCGCGCTGTACAAAGCTTCGGATGTGTTCCTTTCCTTGAGCGAACACGAGGGATTCGGCCTGCCGTTCATAGAGAGCATGGTTTTCGACCTTCCCATCATCGCCTATGATTGCACGGCAGTCCCGTACACGTTGGATGGTGCCGGCATCCTTATCAAGCACAAGGGAGTGGCGCATGTCGCGGAACTGATCGCTACCGTGGCACACCGGAAAACTCTGAGGCAGAATATCATTATGGGGCAGCAGAAAAGACTGGAGAGGTTCAAGGATATCGACAAACGAAAGATCCTGCTCCGAACGGTCGACGAGTTGAAAAAATGAAACTGGCATTTGTGGTTCAACGGTATGGCAAGGAAGTGATGGGAGGTTCCGAACTTCACTGCCGGCAGATCGCAGAGAAACTCGTCGAGGCTGGATATGACTGCACGGTTTACACAACGACAGCAAAGGATTACATAACGTGGAAAAATGAATATTCTCCCGGGGAATATATTCTCAATGGTGTGCGCATCAAGCGATTTCTGGTGGACCGGGAACGGGATATCGAATCTTTCAATCGATACTCGGACTGGATATTTTTTAACGACCATTCCAAAGAGGATGAAATAGAATGGATGGAGCAGCAAGGACCATCCAGTTCTACGTTGCTTGATGCCCTGGAAAAAGAGGAGCCCGAACAGGACCTTTTCATCTTTTTCACCTACCTGTATCACAATACCTATTGGGGTTTGAAAAGAATCAAGGGGAAAAAAGTGCTGGTTCCTACGGCTCACGATGAACCGGCACTGCATTTGGGTATCATGAAGGAGGTCTTTTCGGCTCCGGATGCATTCATGTTCAACACCGGATCGGAAAAAAATATGCTCAGCCGACGATTTCCTTTCGCTGACAAGTATCAGGAAATCGTGGGGGTCGGCGTGGAGATTCCTGAGGAAGCGGATACATCCGGGTTTTTCCGCAAATACGGGATATCTCCTCCCTATATCCTTTATGCAGGTCGGATCGAAAAGGGAAAGGGATGCGGGGAACTCATCGAATATTTCCTCAGGTATCACCGCAGAAAGCCGCATCTGAAGCTGGTTTTGATCGGAAAATTGCTGATGGAACTGCCGCCACATCCGGGGATCAAATATCTGGGATTCGTTTCGCCGGAAGAAAAAAACGCGGCTATGCGCGGCGCGCTTGTGACGGTCCACTCCTCGCATTTGGAAAGCCTGTGCATGGCTGCGCTGGAATCCCTGGCCGTCCGAACCCCGATTTTCGTTCAAGAAAAAACCGATCCCCTCAAAAGGCATTGCATCGACGGGAAGAGCGGTTTGTGTTATGCCGGCGCCCGGGAGTTCGCAGCCGGTTTGGACCTTTTTACAACAGATGATAAACTGAGGGCAGTGCTGGGGAACAATGGATTCGAATACGTGAAGGATAACTATTCCTGGTCCAGGGTCATCGGCAAATACAAGCGGATGATCGAGATTTTTTTAGGGGAATAGTTGCACAGGTTGCTTGAACCCTGCGCGAATCTGGTATAATATTCATCTTATCAACGGCTGGTTTGACTAAATAGGTGAGCAGGCACTGCGTGTTCGAGAACCAGAGTTCTGCTTGCCGATGGATAGACTTGGAAGGAAAGTCCTGATAAAGATGGATTTTAAATGGTCGTGAAAAAATATTATGGCATTCATTAATTATGCAACGGGCAATCTTGCCATCAAAATAGTCTACTATGGGCCCGGTTTAAGCGGGAAAACCACGAACCTGCGTTATATTTACACGAACATGGATGCCGATTTCCGGGGAGAGTTGATCTGTCTGGAAACCGATACCGAAAGAACCCTGTTTTTCGATCTGCTGCCGATCAAAGCGGGCGTCATCAACGAGTTCAAGATCCATCTCCAGCTCATGACGGTGCCGGGCCAGGTGTTTTATGCGGCATCGCGGAAAAGCGTATTGAAGGGGGTGGATGGAATCGTTTTTGTGGCGGATTCCCAGATTCCCCTTCTGGATGCTAATTTGGAGAGCTTTGACGGATTGCGAAAAAATCTTCTGGAGCACAATGTCGATTTGAACTTTATCCCCCTGGTTTTTCAATACAATAAACGGGATCTGGATAATCTCATCCCGGTCGAGACCTTCAACAGCCTGCTGAATCCCCACGGCTTTCCCTATGTCGAATCCTGTGCGATCAAAGGGAAAGGCGTTTTCGAGACGCTCAAAGAAATTACCAAACTGTCCATTCCGCTGGTGAAAGCGAAGATAAAGGAAGACGATAGAAAGGTTGTCAGCAAGGATCGACCGGCAAAGAGCAGGAAAGAGCAAAAGGATGAGATCAAGTTCGTTGCCAAAGAAAAAGGGGTCCCTCTCCGTGTCACAAAGGTGAAGTTCAAAAGCCAAAAGGATATCGAAGACGAGCTGGAAAATCTGGCTAAAGACTTTACCAAAGCCAAATAGTTGTCCTGATTTTTTCCTCCTGTGACATAAATCCCCAAGCCTTTTCGTCTCTATAGATAAGGTCCCATGCTTGTTAAAATCTCCAGCTCTTCGCTCAATGGGATCGAGGCTTATCCTGTCGAGGTCGAGGTCGATGTTTCCCTGGGGCTTCCCGGGTTCACGACCGTCGGGCTTCCGGATACCGCAATCCGTGAGAGCAAAGAAAGGATCCGGGCGGCTCTGAAGAACTGCGGGTATGGTTTTCCGCCTAGAAAAATCATCGTCAATCTCGCTCCTGCCGACAGGAAAAAAGAGGGATCCGCTTATGACCTTCCGATCTCGTTGGGGATCCTCGCTTCCCTGGATCTTTTCCCTAAAGAAAATCTCCGGGAATGTTTATTCCTTGGCGAACTGGCGCTCGACGGGAAGCTCAAGCCGGTCAAAGGGGTTCTCTCTTCCACCGTTCTGGCAAAAAAGATGGATTTCAACGGCATCGTGATTCCCAGGGAGAACGGACGGGAAGCCGCCCTCGTGACGGACATAGACATTTTCAATATGGATAACCTGGTCCAGGTCGTGAAGCTGTTGAGCCGTTCGGAGCCCCCTATCTCCCCGAAAAATTATTCCTCTGCCGAGCTTTTTCCCGATGCGTCCTACGAGGTGGATTTCCGCGAGATCAAAGGGCAGCACCATGTCAAAAGGGCTCTGGAAGTTGCGGCCGCCGGTTCCCACAATGTCCTTATGATCGGTCCGCCGGGAGCCGGAAAGACCATGCTGGCGAAAAGGCTCCCCACTATCATGCCGCCGATGACCTTCGACGAGATCATTCAGGTCACGCAGATCTACAGCGTTGCCGGCCTTCTGGCAAATAAAGGGACCGTGAGCGAAAGGCCTTTCCGGTCTCCCCATCACACCATTTCGGATGCCGGGTTGATCGGGGGCGGCTCTATCCCTCGGCCGGGAGAAGTCAGCCTTGCTCACAACGGTGTTTTGTTTCTGGATGAGCTTCCCGAATTCCGCAAAGGTGTGCTCGATGACCTGCGGCAGCCTCTGGAGGATAGAAAAGTGACCATTTCCAGAGCATTGATGAGCGTTTCTTATCCTTCCTCGTTTATGCTGGTCGCCGCGATGAATCCCTGTGAAGAGGAGAAATACTCGGATGGGCTGCGAAGCCGGTATTATTCCAAAATTTCCAAACCCCTTCTGGACAGGATCGATATCCAGGTCGAAGTGCCGAAGGTGAAATTCCAGGAGATTGTCTCGAAGGTCGAAGGGGAAAGCTCCCATGCGATAAGGGAGCGGGTAGCGAGAGCCAAAGAGATACAGTTGAGAAGGTTTGCTGGGAAGAGGATCTACAGCAATGCCGCCATGGAAACCAGGGATGTGAAGAAGTTTTGCCCCTTGGGTGAGGAGGGGCAAAAGCTTTTGGAAACGGCGGTGACTCGACTGGGATTCAGCGCCAGGGCCTACACGCGTGTGTTGAAGGTTGCGAGGACGATCGCGGACTTGAGCGATGATGCGGATATTTTGCCGCAGCATGTTGCGGAGGCTATACAATACAGACAACTGGACAAACACTTCTAGCCTGGGTTATTTAGGGGGTGATCTCACTATGGCGGCTGCGTCGCGGCCCAATCGCCGTATTACAATACGACACATGGGCCGCATCCTTGCCGCCACAGCAATCTCACCCCCTAAATAACCCAGGCCTGTACTTTTTACAAAAAGACTGATACCAAAATCTAATCGCTTTATATCCCCCCCTAGCATAAGCCGCTCCTCTCCGCTCAGTCATTCTTTTGCCGTTCCTTTGATGACAGGGTGGGGTGGAGGGCCAGGCCACATTTGTATTGAGGGACCTCTTCCATTTTGTGTGGGTACTTTACCAATGGAGAATGACGGGTCCTGTCACGGCTTCCTCCCCCGGCCGTCCTCGCTCCACCCATCCCCCAGTGGGCACCCTTCCGCTGCGGGCGGGCGGGGGGCCCCCTCCAGCCGCACCACCCGTCTTTTTATC
>Ga0180437_10006046_pt1 | contig 16332 bp, 20 predicted proteins | sample SS_ome_4_FD_132410 | JGI IMG/M metagenome (GOLD analysis project Ga0180437, IMG submission 132410) | Hypersaline lake sediment archaeal communities from the Salton Sea, California, USA - SS_3_D_1 metaG | ecosystem: Environmental > Aquatic > Non-marine Saline and Alkaline > Hypersaline >...
GCAGATCCGGAGCTCCTTGGTTTCGCTGACCACATCGGTCCCGCCCACCTGGTCGTAGTGCAAGTCGATCCGGTGGACCACCTTGGTGGAGGCAATCCGGTTATTCGCGTCGGTCTTGATTTCCTCGTCGCCGATCGTTTCGGTCGGCAGGTAGAGGGCCCCGGCAAAGGTGACCGAATCGTGAAAAATATGCGTCCCGCGGACGTCGCTGGTGGTCATAGTTTTGGCTCCGTTAGAAAACAATCCCGGCTAACTGCGGGAGGTCCTTAAATTGGGTTTCTTCGTAGTGCAGCCACTCACCATAGACCGGGGTCACCGGGGCGGTGGCGGTGTCCAGCGGCTGCCCGTCCCCGTCCAGAAGCAAGGGCGTTGAAATTGGCGTTTCATCGAAGTCGACCAGCCGCCGCACTTTGGGGATCCCCGGGATAATGTCCGCCCCGCTGATACTCCCGCCGCGGCCGTCCGGGTCGCCGGCGATCGCCCGGGCGTGAAATCCCCGGTCCGCCACTTCTTCCCACCAGCCGCTGCGGTCGATGTCCATGACCATTTCCGCTTCCCAGAATTCAATATCGTTGACAATGCGAATGGCAGCGCCCCATTCTCGGATCTTCGCCGTCCGGCGCGCGGCAAACATATTGAAACCCAGGTACAAAAAGGCAATCCCAGAAACATTCACCGTGTCCGTAAAATCCTCGGCCACGTCCGCATCAAACGTGGCGAAATTGCGGACCACGCGAATCGTGCAGCGGCTATCGTCCATCTCCAGGCCAGGCTCAAAAGGGACCATGGCCGAATTCATGGGAATGCACTTGTGCCCGATCGGCAGTAGCGTGGCGGCCGTCCCGTTGTACCCGCCGAGGTACTGTGAGCGTTCTACCGGGCGCTGGTACTGGACGGTGTTGTAATATAGCTGCGGCCGCCACTTGAGCGGATCCGGCTCCACCACCCCCTCGATGTCCACCCCGTCGTCCTCATCGGGCGGCGCATAGTCCACTTGCACTTCCCAGATGAAGGCGGATTTCTTGTAGCGGCGGGCCCGGATCCGCTTGGCCAGGGCCACGCTGCCGGCGGTGTCGCCCGCATAGAGGTACGGATCCCCCAGATCCACCTCGTTGGCCCGAAACCACAACAGCACCGTTTGGCTTTGCTCCTGGGCGTCGTCGGTGGTCAGCCGCCAGACTGCGGTATACTCCGGGCCTATGTCCCGGCTGTGCGTGCCGGTGGACCCGTTCCAGTGCAGTTGGCTGTCAGTAATACTCACGGCGTCAGGCTCCCGGGATCCGGTGGCGGATAATCTTGGTCCGGTCCTCCCGGATCGCTTCTTCCACCTCGTAGGTGGCGTCCATAATACCGGCCAGTTGTTTTTCCCGCGTTTTGGCGGCTTCGCGTAGTTTTTTCAGGTGGTCGGTCATTTGCCGGCCGGCGGCGATACTTTGCCGCACCGCCTCGGACCCGCTGCGGGTCCCTTTGACCGCGGCCGCCACGCCCCCGGTGGGGATCGCCGAGGCCAGCCGCTTGGCGCCCCCTTCGGCAGAGAGGAAATCGTCCGAGAGCTTTTGGACGGCGCGCTGGTAGGTTTCCCAGGTCACCTTGCCGCGGCGGAGCGCCTCGTGGGTTTCGGCCAGGTCCTCCTTCAGCCGCTCCAGCGGCGTGGCCACGCTGGCGGTGATCCGCTGGCCGATCGAAACCCAGCGCTCATTTTCGGCGGCCAACTTCTGCATTTTCTCGGCCGCCTCGTCCACCGGGTCGGCCAGGTCCTCCGGGAGGGCCACCTGCAATTGTTTGCCCAGTTTGGCGGTACTGTTGGCGGCCGCGTCTGTTTCCTTGGTGAGCTGGTCGAATCCCCGCCCCACGCCATACGCCACGGCGCCGGCGGCGGCCAGGCCGACAACTACTTTCGCCAGGCCGACCCCGGACACCCCCTGGGCGATAATGCTGGCGGTGGTCATCGCCTTGAGGGCCACGATAATCCCCCGGATGGCCGCAATGATCTTCGGGGCGATCGTAATCACTAAGGCCAAACTGGCCGCAAACGCGCCAATCTGGAGGGCCGTTTTTACGGTGGTCAGGTCCACGTTGCCCAGGTAGACCGCCAGGCTGGTCAAGCCCTCCGAGACGTTAATGATGGCCGGCGCCAAACTAATGGCCAGTTGCTGGGCCATGCCCCGGGTGGCCGCGCCCATCCGGGCCATGGCATCGTTGGCCGCTTCCACCTTGGCCCCCATCTCCCGGGAAAAGGTGATGCCCAGCGTGCGGGCCTCCGCTTCCATCGCCTCGATGCCATCCCGGCCGGCGGTCAAAAAGGTCATTAACTCTTGCCCTTGGCGGCCAAATACCGCATAGGCGGCCGCCGCCCGCTGGGCCGGATCCGCAATCCCCTTGATGGCCTCCGCGGTGGCCTTGAAGGCCTCGGCCGTGTTCATCTTGGCCAACTCGTCCACCGAAAGTCCCAGTGTCTCAAAACCGCGTACCGCGGCGCCCACCCCGGCCTGGGCGTCCCCCAGGACCCGGGCGAATCGCTGGACCCCTTTTTCGAGCGTGGCGGTACTGGTGCCGGTCAGTTCCGCCCCGTGGCGCCAGGCGGCCATGGTTTCGGTAGAAAGGCCCACGGCGTCGGAAAACTTGCTGATCCGGTCCAGGTCGGCAAACGCGCCAGTCACCCCGCGCACGCTGATGGCCGCGGCCGCCGCGGCGGTGACCATCCCGGCCAGACCCAGGGCGGCCGATTTGGCCCGCCCCGCAAAACTCGCCAGGCCCCGGCCGGCCCGATCCCGGGCGGCGTCAAACGTGCGCAGCCGGCCGGCGGTCCCTTGCACGTCCCGGGCGAATCCTTTGACCGCGCCGGCGCCCGCTTTGAAGTCCTTGCGCAAGGTGGCGCTACTGGCGCCCACCTGGATATTCAGGTTGGCAATTACCTTCTTGGGCATCGCAAGTTGCTCCGCGGTCAGTCGTACCCAAACCGCACCCGGTGGGCGGCCAGCGCGGCAAAACCGGCCGCCACGTCGATCCGCGGCCCCGTGTCAAAATAGGGCCAGGTCACGTTGGGCGGTTCGGAATCCTCCGCGTACGGGGCCAGCAACAGCGCCGCCAGTACCCCGCTGCGCAAGTCGTCGCGCTCTTCCCCCCAGGGCGATAATTCGTAAAAGGCCAGCCAGTCCACCACTTGCGGCCAACTCAGCTCGGCCAGCAGTTGGTCCGGGTGTCCGTACCTGGCGGACCCCCGGCAGATTTCCATCAGCGCCCGCCAGGTGGGGCGCTTGATCCGTTTTTTGCCGCGTCCAGTTCCGCCTCTTGCTGTTGGACCGTCAGCCCATTTTTCACCATGGCGGTGCGGGCCAGCGGGACCAAAAAGGGCGATCGCTCCAGTACCTGCCGGCCCCGCTCGTTGTCGAAAGGCCGATGTCCCGCCTCGTCCACCAGCGCCACACTGAGCACCAGGGCTAATACTTCCAGGTTGTCTTGTTGGGTCACGTTTCCGTTTTCGTCGGCGGCCGCTTCCTGGGCGTCGATCAGGCGGGCCTTTTCAGCCGCCCCCAAAGCGTCAATTAAAAATCGGCCAAAGCCCGGGACCGGGACCGGCAGCGGGGCCAGGGCGGCTTCCAGGTCCTCCAGCGTCGTTAGTTTGCTTTCGCTGTCCATGGTTTAGCTGGTGCTCCGTGTGACGTCCGCGCTGATGGTAAATTGCCCCTCCGCGATGGTTTCGGTGTTCTCGGTGGCCTCGTCCTCATCCTCGAGCTTTTGCAGATCGTAGCGGTAGGTGCCCCGCGGCAGCTGCGCGGTCACACTGGCCGCCACCGCTACCGTGATGTCCCCGGCCGCGTCGTCATCAATCGTAATGGAGGCGTCCGTGTCCGTGACGTCGGAGCTGCGGTTGAGCACCAGCAGCCCGTCCCCTTCGGTGATCTGCAAGAGGGCGTCTGCGTCGTCCGCTTCTTCGTCGTCCAGTTCCTTGACCGTTAGCCAGAGCTTGTCCTGGTCGGTCAAGTCACCCAGGCCGGTGATTTCTATACTCCAGGTATCTCCCCGGCGGCGGCTGATATTGGCGCCGGTCAAAGCGTCGGTGATGTCCGCGGCCACCCCCAGCAGGGCGGCCCGCACGTCCGCGGGGGAATGACTACTCCGGGAGGCCCTGGTAACCAGCGCGCTGCCGGACCACTCAAATCCGCCGCCACCTACGTATTCATCGTCCTGGGCGGGCTCCGCGCCGGCCTGTTGGTACACCAGGCATTTGTAACTACCGGCCGCCAAGCCGGGGACGTCGATTGTAAAATCCCCGGTTGCCCCCACCTCAGTAGCTGCGTTGTAGGGGCTCCCGCTGCCGGCGTCGGCCCCATAGAGGGCCACGTTTCCGGCGTCGTACGTTTCCCAGGCGGAAGTGTCGCCGCGCCAATATTGCCCGATGGCGTTCACAAACCGGGCGTAGTAGTCCACACCGCCGGCCGTCAGATTCGGAATCGTCAATTCTTTGGCCATTGGTTTCCAACCTCTGTTAGGCGTCGTCGGATCCTAGATCGTTATCAACCTCTGTTTCCACTGCGGCGGTTTCGGTCAGGCTTGCCGCGGCGGTGGCCGCGGGAACACGTGCCTCCAAGGCTTGCCGGCGGATAAAGCGGCGGACGATCCGCAAGGCAAAATGGGCCAGTTGCGGATTGCTTGGGTTGGCTTCCCCGCCGTGGTTCTGCCAGATCGCCACGGCGTATTTCAGCGACGTGGCCGCGTCCGCCTGTAGTTCGCTCGGAACGTTCGTGATTTCCGCGGGCTGAAGCGCCCGTATGAGCATTCGAAAACGGGTGACCGCGCCAACGTCAGCCATGCTAATATTCCTTATGTGTTCGCAAGTAGGCCGAGGGATTCCAAGGCGTCAATCAGGGCGTTCACGGCGGTCCTGGCCTCGGCGTCGACCGTGCCGCCCCCCGCGGGATCGTTGATCTTGGCGGGTTGGGTCACCGCGGTGGCGCCGAAAACCCCTAACTTGTCTGTCTCGAGGCGGATTACCTCAGCACCGCCGGCCTTGAGCGCGCCGGCGCCGCCGACAAAATCATATGACGGCGGTGAATCCCCGGGGTAAAACCGGATCACAGCGGTGGGATTATACGACACCCCGGTGACCGCCATCATGTCAATATAGGTGCCGTCGAGGGCCATCTGCGTCACGTAATCCGCCATCACACACAACTTGTCAAAGGTGTGGTGATAGAATAAACGGCAGCGATGGGAGGTAGCCCCAGAAGACCAATCCGCGTTAGCGGAGTCGGTAAGACAAAGCGTAGAAATCTCACCGAAGCCAGACTTGATTAGCACCGTTTGATGCTTGCGGTCTACGGCTCCAACGATTAATCCGTAAAATGAAGAACCGTAGTCGGTGGGGTCAATGGAACTGAGACTACCATCGCCGTCAACGACAAGCATGTTCTTAATCGTGACATCCGAAACGGTCGGAAGGATGTAGAGAGAGGATAAGGCTGCCGCCACATTAATCACGTCGGTTACGTCCGCGGTCGCTTCGATCCCGTCCAATTTGCTCCCATCCGCGGCAACGTCCCTTCCATCGACCGTGCCGGTAACCGCGATATTGCCGTTGATCACTAGCCCGGTAAATGTCGCCAACCCGCCGGCCGTCAACGTGCCGTCGGCGGACCCGCTGACCGTCCCGTCCCCGTCATCGATCAGGATTGCGGTGGCCACTCCGGGCAATACCAAAGAGCTGCCGCCCCCCGCCGCCGCGGGCTCCAAAAAACCGCTTCCGCTCATCGGATCACCTCGGTCGGATACGAAAACACCCGGCGCACCGGCGCCGGGTGGGATGGGACCTGTAAGATCGATTAGCCAAACAGGCGGTTCAGTTCGACCACCACCCGGGCCAAGGCCTCCAGGTCCGCGTCCGGGATCAGCCACAACAGACGAAAGCCCGTATCCCCCGGCGCCACCAGCCGGGGCCGGCCCTCGGCCGCCCGGGCGCAGGCCTGCACCAGCTTGACCAGGTGCCGGCGGTGCCGCTGGCGCTCCGGCTCGTTTTCCTTCGGCACGTGCACCGCGTCGGCGGAGCGGATCCCCATCGCCAACAGCCGGTGGCGGAAGGCCAGCCGCTGCTCCGGCGTCAGCTGGTACAGCCGCACCGGCCCGCCCACCTCGGGAATGTTCGCCTCGACAAACCGCGGCACACTGGCCGGCAATGGTTGGATCGCTACCGCCGGGGAGGCATCCAGCGTAGCGTCTTTGGCTTTCTTTTCGCTCATGGTTTCGGGTTCCTGGTTTGGCAAATAAGGGTCCGCGCGCCTCAGCTGCGGGTGATGTCCGAGGTTCGTAAAATCGTCACCGATCGCTTGTAGGCCCCGGAGGGCTCCAGAGTTTCCGGGCCCAGGTTGACCACCTTGCCGCTGAACTCGTCGGTGATCGGCGTATCGTGCGGGGTCACAATCTGGAAGTCATACTCCGCGTTCGCGTCGAACGCGGTATCGAGGTTTTCGTGTTCCGTCTCGTCCGGTTCCCAGTGCTGGACCATTTCCATGCGGCTGACGCCCTCGATTCCGGTCAGCGGGACGTCCAGCGTGTCGCCCAGCACCTTGGCGTCGATTTCTTCGCGGGTGCGGTTGGGGGGCGTGATCTGTTCGACCAGCGTCATTGCGACGAAAACACCGTCTGAGGCAATATCGGTCTTGAGGATCGTACCCAGCGCGATATGTTTGCTGGCGGCCATGGTGGCGGTTCTCCAAAAAGGGTCCGGTTAGCTCCCGGGCGTATAGCCCACAATTTCCATCTCCAGCGCCGAGTACTCCAGCGCTTCGTCCGCCATCAAACCCCGCGGCACGTAATCGTCGGTGCGGTCATAAACAAAAATCCCCTGCACCGTCCCGTCCCCAACCGCCCCCCGGTGAGCGTGCAGGGCCAGGACCGCATCGGCCAGGGCCATCGCCTCGTCCCCGTCTTTGCTGATCCCTTCCACGTCGAATGATTGACGAAAAGGAACCGCCCCGGATCCGGCGGCCATATCAATGGTGTCCGCGTGCTCAATGCTGCGGCGGGCGAACCACAAATAAGCCCCGCCGTATTGTTCCGGCGCCCGGTTCTGATGGCAGCGCGACCCCACGAGATCGGAAATAGCCGATTGGGCCTCAAACAGCGTTTTTAGGTCAGGGCCCAGCGTCATTGGGGGCGTGCCTCTTTCATTACTTCGGTGGCCAGTTTGTCGGTAAACTGCCGGACCCCTTCCGCCTCGCTGGCCACCGCGGCGGCCCGCACAAAATGATCACCACGGCGGCCCGGGTGCTGCACCTCGGTTGTGTAAATCGTTTTCCCTCCCACCTGGAAGACCAGCCGCTTGGCCCGCAGCCATTTTGCGGAACGGGGCCGGACCGCATGCGGCTTCACGTCCTCTTCCACCAGGTGCAAGGGCGTCAGTTCGCCGCGGCCGCTGATGCCTCCTCGCCGCTTGATTTTGGTTTTCGCTTTGTCAAAGCGCTTCGTCTTTTCCTGGCCGATCACCACCAGCACCGATCCGCTATACCTCCGCATCACCAGAGCCAGGCTCCGCGATAGCAGCCGGTTGCCCTTCGGGCAGAACCGCCGGGCGGCCTTCAAAAATGGCGCGCCCGCAGCTCGCACCGCCTTGGGCAAAATCCGTTTCTGCGTTTTTCGCTCCAGACCGTTCAAAACCGCCACCGCCCGGTCCGCTCCGGTCAGCCGGACCGCCTGGCCTACTCTTTTGTCAATGTCCGCCATGGCGGGCCCCGTCCGATATTCGGCCTATCGTTCCTCTTTGCACATCAACAGCAATCGCCGGTGGCGGTGCTCCGGGTCGGCCACGTGTCCGATGTGCAACACCCGGCCGTCCTGTTTGGTTGTGAGGCGGTGTTGCGGGGTCACCCCGGAGCGATAGCGGATTTCCACCCGGTGCGTGGCCTCCGCAAATAGCTTTTGCGCTAGCTCCAGTTCGCTCCCGCTGAGCGTCTCGAGGCTGCCCCAGATCGTGGCTTCGGTATCCCAGTTGTCCTCGGAGTTGTCCCGCTGCCCCCGGTCCGTTTCCGTCCCGTCGTGCGCTTGCAGGTAATAGCGGACCCGCAGTTTTCCGGCGCGTGTATTTTGCTTGGCCATTTAATCCAGCAGCGCGTCCCGCGCTTTGTCCGTATGGTTTTTCACCTGATCCGGCCGGCCGCCGGCCAACTCGTCCACCCCGTCCAGCGCATGGCGGAGGGCGCGGTGGCCGTGGGTGGCATGTTTGTTCAGGTCGCCCAGAATCTCGGTCTGTTTTTCGCTTTGTTCCTGAATGCAGTCGGTGAGTCTTATTTGTGACTCCAGCCACTCTTTACAGTTGGGGCCTAAGATCCGAAACACCGTGCGCAGGGCATACCAGCCACCAAACAAAAGGCCGCACGCCAGGGCAATCGGAAAACCCAGCGTGCCGATAAAATGCTCCACCTGTTGCATCAGTTCTGCGTCCATATTTGCCCCTATCCGTAGCTCACAAAATCATCGTAGCGCAGCTGTTCGATCAGCCGCTCCGCGCCGATCGGGATCACCCGTAAAGCGCTCTCGATCGTCTCTTCGCGGTTTTCGTACAGGTGCCCCAGAATCAGCCGGACCGCCTCGCGGGCCGCCTCGTCCACGTCCTTGGGGGAGGTGCCATAGCCGCAGGTAAACTTCACCGCCACGGCCCGCGGCTGCGTGCGGGTGGCGGACCAGGTGGTCCCGTAGACCGGCGCTAACCAGCCCGGCTCATCGTACAGGCCCACCTGGTAGGTGCTGGCAATGTCCGTATCGTCCTCGGTCTGCTCGTCGCCGGCGGTGTCGGTGTGGCGCACCTCATCGACCGACACGAGCGGCGCCCAGGGCAACAGCAGCGGGTCGGCGCCGGAGGGGAAGGCGTCCAGGTAGATTTCCCGGACCGCCTGCACGAGCTGGCGGTGGGTCTGCTCTTGGACGTAGCCAATCGCCGCCTTCAGGTAGCCGGCCACGTTTCGCGGCTCGTCGGTGTCGTCCTCATCCAGCCGCAGATGGTCCAGGGCCTCGGTGATCGTGAGCGCGTCCTGTTTGGGAGGCGTTACGATCCGATCCGCGTAGGGGCTGATTTTGCTCATCGGACACCAGCGGGCGGCGGGGAAAAAACACCGGCGCGCGGCCCGGAGGCCGGCGCACCGATGCGGCGCGGACAGCGTGCAGGGGCTAGGCGGTGCCGCCCACCGGCGCGTTGAGCGTTTCCGATCCGCCCACGTCCGCCGATTGGGTCACCGGGCGCTCGCTGGCCCGGTACTGTTCGGTGACCACCGCGGCCACCACGGCGTTGGCGGTTCCGCGGTCGATATAGGGCCGGACGTAGCGCTTTTCGGGGCGGATCAGATCCGACAGGAATACCTTGTCGTCGTCATCGTCGGCGATCGTCTGGCCGCTGCCGGCGATGTCCTCCGCGTCCGATAAATCGGACTCGTCCCCTTGTTGCCACTTGAAGCTGGTCACCGCGTTGGCGGTGATCGCTCCCATCACCACAATCGCCCGGATGGCCTCAAATGCGGCCATGTCCACTATGTCGCCGGTGATGTCGGTGGTGCCGGCGGCGCCTTCGGTGGCGTTCGTGTTGAGCGCCACTTTCGAATCTTCGTTTAGTGCGTGGTTCATCGCTTATCGTCCCTTGCTTTTGGGCAGAGGTGAAAACCGCGGCCGATTGTGACCGCCTACTTGTCGGTGGGTGGCTCCGGCGCGCCCTTTGCGGGTGTCTTTTTTGGCGGCCGGACAATTTCCAGCAGCCCCTGCGCTTCGTGCGCGGCCGCCTTTTCGGCCTCCATTTCGCACTCGTCGCCCGGCTTTCCGATGCCGGTGTGTGCCACGATCAGGCGGACCTTGACGTTCTTACTCGCCATCGTACTGTTGTCCTCGTATTGAGGTTCTGTTGGAGAAAAACAGCCGGCGCCCCCGGGCCCGTACTCCCGGCGGCGCCCGCTGGGAGACATGCTTAGCTGGCGGCCTGCACCAGCCACTTGATCGGGCAGCTGGCGGCCGCGGCCGGACGCAACAGGTTCCCGTCGGCGCTCATGTAGGCGATGAATCCGGTTTGATCCTTTTCCGCGAAGCGTTCGACCAGGCGGACGATCCGCAGGGAGGGCCCCACCCGGCGGATCTTGTAGTAGGACATATCGCCAAAGAGCATCGTCTTGTCGCTGGCGGTCACCGTCGATGACATGGCCTGATTGATTGTGTAGGGCCGCCCGTTGAAGGTGTCCGGGACCCCTTCGCGGATGTTACTGGCCCACAAGGGCCGGCTGTCCCCGTCCACGATCAGGCGGAGTTTTTCCAGGATGTTATCGTGAAACATGAACGAGGCCCGGCCGCGGAGGGCCGGGTCCACCGAATGCTCCAGGCCCACCACGTCCGCGTAGGCGATCGCCGTGGTGGCCGCGGCGGTTTGTCCGGCGGCTCCCCGCTGCATCACTCCGCGGATTTTGCCCTCAGTGCCAAGGGTCGTTTCCGTTCCCAGCTTGCGGCCCAGCCGCTCGCCTAGCATGGCCCCCAAAACCGCCTCGAGGTTAAGAAAGTTGTCCCGCATCGTCCGGAAGGGCACTTTGACAAAGTCGCTGGTCAGGTCGTAGGACCGCCAGGTCACGGATTCGAACGTGGGGTCCGTCTCGGTGTCGTTGTCCACGTTCTCGTCCGTGTACCGCCCGGTGTTGCTGGTATCGGTCCCCACCGGCCAGCCCATTTCCTCGCCGGTTTCGGTGGTCATCACCTCGGCCACGCCCAGCATCGTGCCGTAGGCCAGTTGCGCCAGCTCGACCGCGCGGACCACGGTTGGCGGCAGGGTGATAAACCCGCCGCTGGCCCCGATCCCGGTATTGAGCGCCCGGCCCTCCAGGACGTCCTCAAAGTAGGCCAGGCGGGCCTCCGGGTGCAGGCTGGCCATGCGCCGCTGGACGGCGCGGAAACGGTCGGTGTCAAACAACCGATACTCCAGGGAGGGGCAGACCGGATCGAAGTGGCGGCGCTGGCAGGCCTCCCGGTGCTCGTCGGTAAGCTGGATTCCGGAAATCCCCCGGGTGCTCCAGACCTGGAAGCAGAGCGCCTCGTCCCGGCGGGCCTGCTGAAGTTGGGTAGCCTGCTGGCGGTCGGTGGCGCCAAGCTGCCGGTAGGTGGTGCCCGGGTCCAGCGGGTCCGGGTGATCCTCCGGCGTGGCGTCGTCGCTGCCGGCCCGGGCCAGCCATTCTTCGGCGGCCGCGGCCCGGGCGGCCATCTCGGCTTCCTCGTTGGCGGCTTCGATCGCCGCCAGGGTATCATCGTACTCCTTGTTGACGGTCCGCCAGGTTTCCAGCGTATCGTCCGGCCACAGGTCGGCGCCGGTCTGGCCGGCCTTTTTCCGCTCCTGATAGTCGGCGTGCATCCGCTGGATCTGCTGGGCGAGTTTTTCGGCTTTTTCCCGGAGTTCTTGCAGCGTCATTGGCTTGGGCTCCCGCTGAGGTACGAAAAAACGGCGGCCGGCTCGTTGCCGCCGCCGTTTGTCGGCAGGTAGACAAGATAGAAGCGTCCGTCCCCGCCGGTCTGGACCGTGGGGGCCCGGGGCCGCATGGGTCAGTTCAGCGCGTCAGGCTATCCGCCCCCCGGGCGGTGTCCGATGTTCGGACTATTTCCTGGGAAATCAAAGCGGCCGCTGGGCGCGGACCAGGGCGGCCCGCAGGTCCACCTCGTCCGGGTAGTCCCCGGTAAGACTGGCCCGCCAGGCCTGCCGCTCCGCGTTCACCCGCTCCGCGTCCACCAGGTCGGCCGCGTCCCGCAGCCCGGTGGTGGTCCCGGTGTAGGCCGGGCGGGTGACCGGGCCCACGTCGGCCAGCTCCAAGTCGTGCACCTCCCGGACGTCCACCGTGCGGCCGTCCTCCGTTTCCTCGGTCCAGGTTACCTTGCCCCGGACCCCGCCGTGGGTCCGAAAAGCAAAACTACTCCCGGGCACGTCCCCCCGGCCCACCAGCTCCACCAGGTCCCGGCCCAGCGTGGTGTCCGGGAGGTCAATCTCGTACTTTAGCCCGGTCTTGTCCTGGGAAAGGCGCACCGTGCCGTTGGAGCGCAGGCCCAGCAGGTTGTCCACGTCGTGGTTAAAGAGGCCCCGGGCGTCGTCCCCCTCGGCCACCGCCGCCTTGAAGGCGCCCGGCATGATTCGTTCCACCAGGTCGTCCCACAGCCAGTATTCCGTCCCCGGGTTTCCTGCCCGGTAATAGACCGCGGCGTAGCCAACCAGGACCGGCCGCTTTTCCTCCCCCTCCCCCCGCGTTTCAATCGACAGCCCGGCCGCGGCCGGGGCGGTGTGGCGTGTTTCAAACATGGCGTCTCACTCCTTGATTAACAGGGCGGCCACCTCGGCCGCGGTGGTTTCCGCAAATCTGGCCAGGGCGGCCTCCGCCTCCGGCAGTAAATCCGCCCAGTTGCAGCGGGCGGCCAGGTCCTGGCAACAGTCCAGATACGGGGAGAGCAGGGCCCCGGCCGCGGCGGTGGCTGTGGTGGTGTCCTCCAACCAGCCGGCGGCCCGGCAGGCCGCCAGCGGCGCGGTCAAACTGTCCACCGCCACGTCCCCGTGGACGTCGCGGACCGCCTCCAGCCACTGGCCCCACGGCCGCCCGCTCTGTTCACTGTGGCAGGCCTTCGCCGCGCGCTGGGCGTGCACGTTCAGCCGGCGGGCCAATCGCTGCATCTCCCGGGCCAGCAGGGCCACAAAGGCGGCGCGGTCCGGCTCCGGCTCGTCCTCGTCGGCGGGCGGGGGATCGGCCGGCGGCTCCGGATGCGGCGGCAGGTTGAACCAGGCCCGGGCCTCGTCCACCGTAAAGAGCGGCCGACCCGCAGCATCCCGGGCGTTGATCCCCTGCACCGCAATGGAGGCCAGCGTCTGGGCGTCCGCCCACAAGAGGGCCAGGTTAACGTTGTAGTCGATCAGCCACCGCCGCCGCCCCGCCGCCGTCAAACATTTGGTGTTGAGCTCGGCGCGGATCATGCTTAGCCAGTAGGCCAGCGTTGTCTCGTGGTAGCCCCGCCGCTCCGCCTCCAGGCTGTTGTAGGAAATCGATTCACTGACGCCCAGCCGGGCCGGGGAGAGCAGGAACCGGCGGGCCACGTCCCGGACCTTGGCCTCGTCCAGTTCCACCAGCTGGGCCGCCTCCGGGTTGACCTGGGTACTGTGCCACTTGAAGTTGTCGCGGAGCACCAGGGTTTTGAAGGCTTGATCAGCGCCCGATTTGTCGGCGATCGCTTTTTCTACGTTCTGCCGGGCCTTGGGCGGGGCCCCGGGTGGCACTTGCAGGATCCCGCCGGCGGTCAAGTTGTTTTTGAAAAACTTGCTGGTGAATTGCCGGCCGGCCAGCGCCTGGGCGAAATCCTCCCGGCCCGCCTGGACCAGATCCTCCCCGGCCAGGCCGTCCAGCGTTAGCCCTTCAATGTGAATGACCTGTTCGTAAGGAAAGGCCTTCAACTGGCCATGGTCCCCCACCTCGGTGATCACGTAGAGCTTGCCGTTGTGGCGGTACAGCGCGGTGCGGTCCGGCAAGAAGTTGTAAAAGGCCGCAATGCGCGGCCCCTGCCAGTCGCAGAGAATGCAGGCATTTTGCCACAACAGCGCATGGACCATGGCCCGCCGCCAGAGCTTGAGCGCCGAGAGTTCCCGGTTGGCCTGGCCCACCGGGTTGATCTGGGGGAATAAATAGTGCGATTCGTCTACTTGCGGCTTGGCCCCGGGCACTTTGCGGAACGTCCCCAGCGGCAGTTTCGAGACGTCGCCGGAAATCTGCTGGACCGCGGACCAGACCGCCGCCAGGCTGACCGCCTTGGTGTGGGTCACGGTCTGGCCGGCCTCGGTGGCCCAGCCGGTGCCGAAGGCGTTTTCCCAGGCCTCGGCGTCGGAAATCGGCACTTGGGGGTTTTCCAGGCTTGAGGAGCGCGCCGCCGGTGGCGCGCTGGACATGAGGTATTCAAGAATCATGCTTCTCACCGCTCCGTTTTTTGGCTAACCACATACCCAGCCCCAACGAGGCCGACCCCAGCCACAACAGGCCGAGAGAGGCCGACACACAAAAAGCGGCCGCGGCGATCAGCGCCACCCCGACAAGGGCCAACACGTCCGCGGTGGCCCGCGGCGGTGGTTTCGCTTTACGTTGGTTCACTAGAGAAACTCCACATCATTGTCCTGGTAATAGTTCGCGGGCGGTTGCTCCCCCTCCCGCTTCATGGCCCCGCCCAGGGCCATCAAGTTGGCCACCACGCCATCGATCCGCCGCACGTCCCCTTTGCGCGGCTTGACGGGGCGCATGTTCTGGTTGCAGTCGGTCTTGACCGCCACGTTTCCCACGCACCAGCGCATCACCTGGTTGCCGTTGTGGTGGATATTCCCCTTGGAGATCAGCCGCTCCAACATGGCGGATGGCTCCGCAAAATTCATGATCGTCTGGCCAAACGTGGCCCGCGGGATCCCGTGCTCCAGCTCCAGCCGTTGGGTGAGATAGGCGGCGTACATCGGATCGTACAAGAGGCACATTAAATGGAATTGCTCCGCCAGGTCCACCACCGCCTCCCGGATCGCGTCAAAATCCGTTTCGCTGCCCTCGGTCAGCGTGACGTCCGAGGCCTCGGCCCACTTCGTCCAGGTGATTTTTTTTCGCTCCTCCTCCGCCGTCGCCTCGGGCAGCCAGAAATAGCACAGCGTGCGGAAGGTGGCCTGCTCCAGGTCCTCGGTGTCGTCCTCGGGAAAGACCAACACCAGCGCGGTCAGGTCGGTGGTCAACGACAAGTCCAGCCCGGCCCAGCAGGGGCGGCCCGCCAGGTCGGCCTCGGTGTAGTCCCGGTAGCAATCGATCGGCCTGGAGGTCCGCCGCCGCTTGGCCGGTCCGGCGTCCCAGCGGTTCGCGTCCAGCCAGGGTTGCACGCTGGAGCGCCAGACGTTCAGCCGTAATTGCTTCCAGGCTTCAAAGAGGCCGGCCGATTGGCTGGCCTCCTGGTAATCGCTGCGGAAGTCGGACCATTTCACCGTCTGGCCCAGGCTGGGATTGGCTTTGGCCCAGGTGTCCTCTGCGTGCGGGTCGTCCTCCGGCTCCGCCTCATAGATCACCGGCAGGTAAGCGTGGTCCACCAGCCGGCCGTCCGCCACCGCCTTGGCGTATTCGTATTGTTCATAGCATACCGATGTGGTGTCATCGCCGGCGGTGGTGATCACAAACAAGAGCGGCTCAGCGCGGGAGGCAAAAGCCCACTTCAGGGCATCCCATAATTCCCGGCCGTACCACTTGTGCAGCTCGTCCGCCACCACGCAATGCGCGTTCCACCCCTCGTTGCGGCGCGGGCAGGCGGAGAGTACCGCGTAGCTGGAATTGACCGCGGGGTAACTGATCGTGCGCGTGGTCCGGTTGATCCTCAGCCGCTTCATCAGCGCCGGGGAGGCCTCGGCCATCGCGCACGCATGATTGTGCACAATGGAGGCCTGGTTTTTGTCGGTCGATGCGCTGAAGACCTTGGCGCCCTTTTCCCCATCGCCGGCCAGCATATACAGACCGACATAGGCCCCGGTGGGGCTCTTGCCCATTTTCTTGGGGACCTGGACATAACAGCGGCGGTAGCGCCGTACGGTCCGGCCCCACTCTTCGGAATCGTGCACCCAACCAAAGAGCGGATAGAATAATTCGCTCCGCTGCCAGTCCATGTGCTCGAAGGGTTTGCCGTACCAATCCCCCTCACAGTGTCGCAGATATTTGGCGCCCCAGGTTTCGACGTGTTCGGCCCGGGCCACCTCGAAGCGGTAGCCGGCCAGGGCCGCCCGTTCGTCCGCTTCGGATCGGATCCACTTGGCCCAGCCCTCCCGCCGGGCCCGGGCTTTGACCGTTCGCAGTTTGCCGGATCGCTTGGCCATCGGTTACCGTGTGCGTTCGAAGTCCTCGTCCTCGTCCTCGTCCCCGCCCAGTTGGATGTCCAGGCCCACGCGGTCCAGCGGCGTCAGCCCAAACTTGCGCCATAGTTTTTCGAGTCGATCCGCGGCGGCTTGGCGCATCCTCCAGCCCGGGTGCTCCTGCATGTAGCCGGAGCGGGTCTCAAATAGCGCGTTGCGGACGTTCCCATACCGGGCCAGGTCGTGGTAGAGCTGCCAGGTATCACACAGGACCCGGACCGCTTCCAGGTCCACCTCGGCCAGCCGGCCCACCGCCACCAGGTGCGTGGTAACCTTGACCCACAGCTCTTTTCCTTTTGGTTTCAACCCGGGCGGCAGCGGCGGCCGCCGCTCGAGTTTCAAACCGGCCACGGGGGCCGGTAGTTTTCGCTTTCCCGGGTTCCCTTCTCGCTGCTTGGCGGTGGCTGGTTTTTTCGGCCGCCCCACCGAAACACCCCCCC
>Ga0180437_10006048_pt1 | contig 16329 bp, 11 predicted proteins | sample SS_ome_4_FD_132410 | JGI IMG/M metagenome (GOLD analysis project Ga0180437, IMG submission 132410) | Hypersaline lake sediment archaeal communities from the Salton Sea, California, USA - SS_3_D_1 metaG | ecosystem: Environmental > Aquatic > Non-marine Saline and Alkaline > Hypersaline >...
CTGATTAACGTCAATTAAAGAATCGATTTTAAATTTTTTGCCAAATGCGTCCAGATTAAGGACGGGCAATTGTTCCAATTGTTCTTGCAAGGCAGTCTTCACCCGCGTGGTCAGGCCGGGTTCCTTGGATTCGGTTGGTGGCGGTTCCGGTTTTTTCGGCAAACTACCGTCCGATGCTCGTTGCGTGCCACTGCGTGCATTTTCGAGAATCATTTCACGAATAATAACTCGCCGCCAGAACAGGGGCCGACCCTCAATATCGAACGAGGCGCGACCGGTTTCCAGGAGGTTGCGCCAGGGATCATTCCGATTGGCAATTTGCAGCCGATCCCACGAGCATTCCAGCTTAAACAGACTGAAATGAAAATTATCCACTTCAACTTTGGCACCAGCAATGGCCTGCAGCGTGCTTTCCAGAGCACTTTCCAGGTAGCGATCTCGCGCGAAATAAGCCACCACCACGAAAATAATTACAATGACCAGCAGAACGATCAGGGCACTTTTTCTCATAATGCACCTCCCAGGTCACGAATTTTTTCATACCAGTGGAACAGCTTACTACCGGTGATAATCTGCACGATTTTCCATTTTTTAATCCGGGCTTCCAATCCTGACCGGTAAGCAATTACAAACTTTTTCATTCCCAGGAAAACCGGGAACACTAAAATGAGTCCGGTCAACAAGCTACCCATGACCACCGTGTTATTAAAGCGGGTGAGCGGCGCAATTGGTAAGTTGTAGAGGTTTTCCCACAGCCCAAATAATGAAGGAACTTGTGCCAGCACCAAATAACCCAGATGATGAAATAGCGGGTCAAGTAAATACGCAAAAATACTACACAGCAGGATCGCCAGCGTGCCCGCGGCCAAGTTGATATTGAACAAAAATAATAGAAAAAACAGTACGATTCCTTGAAGCGTCCAGAAGGGCATTAAACCGATCAGGAAGCCAAAGCTAAACCCGGCGGCAATCTGTCGTGGTGTTTCGCCGGCCCGTAGCACCTTAATGAATTTGGAGATAATTTTTAACCAAAACATAATTCGTCCTAAATTAAAAGTCCCGTTTATAGTTTAAAATAGTTTAGGCAAATGTATTCATCAACAGAATCATCTATAAAGTCGCCCCTCGGCGACAGCGTGTTTGAATCCACTTTCAGGCCGAACTCAATAATATAAAATAAAAAAGGAAAAGTCAAGGTTAAAGTCGATCTGAACGAATTCATCGATATTATCGCTTCAAGCGATAATATCGTTTTTTTATACCCGTCTCGTGAATGAGCAAACGCGATGTGATTGGTTCTATTTTCCGGAGATGCAGAGAATCGAGAAATGCTGGTTTTGGAAAAAAATCGTAATCATTAGCATTCATTTTTCTGAAGCGCCTGAGCCGCCAGTTCTTGATATTTTTTCATCGTCACGGCTACGCCAGCCGGTGCATTAAAAATGGCAGAACCCATTACTAAAACTTCTGCGCCGGCTTGAATTATCCGCTGAATGGTCATTTCATTGACACCCCCATCAACTTCTATTTCAAAATTCAGATGACGATTGCTTTTAATTTGAGCCAATCGTTCAATTTTGGAATACATCGAGGGAATAAATTCCTGATTTCCAAAACCCGGATTCACCGTCATTAATAAAACCAGATCAACATATTCGAGGATTTCCTCCAGCGTATTCAGAGGCGTCCCCGGATTTATCGTAACCCCCGCCAGTTTCTGATGACCTTTTAAGCGTTGTAAGGCCCGATGAATATGCGGTGTTGCCTCGTAATGCACAATAATTAAATCGGACCCGGCTTCGACAAAGGCCTCGAGGTAGCTTTCCGGGTCGGAAATCATTAGATGCGTTTCCAGCCTTAACGAGGTGATTTTTCTGAGCGCCCGTACCACCAGCGGGCCGATGGTAATGTTGGGTACAAAATGTCCGTCCATAACATCAATATGAATACGGTCGGCGCCGGCTTGTTCGGCTTCAAGCACCTGCTGACCCAGCTTCGCAAAATCCGCTGATAAAATTGAAGGAGCAATTTTAGTCATTTCCAGTCTTTCGCTTTCATGAGATAAGATTCCTGATTTTAATTATTAAGCCTATTGAGAGTAAATGTCAAATATAAATAGAAGTTCCTCGAAAGTCAAGCAATTTGGTGCCATATAAAAGAAACCAAGCATCGAGAATCAGAGTTATATCTATTTGCAATGAGTTTCAGCGGCTGAAAAAAAATAAAATCGATTCGGAACGTGAGATCTGGTTAATTTCAACTTGGTCATTAACCGGGCGGTTCTTTTTTCGCATCCCTGGAAATGACCGTTTAAATTTTTTTTATTCTTATTCAGGAACAACTGAATGCGCTTAAGAGCTTTGAAAATTGCCAGGGTAATGGGGATCCCGATTTATGTGCATTATTCATTACTGCTTATTTTACCATTTCTGACCTGGTCATTTGGTAAAAATATTATATTGTTTGCCCAAATGCTGGACGTACCGACTGATCAGCTTCAGCTACCACCTTATTTTTTGGGATTCCTGCTGTCAGTAGGTTTATTTGTTAGTATTACCTTGCATGAACTGGGACATTCCTGGGTGGCTTTACGGCAAAATATTCAGATTCAGAATATTACGTTGATGTTTTTTGGCGGGATCGCCCAACTGGATAATTTGCCGAGGACGCCCAGTAAGGAAGCAAAAATTGCTATTGCCGGTCCGCTGGTAAGCCTGGTCATCGCCTTGCCGTGTCTGTTTATCGGGCTTTATATTCAAGCGAAAGAAATGCCCGATTTAATACTTTACGTCTGGCAGCTAGGATTGATTAATTTGGTATTGGCGCTCTTTAATTTATTACCGGCCTTTCCGATGGACGGTGGCCGTATTTTTCGATCATTATTGAGCTACAAATTTAATTACCGCATGGCTACAAAAATCGCCGCTATTGTGGGGAAAGTTTTTGCAGTGGTGTTTGGAATTTATGGGATTTATCAGGGAAATTTTATTTTAATAATCATTGCATTTTTTGTTTATTCCAGTGCCAGTCAGGAAACCAGAAATGTTGCTCTAAAGGCTTTTTCCGGTGATTTAAAAAGCCAGGATTTAATGACCACCCCGATTGAATTGATTAATGCGGATACCCCAATTGAAGTGGTAAAACAAAAATTTATTCACACCAAACAACCGGCTTTTCCCGTCATAGAAAACGGAAAGATAGTGGGGATTATTACGAGTAAAATTTTAGCGAGAATTTTTTCAGAAAATAACATTACAGCCGGGGTAACCGACTTAATGGAACGTCAGGTTTTCACTGTTCGTCCGGAAGAGCCCATTTATACCGTACTCTTACGAATGAACCAAAATCATCAGGAACAATTACTGGTCGTGGAAGAGCAACGATTAGTGGGAATAATCACACGAGCAGCCATTATGAATGCTTTAAAATATTAGGTCTGGCTAATAATCTCTGATTGTCGTATTTACAAAAAAAGGTATTTTGAAAAGGGTGGTTAAATTGTTAGAATTTTGGGGAATAATTTCTTGATCATAAACATCTAATTAATGAGTCAGTTGAAAGAGGTATCAAGTTTTTTGTTTTAAGATAGATGAAGGAGAAGTTAAAATGAAACGGTTAGCAATCGTGGGGCTAATTTTTTTAATTTTAATCCCTGAAGTTTCATCAGCGCAACAATTCGGTCAAAATAAAATTCAATATGAACGATTTAACTGGCAGATTTTGCAATCCGCCCATTTTGATATTTATTTTTATCAGGGTGGACAGCGACTGGCAGAATTTGTGGCGGATGAAGCGGAAAGTTCGTATGTGAAACTAAGTCGCGATATTAACTATGAATTGGTCGATCGAATCTCAATTGTGCTGTATAATTCACATGCCGATTTTGAGGAGACAAATATCTCCCCCCAAGTGATTCCGACGTCGGTGGGAGGCTTTACTGAGTTTTTTAAAAATCGAGTTGTTATACCGTTTGAGGGGGATTATGAAAAATTTCGTCACGTGCTGCACCATGAACTAACACACGCGGTTTCACTTCAATTTTTCTTTGGTGCCGGGCCCGGGGCAATTCTAAAAGGGATTTCTCGATTGAACTTGCCGCTGTGGTTTGTTGAGGGAATGGCCGAATATATGTCACTGCGCTGGGATACTGAATCGGATATGTTCGTGCGGGATGCTGCCATTTCCGGTTATTTACCGCCAATCCCACAACTTTCGGCTTATATGGCTTACAAAGGGGGACAGTCACTTTATTATTACATTGCTAAAACCTACGGTGATAAAAAGATTAGTGAAATGCTCTGGTCGGTGCGTAATCGTCGCAGTGTTGAGCGAGGCATTAAAGAAGCCCTGCGAATTGATTTGACCGAGCTTTCCCAACAATGGCAAGCGGCGATGCGGAAACAGTACTGGCCGGATATTAAAAATCGGCAGACACCAGCCGAAATTGCCATCCAATTAACCGATAATCGCAAGTGGTTAAACTTTGTGAATAACAGTCCCGCCATTTCACCCTCCGGTGACAAAATTGCCTTTCTCTCAGATAAATCAGGTTATTTTGACATTTATCTGATGTCAACCCTGGACGGAAAAATTATTGATCGACTGGTGAAAGGGCAGCGAAAATCTGATCTGGAAGACCTGAACTGGCTGACCCCCGGTATGAGCTGGTCCAGTGACGGAAAATATCTGGTTTTTGCGGCGAAAAGCGGTCCCGAAGATGCCTTGAATATTATCGATGTTGAACAACGAGAGATCGTCCAATCCCTGAAATTCGGTTTAGATGCAATATTTTCTCCCGATTGGAATCCGGCTAAAAATCAAATCGCTTTTTCGGGAATGAAAGAAGCGGGTACGGATATTTATATTTATGATATGGATACCCGGCAACTCCAGCAAATTACCAATGATGTATTTAGTGATTTGGCTCCCTCCTGGTCACCTGACGGGCGGTATTTAGCATTTCAATCGGATCGCGGGGATTATTTAACCGCCTCAGAAATTCCGGAAGATTTTAAAATGCAGCAGTACGATTATCACCAGACCGATATTTATGTGATTGATCTGGTGGCGAATCAAATTGTTCGACAAACCGCGACACCCGTTACCAAGGAGATATCGCCGGAATTCACGCCAGACGGACAATTGGCCTTCATCTCGGACGAAAATGGAATTTTTAATATTTTTGTCCAGGACCTGAATTCGAAGACAGCCCGTCCGCTAACGAATTTATTAACGGGCTGTGCTCAATTGTCGTGGTCAAAAACCGGCGATCGATTGGCTTTTACCGCCTTCGCGAAGGGAGGCTACAATATCTATTTGTGGATCAATCCCCTGGAAAAAATTGACGAGGTTCCATCGCTGGAAAATACCGTCTATCTCAATGACCTGCAAGAAGGGATTCTGGTAGGTGAAATGGATTTCGCCGATTCGACCGATCAAAAGGGATTACGCGATAAAATGAAATCCCGGCAGGATTTCCGGCGCTTTGTGTTTGATTCTGATTTTAGCGATGCTCGTATTAATCAACCTGAGCAACGGGCAAAAGCGATTGTATTGTCAGAAGATGATGTTAAAGATGAAAGCGGTGATTATGTTTCAAAGAAATATAAGCTCAAGTTTTCAATCGATTATGCCGGTGGTTATATGGGCTATGATCCTTTTTGGGGGCTACAGGGATTGTCGCAAATTATTTTTTCAGACATGATGGGTGATCATCAAATTGGCCTGGGCATTAATTTGATTCAATCGATTCAAAACAGTGATTTTCAATTGGTCTATTCATATTTGCCATTACGAACTGATTTCACCGCATCGGCTTATCATTTCGTGAATTTCTTTCAATCTTATGATCCTTTTAGTCCTTTTTATTATACACTCATTCGCTTTCGGACTTACGGGGCCGGCCTCCAGATGAATTATCCCCTCAACCGTTTTTTTCGCCTGACAGCCGGATTGAATTCGTTGAATGTGACGCAGGATTATCTGGATTATGAGTTTATTCCTTCCAGCTCGATTCATACGTTAATTCCGTCGCTGGGATTGACGCGGGATAATACAATCTGGGGATTTTTTGGCCCGTCGGCGGGGAGTCGCTGGAATATTTCGGTTGGTGTCAGTCCTTCGCTCTGGAAAAGCAGTCTGGATTTTCAAACGATTACGGCCGATTACCGCCGCTATTTTGCTTTTGGTCGGGAATTCAGTCTGTCAATGCGGGCGACCGGTGGGATTAGTTTTGGTTTAGAGCCACAACGATTTATCCTCGGCGGATTACCGAACTGGATTAATTACAAATTTAAGGATAATATTCCCATTACCAAAATTGAAGATCTGTTCTTTTCGAGTTTTATTACTCCCCTCCGCGGTAGTAATTATTATGAACAATACGGAAGTCGATTCTTTCTGACGAACTTTGAATTTAAATTTCCGCTAATTGATTATCTTATTTTAAGGTTTCCTTTACCCATTAATTTTAGTTACATTCGCGGGGCTGGTTTTTTAGACGCCGGCAGCGCCTGGGAAGTCGATAAAGAATATCGGGCGTTTAAGAAAAACGAAAGCGGCCGTATTGTTACCGATGATTTGATTCTGGGTTTCGGCTATGGCATTCGGATTTACCTCGGCTTTGCTTTACTCCGGATTGACAGCGCCTGGCGTACGGATTTAAAGAGCTTTTCCGAACCGATATTTTATTTTTCCCTGGGTTCCGATTTTTAAGCCATTCAAGAAGTAAAAACTCATTAAATCATAATTGAATTTAGCTCATCCCTTGAAATATAAATCAGAAGTGGAGTACGGCAATGTACTTTTTTCGAAAAATATCACAAATCACGCTATTTTATCTGCTGACCCTGTCAAGGCTTTTTTCAGCCGATGGGGTAGAATTTGATTCGAAACAGAATAATATTCCTGTTCGAGTTCAATTATTTAATCTGGCCAGCAATGACATTGATTCCAGTCGATTGGTTGTTGCTGCTTCTGTTTCACAGGAAAAAATTCAATTTATCAAAAGAAATGAGCACTACCAGGCCGAAATTATTTTTTCGGTACAACTTGTTGATGAGGACGAAAATACCCTGGTTGTGCGTGACTTTTCACAGAAAATCATGCTGTCTGATTTTACAGAGACGGTTCAAGCCGCCACACGTGATTATTTTTTAGGTAGCTATGACTTGAAGCCCGGTAAGTATACGCTTTATGTAAAAGTATTTGATTTATACTCGAAATTAGAAGGCTTTTACTCCCGCGAATTGACGTTAAAAGATTTTGGAAAACGAAAGATTCAGAGTAGCCATCTCATGTTTGTTAGCAAACGAAAATTTAATCTCACGACACTTGAAAATGTGCTATTAAATTTTTCCGGGAAGGTTCCGGATTCATTTTTTGTCTATATTGAATTTGTTACCCAGAAGCCGGGATCGCGGGTAAAAGTTGAATATCAATTGAAAGATCTGGAAGAAAACATTTTGCAAAAACATTCCGGAAGTATTAAGCTCGATCGGTGGAAGCAGGCGGTATTTCTGCCGTTACACACAGACAAGCTTTCAATCGGAAGGAATCAGGTTGTCATTGATTTTTCGTATGACGGGGAGAAATTTTCTACCTCTCATTTTATCTACTTAAGCTGGGGCGTCGTTTCAGATGCCCCTCAAATCACCCGGATTACGCTGCCGCAACTAAGGGTAATTGCTAAAGGAGGCGACATCAAAAAAATACAAAATGCCCCCCCGGAAGAACGCGATCGTTTAATTGCGGAATACTGGAAGGAACGCGACCCGACGCCGGGGACCGACGAGAATGAGTTATTTGATGAGTTCCTGAGAAGGATTCGCGAAGCGAATCAGCGCTTTAGTTTTTCGCGAGATGATGGGTGGAATACGGATCGGGGGCGGGTGTATTTAAAATATGGCCCGCCTGATATTATCGAACGGGATATTCCGGCCAGAAATTCATTCGGGCGATATGAGATCTGGACTTACGAAATCCTTAAGCAGCAATTCGTCTTTTATGATCGGAACGGTACCGGGCTTTATCGACTGGTGTCTTATTAATTAAATTAAGCCTTTAGTAATTCCAGTCCTGCATTCCTTCGGCATCAATCATTTTCAAAATAAGCTTTTCCGGCGGTGGTGGTTTTTGTGAAATTTGGAATGCCCGGCCGATTTCGTCCTTGGCCTGGGAAAGCAACGATTTATCATTGGAATAGGCCACCGCCAGGGTCTCCCCCGCCGCTAGCGCCTCACATTGTTTCTTTCGCAGCACAATTCCGCTGGTGTAATCGATTTGCTCCTCCTTTTTTGAACGACCAGCCCCCAGCCGCATTGAAATCCGTCCAATCCGTAAAGCGTCAATAGAATGAATGTAACCGTCTTTCAGGCTACGGATCGTCAGCGAATAGCGCGCTCGGGGATACGTCTCCGGTTGCAAAATAACCTTCGTATCCCCACCCTGCCATTTCACGATTTCCAGAAATTTGTCAAAGGCTTTTCCTGAAGCAATTGCCTGCTGGCATCGTTCAAGTCCTTCGGGAATTGTTTTTGTTTTTTTTGCCAACAATAACATTAATGCGCCCAATGCACAAGTTACCATCATCAAATCGGGCGGTGCATTGCCCTGTAATGCGGCGATGGCCTCGCGTGTTTCCAGCCAGGTCCCGACTGCCCATCCCAGTGGTTGGTTCATGGCGGTTAATAAAGCCACCGTGGGCAAATTCGAACGTTTACCAATCGCAATCAGGCGCGTCGCCAATTCGATGGCTTCGCTTTCAGTTTGGAAAAAAGCGCCATTCCCTACCTTAACATCTAAAACCAGTCCGTTCGCGCCCTCGGCAATTTTTTTACTCATAATGCTGGCGGTTATCAGAGGAATTGAGTTCACTGTGGCAATGCTGTCACGTAAGGCATAAATCTTTTTATCAGCCGGCACAATGGTATCGGTTTGACCAATCAATGCCACACCAATGTCTTTTATTTCCTGGATAAATTCTTCGGCGGAGAGGTTGGTGTTAAAACCGGGAATTGCTTCCAGCTTATCGAGAGTCCCCCCGCTGTGGCCCAGACTTCGGCCAGAAATCATCGGTACCGGCACCTCCAGCACCGCCATCAGCGGAGCCAGCACCAGCGATACTTTGTCGCCAACGCCACCAGTACTGTGTTTGTCAACCTTCACGCCCGGAATCGCCTGCAAATCAATCCGTTGACCTGAATTTAACATCGCCCTGGTGAGCCAGGCACTTTCCTCAAAGGTCATGCCATTTAGATAAATGGCCATTAATAAGGCTGCCATTTGATAATCAGGGATTTTTCCGGCGACGTAGTCATCCACAAAATATTTGATTTCTTCGGCACTCAGGAGCTGCCCATCCCGTTTTTTTTCAATTATTTCAATAATATTCATCGTGGCAAGACCGTGATTTGTAAAAACGAGGTGATGAAAATGATTGGCGTTCTGGAAAATTAAGCCTCTCAGGGCTTTTTATGAGGCTTTGGAATATTTATTGATAATTCAGATTAAAAGTAAATTTTTAAAAAGATCGCCGCGTTTTGAGAAAAATGAACCCGATGTGCTTTTACCGTATCCTTCGTGGTGAGCCCTTCCAGGTGATTGTAATCCTCATTGATGGTGCGAATAAGTGAATAAGTGAATAAGTTCATACTCACATAAACACTTATAGAATTTTTTATAAAATATTCAGCGCCGTACACCACGCCCACATTCACCTGCAATTGACGTTTTTTTTGCCAGTCATCATCCGGAGTCACATTTTCTAATGTCTGCCAGCCGGAGGAAAAACGGACACCACCAAAGGGAGAAACTCGTCCGGTATAAAAGAAGCCCCGAATTTCTGAGCCTACGAGCAATGATAAGTCTTTGGCTGTCCTGTTTTTCATATCGGTGTAAGCCCCCGTGATATCAATATCAGCTTTCTCATTTTGATAAAGCAGATCCGTAAAGAACAACAACATCGTGCGATTACTCAGTCCGTAAGAGATGGCAATTTCATTTAATTTATTTTCATAAAGTCCGGCACTAATTCCCCAGGCCTGATCAATATCCTGTGCCCTCAAGGTGGGTATTAACAGCAAACTTAAGCTAAGGGCCACTAGTCCATGTAATTTCATCGCGCTTTCTCCTTATTTCATTTCATTTCATTTATGTTCATCTTATTGATTAAAAAAAGGATAATATCAATTTTTTTAGTTGTTAAGTTGAACCAGCGATTCCACTCGATTCTTCAAAGGGATTGGCTTACGATCTAAAAATTTATTAAAAATTTTAGGCATTAACAGCTTATGCACAATCCAATAGGCTACGACGATATAAAATGCGCCAATTACCAGATCGATGATGTAATGTTGATTTAAATATACGGCCGCAAACCAGGTAGAAATCGGATACCAGGCCCAAAGCAGGGGGCGTTTTCGAAATTTTAAATAACCAAACAGTGAAATGACGATGGGATATGCCCCGTGTAACGAAGGAATGGCTGCAAATAAATTCGCGTTAAAATTATCCCACAAAGTAGTAAAGAATTTTACGCGGAGCAAATTGTCCACATTTATTAACGCCCCCGCACTGAAGATGCCGTAATCGAAGGTAACGATGGGTTGCATAAAACCCTGTTTCATTACGTACCAGGGGGGAGCGGCCGGATAGGCCATAAATGTCACCAGTGCTAATACATTCAATACCGTCAGCGTATAAACGAAGCGGTAAAAAATTCGGCGATCATCAACGGTGTGCCAGAAGATCCAGCCCAGCAATAAAGGCGTAGCAAAATGGGCGGTATAAAAATTAGCTGCGTAAACATCAATGATCGAACGCAAGATTGAACCACGGGCTAATTCTTGAAAATGAAACAATAAATCCGTTGAAATATTCCAGTTGAAAAACGGCTGCCAAAACAGACGCTCCAAAGCCAGAAACGGGCGACTGTTCATAAAATCTTGCAGCTCTTGAAAGAAAAATGCCGGAATTTTTCCGCCAAATAATTGGCCAAAGGTGTAAAATTCTCCCCAATACGGTCCTTCGATATTAATTAAACTCCGCACCGAATCCGCCACCCCACGCATCATATCATAAGCCACCCACCCCAGGATAAACGGCGACCAGTCGATTAAAAAACGCTTGCCTTTCTCCTTGCCAAGGACAAATGCAAAGACGATTAAGGCTAAAAAGATATGATCTGGCCGAACGTGAATGAGTTGATTGATTAAAACAAAATAACAACAGATTGCAATAAAAACATATATTTTCCAGCGATGCGATGAACTTCGTAAATTCTGAATGAGCTGCGCCAACCAGGAACCCAACTGAATTTTCACAACAGTCCCTTTTCCACTAAATCCGTTTAGACACAATTGTTTAGGAGGTGAGATAAAATAATTTACTCATACTTAATCAGTAAGGTGTTATTTTTATTCAAAACCATTATTTCAAACGGGAAAATTATTTAATCTCACCTCCTTAATATTATTTTAAAGAGCTTAAAATATAGTAAGGAATTGATTAAAAGTCAAGCTTTAAATCGTTTATCTAAAATATTGAATATACCCGTTTTAATTCATTAATCAGTGGCATCTAACAAACGATAATATCATAGGATTCACGCTTCAGTATGAAATTCTTACCCGGTTGGAGTGATGGACAACCGTCTGCCGGTGAAAATAATCATCTGTGGGAAAGAAAAAAAAGTCAAATTTTACTTGCCATTTACGGACTTCAAAGGGTGACTTAGCCCTTGAGAATGTGACGCTTACGATTTGGTCAAATTAACTATGTTTTATAAACTGACGACGTTGTTCCGACTGGTATTAAAAATTTGGTATAAATTTTGATAAAAACAAAGGCATTCAAATTCTGAACATCTTTTCCGAAGTGTATTGATGTTCATCATTTTAAAAAACAGATATTGTATGTAAAGTCTACATTCAGTGAATTTTTCTAATCTTGTTTCATGAATATACAAATCTGGAGGTTGGTTATGAGTGAAGTAATCGAATTCGTTGATGATGTGCTGTCCGAACCAATAGTTGAATATAAACGAAATTTTATGTTAAGTCGTTTCTGGCAGGCAAATCCAAAACAGATTCTCAGTGAAATTGAATTCTATAATGGCATGAAAATTTTAGATATTGGGTGTGGTACCGGTAATTTATTGTTTGAAATGAGTAATCTCATCGCCAATTATGAGTTTAAAGGTATTGACACCAATCCCCGAAAAATTGACACTGCTGAGTCAAAACTTGACGATACTGACAATATTGAATTTTTAGTCGCTGATGCTGCTAAATTGCCTTTTAAAACCAATTATTTTGATGTCATCGTCTGTACCAATACCTTTTGTTATCTCGAGCATAAAGGAAAGGCTTTACAGGAAACCTATCGGGTATTAAAACAATTTGGTCGCTTTCTCATCTTAGAATCCGTTCGAAATGATCATTACAAGAAAAAACTCGATAAAATCATCCGACAATCACCATTCATAAAATATTCACGCCGGTTCCTGAACCGCACGGCCCTTTTCGCAGGAAGCTATTTAATTTCCTGTCAAAAATAATAGCGCCCTGAATTTCTAAAATGAAATGGATTTCAATCTCCAAAAACATTCTTCAATTCTAATCTAGATTTCAGTCCTCAAATTTCACCAGTTGGGCAAAAATATTGATCTGAAACAGGAGTTATATTATTTATCGCCTGTTACAGATATTTAAAAAAAACATTGAAATACCTGGAGTGATTGATTATATTCTACTGGAAAAGCTTAGCATTACCTGTTTGATTTCGGTTCAATTCTATTTTTAAGTGACGACACGTTTGGTAAGGGGATGTTAAGCCAAAAGAAGTGTAATATAATCACATTAAAGCGGAGGTTTCTCAATGAGTGAAAATATGAACAATATGTCAAGGAGAAATTTTTTGGGAAAAGTGGGCCAGGCAACAGCACTTACGGCTGGTTATTCAATGCTGGCGGCTGTGCCGGCATTTTCGGTCGCACCTTCCCAGAAGACTAAAGTAGCCATCGTTGGTACGGGGGTTCGGGGAATTGGCATGTGGGGGCGAGAATTATTAGAAGACCAGGGTGATTTGGTTGAGCTGGTTGGTTTATGTGATATTAATCCGTTGCGGGTGGAAGTCGCCAAAGAGTTCCTCAAGGTTAAAGCACCCACTTACACCGATTTTGATAAAATGGTTGCTGAAACCAAGCCGGACCGGATCATTGTCACCACTGTCGATTCGACGCACCACGAATATATTATTCGGGGCATGGAGTTAGGCTGTGACATTATCACTGAAAAACCAATGACGACCGATGAACAGAAATGTCAGGCCATTTTAGATACCGAGAAGAAAACCGGCAAAAAGGTTGTCGTCACATTTAACTACCGTTATTCACCGCATCGACAAAAGATGAAAGAAATTCTAATGTCCGGAGAAATTGGTGATCTCGTTTCAGTCGATTTTCACTGGTATCTTGATATTTACCACGGGGCGGATTACTTCCGGCGCTGGCATCGATTACGTTCCAAAGGCGGTACATTATTAGTTCACAAGGCCAGTCACCATTTTGACCTGATTAACTGGTGGCTTGAGGCTGACCCGGTTGAGGTCTTTGCCTACGGCAAGTTGGACCATTATGGTGCAAAGGGGCCTTTCCGCAATAATCGTTGTATGGGGTGCCCGCATCAATCTCAATGTAATTTCTTTTGGGACATTACTCGAAGCAAGAGGTATATGAAATTATATGTCGAATGCGAGAAGGCTGACGGGTATTTACGCGATGGCTGCGTTTTTAGAGAAGATGTCGATATCTGGGATACGATGGCGGTTCAGGTAAAATATAGTAACGGGGTGCACATGAGCTATTCCTTGAATGCCTTTATGCCGTACGAAGGTTATCGGATTGCCTTTAATGGCATGAAAGGCCGAATGGAAGCCTGGATTTATGAGCGTCAGCCGTGGGACGTCCCCGATCAGGATGAAATTCGGATTACTAAAAATTTTGGTTCTACCGAAGTTGTTGTCATCCCCCATACCGGTGGTGGTCACGGCGGTGGTGACACCCGTTTAAGAAATATGATTTTTACTCCGAATACGCCCGATCCTTATAAACAAGCCGCTGGTTCGCGCGATGGTGCCATGTCAATTCTTACCGGAGTAGCCGGTCGCAAGAGCATTGATGAGAAACGACCGGTTAAAATTAGTGAGTTAGTTAAGATATGATTCTTGCATAAAACATTTAACCAATAAAATTCCGGCCATGCCCACTGAAAACGCGTATTTCCAATAATTTGATTAGTGTTTGCTTCAATCGGAAAATACCTTTCAGTGGGCATTTTTTATCTTTGAAGTGAAAAAGTATGATTATCGAAACCTTATGAATCGAAAACTGCTGGTTGTTTTCCCCCTTATAACACACTCATTGTCCTGCCTGCTGTCCGGGAAAATATTTTGAGCTATTCTGCTGGTATATTAATTGCACAGTAAGCACCATTTTTATCCTGATGAAAGGGCAAGTATTAAAGAAACCGCTCATTTCCCGTTTAAGCTAAATCAGTTCCCCCCACGGGCCGTAATAAGACATTACTCAGTCAGCGCGAATTGTATCAATATTTTTCTTATTCAACTGAATGATACTACAGGCACGCTCATTGAGGTTGCCTGGTACAGGAAGATGATAAATTAAAAACAACTTTCTGAAAGGCGATTATACTCATTATAGGTTAAAATGTAACATTCAACGAATCTAGATAAAAAGGATATCTCGTGTGGATTCGAGTTGTTTTTTTACCCTCACCCCAACCCTCTCCCAAAGGGAGAGGGAGCCAGACACCCTCTCCCTTTGGGAGAGGGTTGGGGTGAGGGTAAAAATCTTTGGAGGTACCAGAGATTTTAATGTTACAAAATAAACCTTAACGAGTATAAATTATTGCCTTCAGAGTGCTGAAAAAGGAGTTTAACCAATGCCAATGGCAGATCTGCGTTACCAGCGGAAAAGGCGTAATATTGAAAGTCTGATTGAACATACTGAAAGTTTTAAAATCGAACCCCAGTTTATCACCCGTCCGTGGACTTTTAACGCTCAGGAGAAAATATTACACGATACCGCCCTCACTCTCAAACAAAGGATGAATATCACCGCTGAATTGGTTGATTACGGTCTAACCGGTATTGAAGTCCTGTATCCTCAAGAAATCAATGAGAAAAATATTACATATTTTCAGGACTTTGCCCGTGAAAATTCCCTCAAAATAAATAGTGTTGTGCTCGATTTTTCTTTAGAGGCCATATTTTTACACGGTGCACTTTCTTCGTCCAATCGAAAGATTCGAGAATTAGCCTGTGAACGCTTAAAGATGGCGCTGGAACTCAACGATGAACTGGAAACGGATTATGCCCTGATTATAATAAATACTGACGGTTATGAAACCGCTTTTGGGGTTGATCTTGTGGCGGCCCGTGATCGATTTACCCTGGCCTTGGTAGATGCTCTGGATGCCAATCCTGATGTGAGAATTGCCCTCCAAACGACGCCAGCCCGGTGGCATCAACGGCATCTCTTTTATGGTACTGCCGAAATCTTGTTGCTTTGCCAAAAAATTGAATCGTTATTAACCCATTCCGATCACCGGGAGCGCTTTATTGATGGTCACGCGGTGACGACAATCATTCCCAATTTTAATTATTTGACGCTCCTGGGTGAGGACCCAACCTCAAGCCTGAGCCTGATTCTGGAAACAGCTCGTTTGAGTGGTCTTTGTTTTAATTATTATTCACAGGGTAGTCATGGCTTTTTTGAGCCGGCAGTGGATACAAGTTTTTTCACGAGTGCCCTTTATGCCTTAAAAATGGTTGGCTTCCGTGAATGCTTTTGTGTAAATGTCTGTTCATATACGGTTTCCCCGGATCAAGCCCTTAAAAATGCAATCGATCATTTGCGCGCCAATATTGCTTTTGTTAATTATCTGGATGATGATAAAATTATCCTGTCGCATCAGGATCCAAAAAAGAATAAGGGCTGGCTGGATGCCTACTTAATTCGAGCCGCTTCGCCCCAGGGTGAAGCACTTCCGCCAATTGATTTTTTTCAAATCTAACAAATAATAACCCGAATTAAACCGCTTATTTGATGCTAAAAAATTTCTCTTTTTTCTTGAGTTAACTCACTAAAAAGTAATTGACTTTCTGCAGATAAATCACTATTTTACCAGGTAAGTTAGTTCAGGAGATGAGATTAATCTCAGCTTCTTAATTCAGGAGATAACCCAAGGATTAAAAATGACGATAGCACAACCAAAAAGCGAGTTTAAGGTCGAAAAACTCCGGGTTAAA
>Ga0180437_10006051_pt1 | contig 16324 bp, 13 predicted proteins | sample SS_ome_4_FD_132410 | JGI IMG/M metagenome (GOLD analysis project Ga0180437, IMG submission 132410) | Hypersaline lake sediment archaeal communities from the Salton Sea, California, USA - SS_3_D_1 metaG | ecosystem: Environmental > Aquatic > Non-marine Saline and Alkaline > Hypersaline >...
CCGCTGCTCCACCCCCAGGCGGAATAGCAGCGCCACCAGCATCAGGGCGGCCGCGATGAGAAACATGCTGAAGCCGAGAAACAAGAGATCGAATGGTGTGGTTCCACCGGCCGCCTCCAGCCCGTAACGCTTCACCGGTCGCAGTTCAAAGCCGAGGCTGGCCGGATTGAGTTCGGCCAATAGCGACTGCGACAGCAACTCCGCCTGTGGCGGCGAATCATCGGCGGCCGCCTTGCGCGGCGCGACTCGCAGAGAGGTCGTATCACCAAAGCGACTTTGCCACAGTCGCCGACCGGTCGCCAGAGAGACAAAGGCCTTCGGCGTGGTGCGATGATCGTCCCAGTACGTCTCGTCCTGTTTACGAATGCGGTCGGCCTCGAAGGGGAAGGGTGGATTCCATTCGTCGATCGAGGCCTGATCGGTCACGCCCGGCAGTTCGGGAGTCAGGTGGCGATCGTTGGCCTTGGTCGGCGGCTGATCTTTTTCGGCCAAGCGCACGATCGCGGCGATTCGAAACCGGGCGGTCGCCTCCTTAACCTGGCCATGCGTCGTGTCGGGCTCGAAGTAGGTAATCTCGATCGCGTCACCGACTTGGGCGTCCAACTCGCGCGCGGCCCAGCTGTTGAGCACGATCTCGTCATCCGCCAACGGTCCGATCGCGCGGTCCTGTTCATTGACGAGAGGGCCGATTTCATCCAGCGAATCGATGGCCGTCACGATCGAGTAGGGCACGGTCTTCTTGTTATCTTCCTCACCGGCGCGAATCTCATTGGCCAGGTAGGTCATCGCCGGCTGAAGCGTCTCATCGCTCCAGGCCCGCTGTGCGGCGGCCACCACCGCCTCTGGAAGCAGCATCCGGTCGCAGGTTAAGTTGACGTAGTCGATCGTGCCGGACCCGTCAGTGATTTGCTCGACCTGAATTCCGAAATCGGTCAGCCGGGGACGCAGCTGCTTGGAGAGCCGCTCGCTAGCCGCCAGGCTGCTAGCACGCATGATCGACTTCCCGGCGACCAGCAAGGCGTTGACGCGATCTGGCTGCTCGAGCATCTCCTGCAAGGTTTCCAAGGCGACGAAAGCGACGCGAGGCAACTGCTGGGAAGGACTCAGGCCGAACCGCCCCAATCCCTCGGTCGGGATAATCTCGCTCACCGCGAGCGTGCGGCTACGGGTTGTTTCGGTCTTGCGACCGAGCGGACTGTCGGGTGGAATCTCACTCGATCGACCGACACGTAGCAGAACTTCATCGCCCACTTTCGCGCCGATCTCGTCAGCCAGCTGCTGATTGATCACCAGTTCACCGCTCGCCGGCGGCTGCGTCGGACCACCATGGCCCAGCGTCAAGAAGCTCTCGTCACAACCGACGATCGAAACACTCCCGGCCAGCCCGCTTTGCGACTCGGTCGGCGGTGCTTCTTCAGCGGAGGTTTTCGGTCGGGCACTCCGCTTCTCCACGGTCCCCAGCGTAAGAATCGCCGGCACCACGCCCGCGAAGTCCTCTTTGAATTCCGGCGAGTCGGCCAGTTCGGTTGCCAGTTCGCCGCGAAAGAAGTGGTCGGTTACCAGTAGCTGATCGATGAGACCCAGTCGGTCGGTGACAAGATCTCGTAAGCTGCCGCGGACCGAGCTGCCGACCAACAGAGCGCCGGTCAGGATGGCCGTCGCACAGGCGACTCCCGCCGCTACGGCCAGACTCGTCCGCCAGTGGAATCGCAGGCTCGACAGAATCAGGCGGCGAAAGGTCATCGATCTTGGTTCTATGCGGGAAGAAAGTGGACGAAGACAACAGAAATGAGATGTCTGGACGACCGGCTGACTCTACACCAGGCGACCCTCTTGCAGTTGCCGACGTTGTTGCATGGTGGCCGCCAACGAATCGCTGTGGGTGACGACGATCAGCATCGCTTGTTCCTGCTGCTGCATGGAAAGGAGCAATTCGCCAATCGCGCGGGCGGTGTTGCCGTCGAGGTTCCCCGTCGGTTCGTCCGCCAGTAGTAACTGCGGCTGGCCGAGTAGGGCTCGGGCAACGGCCACCCGTTGTCGTTCTCCGCCGGAGAGTTCGGCCGGTCGGTGGTCGATGCGGTCCGAGAGTCCCACCCGCTCGATCAGCATCCGGGCACGATCCGTCTGAGTCTTGCTGGCGTTTCCCTCGGCCAAGGCTGGTAGCAGCACGTTCTCCAGCACGCTGCACTGGCCCAGCAGATGATGATCTTGAAAGACGAAGCCAACCCGCTGATTGCGAAACCTGGCCAATTCCACCTCGTTGAGCGAAAACGGATCCTCGTTGTCGAGTCGTACGGTACCGCTGGAAGGGGTCTCCAGGCTGCCGAGTATATGGAGCAGGGTACTCTTTCCTGAACCGCTGGGGCCGACGATGGCCAGGTTCTCGGCGGCCGACATCTCGAACGAGACTTCGCGCAGCACCGTGAGCGGTTCTCCGCGCGTCGGATATTCTTTGCTCAGTTTGTCGACAACAAGTTGCGTCACGAAAGCATCTCAGTCGTTGAACGTTAGGTGTCGGCCAGGAGCGCGAGTGTTCCCAGTCCGTAGAAAGTATATTCCACGTCGATCCCGGTGTCCCAAGCGGCCGCCATGAAACCACCCGTCTCACTCTCCAGCGATCGAGCGTACCGCATCGCGGCGTCAGCGTCGATCATCCCTTCTGCACGCAGGTCTTGCAGCGTGAGCAGTCCGGTAAAGGTGCTCAACAGATCGGCAATGGGAATGCGTGTATTGGCCCTTAGGCCGCCTTCATCGGTTTGCATATCGGCCAGAAACTCGGCCGCGTCCTGACAGACTTCTTCTTCCAGAGCGTCAAGTAGTTTGAGTGTGCCGATGGCAGCGGCCGTCGGATTGGTGCCGCTCTTGCGCATCGGCGCGATCTCCACAAACCCGCCATCGTCGCGGCGCTGCGAGAGAATGAATTCGACGACCCGGGCCGGCTCCACATGAGGCAGTTCGATCAGTTCGCGGCAGAGCAACACTAGGAACGAGTGGTAAGTGCTGCTGCGGGCACCCTCTGCTCCCTTGGCATAACCTCCGTCGTCCCGCCGCAACGCCTCCAGTTCGGCGCCCACCGCCTCGCGCCAGTTGGGCGAACTCTCCGCGAAGACATCGATGCCGGCGGCGATTTCGATGAGACGACCGGCGTAAATTAGCGACAGAAAATCGATAATGGCCCGCTGCGACGCGAGTTGCGTCCGCAGGAAATCGGCCGCTCGCTGGGCCACCTCCCCGTGCAGCTGTCCGCAGATGGCCAGGCCGCGTAATGCAAAGCCGGTGTAGTACAAGTCGCTCGGTCCTTCGCGACCGGAGAAGCCGCCGTCTTCGCGCTGGGCCGCGGTCAAATACTCGGCGTGGCGGACCCGAGTTTCTTCTGGCAGACTCCCGAGACCAGTGCCGAGGCGTATCGTCAGCGATTCCAGATAAGTCGTCTGTCTCAAGGCAGGCTCTCAACTAGTATTCGGTTCGTGTCGCCGCCGGCGAGAGGGGACTCTCAACAGCCGTCCCCAGCTCTTCGGCAAGCCTGAGGGACCTTGAGGATGTTCTTCCCAGGGGCCGGCCCAGAGCTTACGGACTTAGGGCTGATCGGCGTATGGCTGTAGCTTCTCGCGTACGAAATCGGGAATCGGTCGCGAGCGAATCGATCCGTCCTCACCCATTCCACAGCAGACGGTCGTGATCTCTCCGCTGCCAACCGATTTTCCGTTCAACAGAAATTCGTGGTGGTACGTGATGCTCCGTTCGCCCAGCTTGCCAATCGTGGTGGCGATGACGACTTCTTCGCCAAACCGTAGCGGGGCGGAATAGTCGCAGCGGGCCGCCACACGCGGCCAGCTGAATGCACCCTGTTCGTCTTCCATCATCACGGCCAGGCCAAGATGCTTGATTAGGGAATGCTCCGCCTCTTCCATGTATGTGAAATAGACCGAGAAGTGGACGATTCCGGCGGCATCGGTGTCGCGGAACTCGACCCGCGTGGTGTGTTGGAACGTCTCAGGCATGGGCGGATCCGCCAGACGGATATGAGGAGGATGGACGGTCAGCAAGGAGGCTTCCCGCAGGTTACTTCAATTCTGACTGCCTTGGTTGCCGCTTGCAATGCGCGTCGCCAAGCGGGGCAGCGAGCCGAGAGCGCAAAAAGAAACCCGCTGACCAAGTCACCGGGTTCTTGAGTTTCTGTCGGTATGTTGGGGGGATCAATCGCCGTCGTAGGGCATCAGGGCCATGAATCGGGCCCGCTTGATCGCCTGGGTCACGGCATGCTGGCTCACCGCTCCACAGCCGTTCTTACGTCGTCCGACGATCCGCCCGTGGCGGTTGGTCAGTCGCGAAAGCAGATCGACATCTTTGTAATCGACGTACATCGGCCGCGGTCGTTCACCACCGACCATCAGCGGATCGGGCTTCTTGGCACGAACTTTTTTCTTGGAGCGACGGGGCGTACGTTTCTTAAAACCAGGACGAGGCATAATCTGTCAAATTCAAAACGGGGTGTTCGATGGAGGTCGCGACTCGGACGGGACAACCCGGGGAGATGCGACGGCCGGCGTCAGCCCAGGCTGGCGGTCGGCGACAAACATTCAAATTATAGGGATTCGCTCCCTATTCGCAAGGTGCGTTGGTCCCGGAGAACGTCCGGCGGTTCGCTGGCCAGAACGGAGCCCGGCGAGCCTCATTTCCGGAAAAACTTCGCCAAAGTCGCCTCGCTTGGCGGGCGCGTCGCCAGTGAGACGGCGACCAGGGCCACCGAGCTGGCGGCCACCATCACCACCACCGGCATCATCCCCGCCACCGTGAAATTGGGATTCAGCCCGAACCGCGACTGCCAGAACAGCACCGCCCAACTGATCGCCGCGGCGAGCACGCTGGCGTAAGCACCCACCTTGGTCAACCGTCGCCAATAGACGGCCGCTACGACCAGCGGGAACAGGCTTGAGAAGCCGCTAAAGCACCACACGCCAAGCGTGAAAACCCGCCGCGGTTCAAACAGGCTAAGCCCGTAGGTGACGGCCACGACCGCCACGATGAACAGTCGCGCGTATAGCACCTTCTGACGCTCGCTGACCTCCTTGTTACGCCGATAGTGCAAGGCGATGTCGGTGGTGAACATGGTGCCAATGCATAAGAACTGGCTGTCGAGCGACGACATAATGGCCGCCAGAATGCCGGCGGTAAGCAGTCCTCCCAACAACGGATCGGAGAGTTGTTTGACCAGCATCGCCAACACGGCGTTGGGGGGGAAATGTGGTGGAATGATTGGTCGGCCGTCACTGACGGCGGCCGTGGCCCACACGCCGACCAGCACGCAGGGCAGCCACACGATCATGATGAAGATCGGATGCGCCACCACGGCCAGCTTGAACGTGCTTGCGCGACGGGCGGTCAGCCAATGTTGAAACAGATGAGGGAACATGCCGACCGACAACGGCACCAGCAAATAGGTGAAGAACTTCAGCCGTCCCATCGGATGAACCGGCTGCGGCGCCCAGGTCGTGGCACGATAGAAACCGCGGGCTTTCTTGAGCGACCATTTGCCTTCTTCGCCTGGGTGGCCGATCTTGTCGGCGAACATCTTCTCGGCCTTCGCCTGCCAGACCTCACTCGGCAGCCGGCGATAGCTGGACAACGGCAGCGGATCGCCATCCTCCGCAAAGAGCCCTCCGGACTCCGGCACGATGCGATCGTCTCGCAGCAGGCGCGCTCGCTGCGCGTCGGCGGAATTGGGCGTGAAACTAATCAGATTCTGTTTCGCCGCATACATCGCTTCCGCGTTCCGTTGCCAACCTAGCTTCAGTTTGGCCGGCTTGAACTCCGCATGGGCAGTCTTTTTCTGAGCCGGCGTCAGCTCCAGGCCTTTCTCCTTCACCATGTATTCGTAGTAGGCGCGAGTTTCCCATTTCTTGTAGGCCGTCTCGTAGTGGGCTTCCTCTTCGGGCGTCACCGACCGCATCAAGCGACTCGGATGTTTTTGCTGGACCCGCTCGCTGGCCGCGTCGAGACCGCCAAGTTTGTCGGAAATGACAAAGAACGTGATTACCCCCAGCACCATGAACACCAGTGTCTGAAAGGTATTGGCCCAGGCGGTACCACGCATGCCTCCGAAGAAGACATAGATCAATACCACGCCGCAGACGACCAGTGAACCGAGCCAATTCGGCAGCCCATAGTCGTATGGTGCAAAGGCGGAGGTGAACGCCCCCTCGGTGACGCTGTTAATGACCGTGCCAGCGGCAATCACGCCGATGAGCAGATAAGGAATCACCAGGCCGACCAGGATCGGGAACAACAGCAGACCGATCTTGTCGCTGTCCAAACGATCGCGGAAAAATTGAATTTGAGTGGTATAACCGTGGCGACGCCCGAACGACCACAGCTTGATGCCGATGAGAAAGAAGCAGAGTGAGTGGATGATGCCGCTGGAAGAGGCGAGCATTCCATACACGCCGACCCCTTCCGCATAGGCTTCTCCCGTCGAGCCGACCAGCGCAAAGGCGGTCATCGTCGTGCCGAACAACGACATCAAGAGCAACACCGGCCCGATACTATGACTGGCCAGGAGATAGTCCTTGCTCGTGCCACGAAACAGCCGGCTGGAGAACAGCCCCAACCCCAGCAGCGAGGCCAGATAGATGGCGATAATGATCAGCTGGGTCATGCCTGAGCCCCGTCCTCGCCCTGAGCCGGATCAGCGGCCATCGGCACTCCGTCTGGCGACTCGGGCTCAACATGATTGAGTTGTTTCGGCCAACAAAAAGTGATCGCCAGATACCAGGTGATGGCGGCCGCCACCGAGATACCGGCGTGGTAAAGCAGCGTGGCGGGCATGAAGCCGAACAATAGGATCGGCTCTTCCCAAAAATTGAAGAACCAATCGTCTTGATGCAGGATCAAGAGCGCGACAACCAGTAGCGGTACGAAGATCTTCATGCGGGGAGGCGTTATCCGGCTGGCTCGCTCAGCAGGCCAAACCGTTCAAGGAGTCAATTCGAGCAACTGGATCAATTCGAGAAATAGGGCCGAGTCGTGCAACACAGGGTAGGAAGGCGGAACGAACTCTCAGCAGGTAGGCGGGCGAATGGGGAGGAGGGAAGCTTAACCCCGCTGCTCGCACCCCCTCGTGATGCTTCGCAAAACGCGGATGCTTGGCAAACGCGGAATGAGGGCTTGTCCCAGGCGAAACTGGTCGCACCGGGCACCGCAGGCAGCGAGGCCCTAGTCTAACACCGCCGCGGGGCCGAAGAAAGCCTGTCGATCGCCCGATCCGGGCCGGTGAGAAGCCCCGCCACCGCTACGAGTCGGCTTCGCACAGCTCGGCCAGATACGGATCCATGTCTGCGAAGATTCGACCCGCCCCGTCGTGGAAGATCCGGCCGATCAACAGATCGGTCAGATTGCCAACATGCTGGGGGTGCTGCGAGAGGAACTCGCCGAAACTGAATTGCTTGGTATAGAAAGCGGCGATCAATTTGCGGACCAGGTCGGCCGCGCGGTCAAACTCCGACGCCCACGCGCCGAGTCGTTCACCCGAGGTGTCTTCTGCCTCGAAGCCGGCGGTGACGCAGTCGGCGGCCATTTCCGCCATCTTGAGCGCGAAGAAGACTCCCGATGAGTAAATCGGATCGATAAAGCCATAGGCATCTCCGATCAACACCCACCCGTCTCCGGCGGCGCGCTCCGCCTTGTAGGAGAACTCCCGCGCAACTCGATAACCGTCGACCAATTCGGCATCGGCCAGTTGTTCTTCAAGTCGGGGGCAGCGCGCCAGTTGCGTCTGGAAAATGGTCTCCGGGGTTTCCCGCGAGGCGAACAGTCGGTCGGCATCGCCCACCAGGCCAATGCTGGTGATGTTGTCGTGCAACGGGATTGACCAGAACCAATTCTCTTTGTCTTCGGTATGCAGGATGACGGTCGAACCTCCGTCGACGCCGGGCGCTCGCTTGGCTCCTCGGTAGTAGGTCCAAATGGCGCTCTTCCGCAAGTTCGGATCGGGCCGCAACAGTGCCAGTCGATTGGCGATCAAAGATTGCTGTCCCGTGGCGTCGATAACGACCTTGGCGGCGAGCGTCTGGGAAGTGCCGTCGGCGGCGTTGATCGTTACGCCCGTGGCGCGGTCGCCGTCGAGTGCCACATCGATAACGCGGGTCTCGTCAACACACTCGGCTCCCTTGCTGGCGGCATTGTCCCACAAGATCTGATCGAACTCGCTCCGCAGCACTTGCCACGTCTGCGAGCATTCGCGATCGTCGTGCTTGTCGAAGTAGAACGGCTTGGAGGCCTTGCCACGCGCATTGACGAATTGCACGCTGAGCTTCTTTGTGAAGCGGCTCTCTTTCATCTGATCGAGAACACCCAGTCGCTGGAAGATCCAGTAAGTCTCGGGCATCAGCGATTCCCCGACATGAAACCGGGGCATCTTGTCGCGTTCCAGCACCAGTGTGGAGTAGCCCGCCTCAGCGACCAATGCCGCGGCCGTGGAGCCCGCGGGACCCCCTCCCAGAACGATACAGTCGTAAGCATCTCGCATCGGTTTACGGCATCCTCAAGCAATCTTGTCGCATTCTCATATCGGGGCCTTCGATCAGGGCGGTGCTTGCCCACTTCTCCGGTTGGGGGCGGAGAAACCCGGCCCAGTAGGCCAAGGAACTCGGCGCCTACCTCACCAAGGGATTATAGGAGACGGCTACTCCAGACAAGGGAGAATTTCCAATACCTCCACGGCCGGCTGTCCGTTGAGGTGGATGTCGGCCGTGCGGCCATAGGTGGTTTGCGGCCCTGCGAGGCCGAATTGTTCCTGTAATTCGGGGCCGGTCGTAATCCGCCACAGGGTGTCGAGATGGATGGTCCGCAGGAAGTTGTGCCGCACCAGGATGCGACCGAGTGGTCGGCGTTCTTCCACCACTTCTTGGCGAAGTTCCTGATCCAGGCTCGGCAGGTGAATCCGCATCAATCCCCACTGCACGATCTCCCGCGTGTCTTGGCGACGCAAGACGATGCGTCGCGCGTAATGGGTGTCGGTGACCACCGTCTGCAGGACTTCGACGTCGACCAGGCTCTCGTGATAGGCCTCGACGGCCACGGTCATGTGCTCTTCGTGATCGAGCAGGCAACGATACCGTTCGGGCATCGCTTCGGCCGGTGTCGCTTCAAACGTGCCGACCGTTTCGCTGTCGGTAAAGAACAACCGTAGCAGCGTCGTTAGATTGTTGTCATCCGATTCAGTCGTCACGTTCGGCTGCCACTTCTCGAAGCGCTACCGGCTTCGTCCTTATTGCTCGTTTTCTCGTCTTATCGATCAACACCGACTCTTGAGCTTCAGCCTCTTAGGCTTCGGCCAGATACCGGCTCGCGTCATTCACCGGACGAAACGACCGGTAGGGGATCGATGACGACGACTTCTCGTTCGGCCGACTCCGTCTCACTGCGGTCGAGTACGGTATCGGACAAGCAATAGAGCAGCCGCCGGAGTTCTTCCGGCTCGACATCGTCGGCCACCGCTTCGGCCCGCTGCTGATACTTGTCGACCAGACGTTGCGCGGTCTCCAGGATCCCGGCCGTCTCGTAGATTTGACCAATGCGGAGGACGGCCGCTTCGTCGCTGGCGGCCCGCTCGAATAACGATTCCAATTCCGCGCGCTCGGTGCCTTGAAGCTTCTCCAGCGCCAAGGCTCGCAACACGGTCGGTCGGCGACCCGCCGCGTCAGCCCCGCGGGCCAGCTTGTTGTCGGTATCACCGCTCCAATCCTTCAAGTCGTTGAGAATCTGGAATGCCACGCCCAAGTGTCGTGAGAACTTGGCGACCGGCTCGCGATAATCGTCGAGCGGTCCGGCCAAACGTATCCCGGTCAACAGAGCCGCCTCGAACGCGGGAGCCGTTTTGAGGGAATAGATTTTCAGGGCATCCAGCGGCGTCAGTTCCCGCTGACCGGTTTCTTGAGCCGGCGCGTCGCGCCAGGCGAGTTCCGCGCCTTGGCCTTCGGAGAGTCGCAAGTGAGCGTCGGCCAGAATATCGAGCACCTCGGCTACCATGTCGGCCGGCAGACTGCCTGTCTCGCGACTCACCAACCGGTATCCGAGACCAATTAGGTAGTCACCAATATTGATGGCCGTCGGCGTGCCAAATCGTTGGTGGAGCGTCTCTTCGCCGTAGCGGAACCGATCGTCGTCTTCGATGTCGTCGTGAACGAGTGAGGCCTTGTGGAAGGTTTCGATCGACATCGCGGCCCGGCGAACGCTGTCGGGAATGGTCTGACAGTGTTCGGCCCCGTCGGCCAGGGTTCCCTTGGCGCCGGTCAGGGCGTCGTAGGCGGCCAGCGAAATGAACGGCCGCAGGTGTTTGCCTCCCTTGCTGAGGAAGTCGTAGGACACGGCTTCCGTTGCGGCGATCGGGTCGAGGCCGGCCAGGCCTTCGCCGTTGGCCTCAGCCAGTCGCTTGCCACCACGAAGTCGAGGCGCGAGCCGATCGAGTTCTTCGCCATCGAACATCGCCGAGGCCGTCCGCATCAGGTGGACGTACGAACGCGTTCGGACCGCCGGCTGGGCATGCTCCAGCGTGATCAATTCCTGAACCAGGTCTTCATCGACAGAAGTGTTTCGGCAATCGCTGGAAAGTAGCGGGACCGCCATGCAGGGAATGCCCGCCAACAGAATCTTGTCGATCGCCTTTTCCAGCACATTTAGGCAGGCCACGCCGACGATCGCGTCGACGTAACCGCCGACGATAATCTTCAACACGATCGGCGAGCCTTCGGCGACGAGGACCTTGTAGCCGAGATCTTCCGCCTTGGTACGGAAGTCGGCGATGCTGCAGGCGCCGCATTGACGGCAGTCGAGTCCGAATTCATCGTAGTCGGCCGGGCAGCCTTCGGCATGTTTCAAACAGTGGGGCAACAATAGCAATCGCCGAGAGTAGGGGGTCGCGGCGACTTGATCTCGCCAGAACGCGCTGGCCAACTCGACCATGGTCCAGCCCAGATAGCCCTCCGGTTTGCTCGCCTCTTCCAGCAGACCCCGCGCGACCTGTTCCATTTGGTCCTTGCTGAGCGGGTGGGTCTTGTCGAGCTTGGCGGCCACATCCACACAGCGCTGACGCAGCGCGTCGCGCTCGGACCGCTCCTGGGGCACCAGCTTCAGATGACTCGTCTTGCGACGGTGACGGCGCGGACGGCCGTTGTTGTCGCCAGATCGATTATCGCTCGCGGTGGCAACTTGCGACGTTTCCAAATCGGTCGGGACCGTGGCCAAGGTGCTGCTCTCTTGCTCTATCGGACGGAGTGGGTCGAACGCGGAAGGCTCTCGCCGTGGCGCGTCTAACTCGACGCGATCTCGACGGAATCGTGCGACCGTTGCTCCGGGTGGGAATCGGAAGGTTGGGGTCCGGCCGCCTCGGGGGCGTACTTCGCGACCGCCAACGCGAGTGCCGACACCGAAAAGGCTAGCGGGTACAGGCTCTCATGATACCAAAGCTTGGCGAAGTACAAACCGATGGGCGAGGCGACACGATGCCGGTCCTCCTCGATGGCATGAATTAGCCATGCAAGTCCTTTAATCACCAAGTGTTGCATCGCTTCGTCGCGATCCAGGCGGGGGTTGGCCAACAGCGCCGTGAGCGCCAGCGAGGTCTCCTCAACGCTCGAATCGCCCTGCAGCTTGCCTTTGGCAATCTGCCGACCGCCGCCACCCCAGCCGCCGCCCAGGTCTTGAGCCGCCAGCAGCCAATCGAAACCTCGCCGGGCCGACTCGCGATGCAGGCGTCCTAAATCGCGATAGGCCAAAAGCACCCGAGAGGTGCCATACACCGGATTGGTCTGGCCCTCGGCTTGTTCGTTGCCGAACCAGAGTGGTGCCCAGCTGCCATCTTCGCGTTGTTGTTGTTCCAGGTAGGCCATGCCCCGCTCGACGGCCGTCAGCAGCGCGACCCCGAATTCCGCCCGCGTGTCGCTATCGGTGAATGGCAATTCGGATAATCTTCTCGACCAGCAGAATAGCGCCCGCACAGCATGAGCCGTCAGGTCGGTGCCGCTGCGATCGAAGGGCAACTTACCCCAGCCACGACAGAACGTCGGCCAACCTCCGTCAGAATTCTGAATTCCGACGAGCCAGTTCAGTCCGCGTCGAGCGGCTAACAAAATCTCGGCCCGTGTGATCGTCGCGCTCGCTTCATCGACCGGTCCGCGGTCATCGTTCTCGGTGCGCTCGGAGAACAATTCTCGTTCCAGCTTGGGAAGAGCCAGCAGCGCGCTGGAGGTGTCATCGACGTCGGGAACTCCGCCGCTCAGATCGGTCCAGGCCCAGCCTCCCGGCGCGGCGCCGGTATAGGGATGCTCCTCGACATGCTGGCAGTCGAGCACCCAGCGCGCCGAGTCGACCGGACACGACTGACCCTCTTCTCCCAACGCATTGATACTCAACGTTGTGACCCACGTCGCCAGATCGGTGTCGATCGGCCAGCTACCGTCGCTGCGCATCGAGGCGAGCAAGAACTCGACCCCGCGCTCGGTGACCAGGTCTTCGGTGCGTCCGGCCGAGGCCAGGCTCATCACCACAAAACTGGTCAGCGGCGTCGCTTCCAGGTATCCGCCACTGGCTGGCTGCATCTTCTCCAGCAGTTCCATACTCTTCTTCACACACGATCGCCTCAGCCAGCGGAACACGGGATTGATCGGCGGAGCGTGACGAAATCGCGCAAAGCCGACGGCGATTAAGGCCGGAATCGCATAGCTGACGACCGGCAGGCGAAGAAAACGGAACCAGCTCTGCGGAACGCAGGCCAACTCGAAAGGCAAGGCGGCCACGTCGCGCCAGCGGACCAGATCGGCCAACGCGCAATTCATCAGAATCGGCACCGCGAACGACTTGTCGTTGCCGTAACGTCGCTTCAACCCGCGCACACCGCCCGCCTTCTCGATATAGGCGTCGGCCCGCTCCACCAACTGTTCGCGATCGGCGGGCACACCGGTTAGCTGAAAGGCGGACCGGGCCAGCATCGTGGTTGCCAGATTCGATTCACTGCGATCGGTGTCGCCCCAGCCGCCGTCTTCATTTTGTTGTTCGGCCAGATAACGCAGCCCGGCGATGATGGCTCTTCCGATCTCGTCCTGGTGCTCGTCCGCCGCGGTCTCCGCCAATCGCTCGGCGTGATCCTTCTTCAGAGACAACGAACCGACCTGCTGACGGTAAACCGCCAGCGCACTGACGGCCGTCGCCGTCGATAGCGCGGAGCTAGACAGTCGTCCCGTCCAGTGGCCCGATGGTTCACACTCCGCGATCAGATCGCTACGTGCTGTTTGGTGCGCGGCAAGCAGCCGCTCGAGATCGACCATGCGTTTCGACGAACCGGTGACGTTCTATAACAACAGAAGAAAAAAACGTCGGCGGCTGCGGTCGGTCCTGGGGTGAAGAAATCGTCGTCTGCAAAAAGTAAACCGGAGGAATGCGACGGCCCGTAATGAGCCCCGCGATCGGTGGCAGACGGTTATGTCCAAGGAGTCCAGTCTAAGTCGGCTGCACGACCATGTCGAGACGCTGTTTCGCCAGAAAGTCGCCCCGGATTACCCCCCCACTCGTGACCATTTTTCCCGCCGTTTCCCATGCCCGATAACTAGCACAAAGGCGCAGAATGGGTTGCTATTCGCCAAAAGTTCCCACCCTCATGGGGCTTGCGCGAACCTGCCAGCGGCGGCTACCCTTGGTATAATCACACCTTCGCCCTCCGGTCCTCCCTATTGGCCCCTGTTTCATCCACGGTTGCCTCCAGCATGTATCTGAAGATGGCAAAACGCGTGCTGCTGGAGACCGATAAAAGGTTGGTCTGGAAGCTCGCCTACAACATGGGCTTTAAGGGTCTGCGGAGCGTTCAGAAGTTCAAGAAGCGACTCAAGCGGGGCGAATTCTTTCCCCCTTTCCTCTATATCTCAATCGTCAACAGCTGCAATCTGCGTTGTCAGGGTTGCTGGGTCGACGTGTCCGCCAAACAACAGGCGATCGACGTCGAGGCGACCAACCGCATGATCAACGAGGCCAAGCAGCTGGGGAACAGCTTCTTCGGCATCCTCGGCGGCGAGCCGTTCATGCACCCCCAGCTGATGGAGATTTTGGCAGCTCACCCCGACGCCTATTTTCAAGTCTTCACCAACGGCCACTTCATTACCGACTCGGTGGCCCGCGAGCTCCGCAAGCTCGGCAATGTGACACCCCTGATCAGCGTGGAAGGTACCGAGATTGTCAGCGACCAACGCCGCGGTCACACAGACGTCTACAACCGCACGATGGAGGGCATTCACAATTCGGTCAACAACAAACTGCTCACCGGTGTTTGTACCAGCGTCTGTCAAACCAATATTGACGACCTGGTGACCGACGCCTGGGTTGACCGGCTGATTGAACTGGGGGCGATGTATATGTGGTTCCACACCTATCGTCCCATCGGACCCGATCCCCAACCCGACCTGGCACTCACCCGCGAGCAACAGCGCCGCGTGCGGCGGTTCGTCGTCAACACGCGGGCGACCAAGCCGATTGGCGTCGTCGACGCCTACTACGATCATGCGGGCCAGTCGCTCTGTCCGGCGGCGACGGGGGTGAGCCATCACATTAGTCCCTGGGGCGATATCGAACCGTGCCCGATTATTCAATTCGCCAAGGAGTCGATCCACGACGAGCGCAGTCTCTGGGATACGTTCAACGGTTCCGACTTCCTGACCGAGTTCCGTCAGATTGCGGCGCAATCGACCCGCGGCTGTATCGTGTTGGAGCGGCCCGATCTGCTCAAGGAACTGGTCGACAAACATGGGGCTCGCGACACGACGGTCCGCGACTCAGCGATGGTGGAACTCGAGGCCCTCGAGCCCCGCAACTCGCAGTGGGACGACGATCTCAAGATTCCCGAGCGGAGTTTCGTCTACCGCTTCGTGAAGAAACACTGGTTCAACGACTTTGGTGCCTATCACGAAGGCCTGCCGCTACGTCGTGAACCGGTGGCGACCGTGTCGGCCACGAGCGGCGGTGAGTCGTCAGAAAGCGGCGGCTGTTGCGGCGATGCGAATGTGGCTGAGAACCAGCCGAATCTGGTGCAACTGGGCGAGTAGCAATTTGCGTTCGTGGGGCGGATATCGAGCGGGCGATTGCATTAGCTGCCCGATCTCGGATTGGGAGGGCGAGGGTCGCGTGCAAGCCAATCTCTAGATGGCTGGTCGCGTGTTGGCACGCACCGATCGACCTGACAAGACCAGGGTTGCCGGGGGAAGAGTAAACGCGAACTCGTAATTTGTCGTATCGAACAGAATGCCTAAAATGTCTACCTGGGTGATCGCCGGACTTGTTCTGGCCGCGCTACTTGTCGTCGCCATTGTCACAGTTGGTCTCTTCTCTTCAACGACTAGGCGGTCGCGTTCTATGACTGGAAGTCGCTTGTCTTCACTTCTAAAGGAACGATCGGACTATCTTGTCTGGATCGGCGTTCCCCTAGCGGATCCGGACCACTGGGTGACAGCGACGGTAGTCAACGCATCGTCGGTCGAGACATCGGATGGGCAGGAGCTGTCACTTCATGATGTGACTCATTTTGTCGTCACCTATCCCAACAGTCAGGTCGTCGCTTCCGAGATGACTCAATTGGAACTTCCGCAGGGTGTTACTGAATTGGCTCTGGCGGAAGATCCAGAAACAGACTTCCTGACTCTGGAGATGTTAGAGGCGGGGCAGGCTGCCTCCGAGTCTCCTATGGCCCCAGCTCCAGGCAACCGAATGATCCCGATCATTACTCAACATCTCTGACAAATCTTGGTGACCGCAAGATCCGAGTGCTCCGATTCGGAGGTTATTCGCCGCAGGAAGACGGTTGGGTACTCAATAACGCTACGGGTGCCTTCTATACATCGGACGAATTCGCCAATTGGTATGGGTTGTGCGATGCGGAGTGGATCGTCCCAGGGCAGACTGTGATCGACAGGAATAATTATGGCGGACGCCCCACCCTTTGGGCCTATCACTGTGAATTCGACGACGGAACAAAATTCGTCGCCGGTCAAGTGCTTGAATAGACCGCACTCCGTCATGCAGTGCTAAGGCTACTGCACCATGTTGTGGTGCGGTCTCCCGATCGCTCCCACAAAAAACACCCTGTGGGATGGTAGATGCTAGGGTGCGTGCTCGCCACGCACCGCTAGACTAGAGATGAAACTCCATTTTATAAAGCGGTTTCTCAGCATCGATCCCGAAGCAGGCCAGAAAATCGAGTATCTGGAGCGCGTCACCGTACTCGAAATCATCGGTTTCTCGCGCCTTTCCCCGTCGCTTTATCAGTTGGTTGGGATTATTGGGATCGGGA
>Ga0180437_10006052_pt1 | contig 16321 bp, 17 predicted proteins | sample SS_ome_4_FD_132410 | JGI IMG/M metagenome (GOLD analysis project Ga0180437, IMG submission 132410) | Hypersaline lake sediment archaeal communities from the Salton Sea, California, USA - SS_3_D_1 metaG | ecosystem: Environmental > Aquatic > Non-marine Saline and Alkaline > Hypersaline >...
AGGGTCAAGGTCATGACCCAAAGGTATTATCGTGGGTGGGGAGACAGGTATGTGCGCGCGGAGGCCAGACAGGCGGGCAGACGTGGACGCGGTGGAGCGGGGGCCAAAGGGTGGAGGGGTCACATGGCTTGCTTCGTGGTCAGCGGACGTCTATATAGAGTTGAAGCGGATCATCGAAATTGGGCTCGGGCGAGCCGACGGCGTACAGCCAGAACTCGACCTTCTGGTCCTTGCCGGGAGCACGAAACACGATTTCCACCGGACTCTGCCATCTGTCCTCATGGTCCAGGGTGCCCGTGGTCAGATTGCGCGCAGCCTCGCCGCCACCCGTAATCTCCACCCGGTAGCTCATCGGTTCGTGTTCGTGATTGACGATGACCACGGTGAAGTCCACCGGTTCCCCCGCTGTAGCCTCCAGGTCATAGTCCGCAGAACTGCCGCCGGGGCCCAGGATGTAGAACTCGGTGTAGCGGTCGCCAGGCCCCGGGGTGCTGATGGCGTAGCTCAGGCTGCCGGCGGCGGTCAGGACGGCCACCACCGCAATGATGCCGAGGGTCTTGCCGAGGCCGCTCGCCTCCGTCCAGCCGGACGGCCCTGCGCGCAGAGCGAAGCGGAGCCGCTCTGCCTCTGGCAGAGCCTGCTGGCGGTACCAGGCGACCGCAGACGTGGCCAGGACGAAGAGGCTGGTGCCCGTGAGCATGGGCAGAGGGTCGATTCCCCACGGAGTGTAGTTGAGGACAAGCCCTATCAGGGGCAGGACAACCACGCTCAGGCCGAGGCTGAACGCCACGCGCCGGAAGGTGTCCAGGTCACCCTCCCGGGGGAAGAGGGCGGCCAGGAGAGAATAGCCGGGGAAGAAGACGGCAAAGGGCAGGGCCAGGACGACCCGCAGCGTGCCGGTGGTGAAGGCGACGACGGGGAACAGCAGCAGTGTGATGCAGAGTATGCCTGCTATGACCCATCGTCCGTCGATTGCCACGTTCTGGTTGCCCATTGCCCTCGGTGTCTGCTCCCTCTACGTCTTGAGCCGGTGAAGCCGTCCTTTCTTGCCGTAGCAGGTACTGCCGTAGCATAGGCCATCGGTACGGGCGAAATCAAATGCCGGTCCCCTTTCTCAGTCCCCGACGGCCCGGCACTGTGCACCCGCCGGCTCAGATGACGAGTCTTCCGGGTCACAAGGGTGACCCCTGGGAGACTTCCCGGGCAGTCCTCCCGACCCAGAATAACCTTGCCTTTTTAGGCCTCCCTTGTTGTCCGGTAAGTCCTTACAACCCGCATGGCCCTGTGCGACACTGATGATGCAAGGGCGTCCTGAGGTGACGAACGTGCTCCTGAGAAAAGATGATGTTGCGGGCACCGCTTTCGCTCTCAGGACGCCAACTACACAGAAGACAGCGATGAATACCGACGACACTATCCGTGTACTCCTGGTAGATGGTAGCCGCAATGAGACCACGACAGGGAGCTTGCGCCAGACGTTGAGCGGTGTAACGGGCATCATGCTAACTGGTGAGGTGGGCAGCGGTGAGGAAGCTCTGGCAGCCGCCAGGCACCTCCAACCTGACGTAATCGTGATGCTCGCTGATTGCGGGATGCCGGGGATGGACAGTATTGACACCGCCGGGGTGATTGCGGGGGAGCGGCTGCCGGCGAGAGTGGTCATTCTCACTGAGAACGTAGTCAGAAGCCTGGTGCCGGCGGTCAAAGCCGGAGTGGCCGGTCTCTTTTCGCCAGACGCCGGTCACGAGGAGCTACTGATGGCGATACGCAGAATACACCAGTGGTCCCCTTATTCCGTCTCAATGCAGTAACGCTGCAACAGGCCGGGGTGCCACGTGCAGATGAGGCCAGCGAAGGAGGTACAGGAGCATGTGATAGGCGGAGAAGTCGGTGGACGGAAGTCCATGAAAGCGTATTCACGGTAGGAAAGAAAAGGAGTAAGAAATGTACCAGAAACTTGGCGAGGCTCTTAAGAGCCTTCACCGGCGTCAGCGGGGCATGACGGGCCTGGAAACGGCCATCATCCTTATTGCCTTCGTGACGGTGGCCTCAGTCCTGGCCTACAGTGTCCTGTCGGCAGGAATCTTCTCGGCGGAAAGAGGTAAGGCGACAGTCTACTCGGGTCTCGAATCAGCGGAGTCCACACTGGAAATCATGGGCTCTGTCCTGGGACTCAGCCCGAACCAGAGCAAGCTGGAGACAGTGCAGTTCACCGCTGCCGTCTCGGTTCAGGGTACCAAGGTTGACACCGGTGGTATCGTGGTCAACTACTACGACGAGGAAGTGCATTCCGAGAACGTGACCTTCACAGCCACCATGAGCGGTGGCAGCACGGAGCGCGGTTCGTCCACCGTAATCGAGGGTGACGAGCAGTTCGTGTTCACAGTCACGATACCGGCTGCGGCCACCCGCGAAGAGTACGAGGCCTTCACGCTCCAGGTCATCCCGCCCACCGGGGCAAGCCTCACCATAAAGAGGGCTCTGCCTGCCTACCTGGACAAAGTAATGGACCTGCGCTAGGTTCCGGGAGAGATGGAGAGAGATGTTGAAGAGGATATCGAAGTCGCTAACCAACCTGCACCGTGGTCAGAGAGGCATGACCGGGCTGGAGACAGCCATCATACTGATCGCCTTTGTCACGGTGGCCTCAGTGCTGGCGTACAGTGTCCTCTCCGCCGGAATATTCTCGGCAGAGCGGGGTAAGGCGACAGTCTACCAGGGCCTCGAGTCGGCCCAGGCCACTATGGAGGTTCAGGGTTCCGTGCTCGGCCTGAGCCCCAACCAGAGCGAGCTTGAGCAGGTCGTGTTCAGCGTCGGCCTGACGATTCAGGACGAGAAGGTGGACATGAGCTCGATGGTCATCAACTACTTTGACAACGAGGTGCACTCCGAGGATGTCACCTGGTCAAGCGTGATCAGCCCTGGGAGCACAGAGCGGGGCTCGGCCAACATGCTGGAATTCGATGAGCAGCACGTGGTGACCGTCACGATACCGGCCACGGCAACCCGTCAGGAATATGACGCCTTCACGCTCCAGGTCATCCCGCCCACCGGCGCCACTCTCACCATCCAGAGGAGCCTGCCCGGCTACATGGAAAAAGTCGTGGACCTGCAGTAGGTTCGTTCAGCGAGGTAGAGAAAGCCGGGGAGGACTGCTGAAAATGCATCTCCGGTCTCAGTGCCCCAGGGGGAAGCCCCGGGGCACTGAGATTCGGATAACGGAGGTAGGCACGTGGAGCTCAATGACAGGGTAGGCCAAATTGAAGACGAGCTCAAGATCCTGAAGAACGAGATCCAGGCGGTCCTGCTCGACCTCAGGGAGAGCTACCTGAACATGGAGAACCCTGTCAGCCGGGAACTGCCCCCGTATCCCGAGCAACACATCATCGTGAGCACGTCGCAGCAGGGCGGCTCGTCGCAGCAGGGCGGCTCGTCGCAGCCTCAGGCCGAGCGTGAGGCACCGCGTGGGGCAGCGCCGGAAGACCGGCTGGAGAGCGAACCGTCGGGCGTGGTGGGAACGGTCGATGCGCCGGCACCAACGCGGCAGACGGAGCCTTCCGGTGTGCAGGAGCCGCTGTATGAGCCGGGGCCCGCCGCCGAACGCCAGCCGGTTGCCCAATTCCGGCCGAGGGCTGAACCGGAAACATCTCAAGAACGAGTGACCGTCGCCACTGACGAAAGAGCCCGCGAGGAGGTGACAAGGGTGTGGCGGCCTGCAGCAAACACAGAAGCACGCACAGAAGCGCGCACAGAACCACGCGCGGAAGCACACACGGAAGCATTCTCTGGATCCGGGGGAAATGGTGGCCACAACGGGCAGATAGATTTGGCTACCATCTCCAGTCTGGCTGACTGGGTAGCGGGGGTTGTGAAAAGGCTGGGCAGCGAGAGGGCCGAGGCAATCCTGGACATTTCGGAGATGGTCGGCTTCGTGGACCCGGAGCTCAAGACCGTCTTGGCCAAGTTTATCTATCCTGCCCCTGGTGAGAATGAGGGCAAGGCAACGACACGGGACTACCTTACGTCACTCAAGGAGCTTGACAAAATCCTGAGGAAAGCCACCACGTTCGAGATAGCCCTGCTCTCTATCCTGTGCCAGGGTAACGATAGTGGATAAGGTAATTGTAACTATCCTGCTGACTATAGGAGGGGTGGTCGCCTCCCTTGCCGTGTTCAACGGCTTCTACCCTGCCATCATGGAAAGCAGCGGGGCGGTTACCAGCGCCACCAGCAAGGTGAGCAACCGCATTGAGTGCCGGATTGACATCATCCAGGTGTCGGACAACTCCGCGCAGGTGGATGCCTGGGTCAAGAACATCGGCACGGTCAATATCGATAGTATTGAGCGGAGTGACATCTTCTACGGGCCTGAAGGCGACTTCAGCCGGGTAGCCTACGGCGGCAGTACCCCCCCCTACTGGGACTACGTGTTCGAGGGCAGCTACACGAAATGGCAGCAGGCGGTCACCGTCAAGGTGACCGTGCACCTGGCATCCCCCCCATCGGCGGGCACCTACCTCTTCAAGATGGTGGTCCCCAACGGGATTTCTGATGAAACTACCTTCAGTGTGGACTAGGGAGAGATGGAAACGGCACTTGTCTCGCTTGTCTGTATCGCCGTGCTAATAGTCGGCATGGTGACTGTGACGTTCAACGCCTTCCAGGCGGCGACCACGGTGTCTGACTCGCTCAGGGAGATGGAGCAGCAGGCAGGAGAGATAAGGCGCACCGAAATCACTCTCCTCCCTCCCACCGGGAAGTACGGCGGAGGAAACATGGAGCTGCGGGTGAGAAATGACGGCCAGATAAACCTGGCCCAGTTCTCCCGGTGGGACGTAATCGCGCAGTACCCCGTCTCCGGCGGTGCCGAGTACCTGGACTACCTTGAATACACGGAAGCGAACCCGCCGGGCAGCAACCAGTGGACGGTGGAGGGGATATACATTATCACAAGCTCAAACCCGGAGGTCTACGACCCCAACGTGCTCAACCCCGGAGAGATGATGCAGATAGTACTCAATCTGGACCCGGGCATGGACGCAAAAGGCCTGGTAGCCAGGATCACTGTGTCCACGCCCAATGGCGTGACTTCACAGTGTCTTGTGGAGAGAGAATAGCGCTCAGGGGAGGCGGCAATGCCGGAGGCCGTACTGGACGAAGCACTGGAGGAAGCGAAAAGGGACGTCATCTCTACCGGCCACGGTGAGATTGACAAGAAGCTGGGAGGTGGCATCCCGGTCGGCTCCCTCACGCTGGTCGAGGGCCAGTCTGACGCCGGCAAATCGGTGCTCTGCCAGCAGATGATGTGGGGTTCGCTGAAGAACGGTTTCAAGGTAGTCCTCTTCACCACCGAGAACACGGTGAAGAGCCTGGTTACCCAGATGGACAGCCTCGGTCTGAGCATAACGGACCGTCTGCTGCTTGGCCACGTCAAAATCTACACCATGAGGCCGTCGCTGGTAAGGTCCAATGCCGCTATCGCCCTGCAGGCCATGCTGGACACCATGCAAGAGCTTGAGGACTTCGACCTCCCCATCGTGGATTCGGTCACGCAGATAGCGGCCGGTGCCGATGGCGCGGAGTCCCTGGCCTACTTCGAGCGCTGCAAGTCCCTCTGTGACCGGGGCAAAACGATAATCAACGTGACTCACACCTATGCGTTTGAGCAGGACTTCCTGGTGCGAATTCGGTCGGTGTGCGATGCCCACTTCAAGCTTGCTATCGAGAGGGTGGGTGACAGGCTCGTCAAGACCCTTGAGGTGGCCAAGGTCAGGGGGGCCACCCAGACCACCGGGAACATACTGAGTTTTGACGTCGAACCGGAGATAGGTATGAAGGTTATGCCTCTCTCCAGGGCGAAGGTCTAGCAGAGCAAAGGCCTGACACTGTCTGCTGGCGCGTGCCAGCGGACCGGGGACTTGTTCCATGACAGAAATGGTCCTCCCTTTCTCGAGGGAGAACAAGGTGGATAACCACGGGAGCGGCTTCCACAACTGCGAGCTGTACCAGGCCCTTTCGCCCCCGCTGCAGGAGGCTGCGCAAGAGCATCTTCATCTCTTCGAGTACCTGCACTGGCTGCCTATCGACGAGGTGGGTGTTCCCCGGTACTACGCCAAACTCACCAGGAAGATGGAAGAGATGAAGCAGCCGAACATCATATACCCGCTGACCGAGGGCATTTTCGCCCACGTGCTGCTTGACGACAAGGATACGCGCAACCACTACATCGTCATCGAACCGACTCTCACCATGGAACTCGAGGAGACGATGTCCCAGGTGGAGAGTCGCTGCATCGAGTTTGGCGACCAGCTTCCTGAATTCGATGCTGAGGGAGACAAGGAGCGCCAGTTGCTTCACTATGTCGAACAGATGACGTCTCTTGGCGGCCATCAGGAAGCTCCGGTTTCCGGCGGGCGAACCGGCCTGATGCGCAGGTCCAGGCCCGGGCTGACCAAGGTAGGACTTACCGAGCGGGAGCTGGAGGGAGTCAAGTACCTCTTCGTCCGTGACAAACTCGGCCTGGGTGCCATCGAGCCCCTGGTGTCCGATGCCTACATTGAGGACATCGGCTGCTCCGGTGTGGGACACCTCTTCATCGAGCACAAGATTTTCAAGGGACTCAAGAGTCCTATCACGTTCTCTTCTCTGGAAGACCTGGACGAGTTCGTTCTGAGGTTGGCCGAGCAGATTGGAAAGCCGGTCAGCTACAAGGAGCCAATCGCCGACGCGACGCTGCCCAGCGGCGCTCGTATCAACATCGTCTACGGTCGAGATGTCTCCAAGCGGGGCTCCAACTTCAGCATCCGCAAGTTCAGCGTGGTGCCGACCTCCATCTTCGAGCTGGTGGACCTGGGCACCATCAACTACCAGATGCTTGCCTATCTGTCACTGGTGATCCCGAATGGCATGAACGTATTCGTGGCCGGGGAATCGGCCTCCGGCAAGACGACGATGCTCAACGCGCTGACCACCTTCATCCACCCCATGTCCAAGATTGTCAGCATCGAGGACACGCCGGAGCTCCAGGTCCCCCACGAGAACTGGATAAGGGAAGTGGTGCAGACGGACAAACAGGAGGATGCCAGCGGCGCGGTGACCACATTTGACCTGCTCAAGGCGGCCCTGCGGCAGCGGCCCAACGAGATACTGGTGGGAGAAATCCGCGGGCCGGAAGGCAATGTCGCCTTCCAGGCTATGCAGACCGGGCACGCCGTCATGGCGACATTCCACGCCTCGACCATGGAGAAGCTCATTCAGCGCATGACGGCCGCCCCGATTCTGGTGCCGAAGGCCTACATGGATAACCTCAACGTGGCCATTCTCATGCGGTCCGTCAGGCTTCCCAACGGCAGCATTGGACGGCGCATCACGGAGATAGATGAGATAGTGGGCTTTGATCCCCCTTCGCAGTCTTTTGACATTGTCGAGGCGTTCAAACTGAATGAGCTCACTGATACCTTTGACTTCACCGGCTTCATGAATAGCTTCGTCCTGGAGCACAAGATTGCCACCAGGATAGGCATTCCGAGTCGTGAGAAGCAGCGGATATATGCTGAAGTAGACCGGCGGGCCCGGATATTCGCCAAGCTCCACAAGGAACGCGGCATCACCGGTTTCTATGAAGTCCTGCGGGTGCTCGGCCAGGCCCAGAAGGAAGGCCTGCTTTAGCAGGTTAGCCTGCTTGTAGCAGGGTAGCCTGCTCCGGCGGGGTGTTGGGAGGTTGTCTCAATGGCAACGACAGTCCGGCCGCCCACTACTGAGGGCGCACCAGAAGGCCGGGAAGCGGCGGCTCCTCGTGTCAACGTCGCCGGTATGCTGTCGCCTGAGCTGAAGGAGGTCACCGAGCGCCATCCTCATGTTCTGGACTATATCCAGACGCTGCCCATCTCTGAAGCGGGGGTCCCCAGGTATCACAGCGAGCTGTCAAGGAAGCTGGGCGATGACAAGGAGCCCAACTACATCTATCCCACCAACCGTGATGGCGTCTTCATCCATATCCTGCATAACCCGAATGACACCAGGAACAGTTACATCACAATAGAACCGAGCCTGGGCATGGATCTCAGTGGCCTGATGCTCAAGGTGGAGATGAAGCTCCTCGAACTCCGGGAGAGGCTGGGCGGGCTGGACCCGGAGCGGGACAAGGAAGAGCAGATGTACGAATACCTGGACCAGGTCACCACGGTTGGCGGCGAGATGGGGCTGGGTTTCATCGAGGGGCAGTTCGGGTTCCTGCGCCGGGGAGGGGCTAAGGTGTCCAGGGTGAAGGTCACCGAGAGGGAGAAGGAAGGCCTGAGGTACCTCTTCTCTCGGGACAGGCTCGGGCTGGGTGTTCTGGACCCTCTGGCGGCTGACCCCTACATCGAAGACATAAGCTGTTCGGGCAGGGGACAGGTGTTCATCGAGCACAAGATTTTCAAGGCCCTGAAGAGCTCGGTCACCTTCGAAACGATGGAGGAACTGGACGAGTTCGTGCTGTGGCTGTCGGAGCGGATAAAGAAACCGGTCACCTACCGGCGCCCTATTGTTGATGCCACCCTTCCTGACGGCTCCCGTATCAATATAGTGTTCGGACGCGAGGTATCAAGGCGAGGCTCCAACTTCAGCATCCGTAAGTTCGCCGGCACGCCGATATCCATCTTTGAGCTGGTGGAATTCGGCAGCATCAACTACCAGATGCTGGCGTACCTGTCGCTCGTCATCGGTCATGAGATGAATGTCTTCGTCTCCGGGGAGACTGCCTCCGGCAAGACGACACTGCTCAATGCTGTGACCACCTTCATTCACCCCATGGCCAAGGTGGTGAGCATTGAGGACACGCCCGAGCTCCAGGTGCCCCACAAGAACTGGATAAGAGAGGTGGTCCAGACCACAAAGATGGAGGAGGGCAGTGGGGTAAACATGTTTGACCTGCTCAAGGCAGCACTGCGACAGCGTCCCAACGAGATTATCGTGGGGGAGATACGCGGGCCGGAAGGCAATGTGGCTTTCCAGGCGATGCAGACCGGGCACGCCGTCATGGCCACATTCCACGCGGCTTCCGTGGAGAAGCTTATCCAGCGTATGACGGGTAACCCCATCTCCGTGCCAAAGAGCTACGTGGACAATCTGAACGTGGTAATCCTGTGCAGCATGGTCAAACTCCCCAACGGGAGGATGGGCCGGCGCATAACGGGCATCAACGAGATCATAGCCTATGACCCTGTGTTTGACTCGTTTACCTTCGTTGAGATATTCCACTGGAACGAGTCGACAGACACCTTCGAATTTACCGGTCGCATGACCAGCGTTATCCTGGAGAACAAGGTTGCTCCCAAGATGGGCATTGCGAGCACCAAGAAGCAGCGGATATACGCCGAGGTGGACCGCCGGGCGATGATACTGGAGAAACTGCACAAGGAGCAGGGGATCACCGGCTTCTACGAGATTCTGGAGGTCCTGGGGAGAGCGCAGCGACAAGGACTGTTCTAGCGATGGCATGGTACAAGTTCTGGGCAAAGGGTGAGCGGCAGGGTCCTGACAAAAAGGACTCCACGAAGTCCGTGGACAAACAGGTCCTGGACGTGGACTTCTTCTGCCACCTGAGCTACCTGGCGGCCATCTCCACCTCCGGCATCTCGCGCAGCGGGCTGTTTGAGTATGCCGCCAAGATGCCGTATGTCTCTGCGCGCTACTTCAAACGGGCCGTCTTTGTCGCCAAGGCGTTCAATCATGACTACGCTGAGGCCAGCCGGATCGTCGGTCTGAACACCAAAGAACCGGACGTGAAGGGATTTCTCCTGCGCCTGTCAGGGGCCCTGTCCTCCGGAGAAGATATCGCCACCTTCCTTCAGAGGGAGGCCGAAGTCTCCTCGGATTCCTACGGCAATCAGTACGAGCGGCGACTGGAGACGTTGCGGAAGTGGACCGATGCCTATGTGGCCCTCATCATGACAACGGCCATTGTCACCATCGTCGCGGTTGTCTCCATGATAATCGGTAACGTGACCACTGCCTTTGTGCTGGGCATGTCCTCGCTGACCATTCTGGTGACCATCGCCGGCGTCTGGCTGATCTACCGTGCCGCTCCCCGGGAAGGCAAGATCCATTCGCTGCAGGTCCGTTCCAAGGAACAGAACCTGGCCAGGCACCTTGCCAGGCTCACGCTGCCCTTCGCCGTGATACTGGTGGTCATCATGCTGTTCATGAAGATGGACCTGGGCTATGCACTGGTAGCCGCGGGCGTCTGTGTGTTTCCGCTTGGGATGATAAGCAAGATTGACGATGCCAAGATTGACAAGCGGGACAACGAGGTCGCGGGGCTTCTTCGCTCCCTTGGAGGCGTGAGCCAGGCGATAGGCGCCACCGTCAACGAAGCCATGGCCAGGCTCGACTTCCGGTCACTGGGCTCCTTGCGGGGCGACGTCAACCTGCTCTACACCAGGCTGCTGGCGGGCATCAGTCCTCGCCTCTGCTGGGAGCAGTTTGTCGGTGAAACGGGGTCCGAGCAGGTGAAACGGAGTGTGCGCACCTTCCTGGATGGCGTCTTCCTGGGCGGGGAACCCGAGCTTGTGGGCAACAGTGCCAGTGCCTTTGCCATGAAGGTATCGCTCCTCAGGGCAAAGCGCGGGCTCATTGAGTCCGGCATGCTGTGGCTGGCGATTGTGATGCACATCGTGCTTTCCGTGCTCGTGGTCTTTGTCTACCAGATTCTGGTGAGTTTCACCGCTCTCATCGAGCAAGTGCTGCCGGGAGATGTCGGTGCCGCCGCCCTGCAGGCGACCGGCCTTCCCGCCTTTGGCATGTATGGCGGCGCGTCCGCGGAGCTGGACCTGCTCCATCTCATGGTCATCACGATAGTCCTGGTGCTGTCTTTCGCCAACGCCACCGCCATCTATGCCACCAGCGGAGGCCATATCTACAAGCTCTTCTTCTACCTTGGCATCACGCTGGGAGCCTCGGGAGCCGCGATAGTGCTTGTTCCCCCCCTGGTCCGCATGATGTTCGCCGGAATGGCATAAGGAGGTACAGATGCATGTCCATATTCAGTGCTGAAGCTGACGTCTACATGATAGCGGGTCTTGCCATCATGGGAGCAGTGGTCCTCGTTGTGATACCCTTCATCCTGCGGAGGCGAAGGGTCAGGCAAAGCCTTGTCACGGCCGGCATGCAGTCAGCCGGAGTCGAGCACAAGCCCCCCTGGCGAAAGAAGCGTGACATTGTCCGGCAGACACGGGACTACCTGCGAAAGGTACGGTTTGCCGACGGCGCGCCGACCCCCGCCGGTGGGGACCCTTCCGGGTCTCTTCGGAAGCGTGGGGTCTCCCCACCGGTGGCAGCCGCAGATGCGGCCCTGCCTGTCGGGAAGGCGTCTCTACCGCAGGCCGCCGGGCCTGCGCCCGATGCGGATTCCGAGCCATCTACTCAGGCCGAGGGCATGCCTGACACAGAGGGCGCCAGTGAAGAGCGCCGCACAGGCAGCGTGCTGGATGCCTTTACTGAGGAACGGACCGAGCCTGAAGACCAGGCTGCCCTTCTGGAAGAGGATGGCGACTCCAAGGAAGACGAGGATGAGGACCTGGGCGACGTCTTCGGTGGCAAGGATGCCAGTAAGTCAGGAGACCCGGACTCGCTGTTTGAGCTGTTCACGACCGAGACGACAGAGGACAACGAGGCCGGTAAGCTTGCCGCCAGCCTTGAGGATGTGGATACCCGCGACCTTCTGGCAGAGGCGCAGCAGGTCCTGAACGAGGTCAGGGGTGTGGCGGAGGCATGGCGGCGCAGCGTCCGCCGATAGGAGAGACTACGGCCTGGAACATGGTTGCGCCACCGCCGAATAGCGTGCTTCCGTTTGCGCTACTTTGCGGTGGCGCCTTATTTCCCCTTTTCCGGCCACCAGCCCCACCAGCCTTCTCTGCCGCAGGTGGTGCACTTCAGCGGTATGGCGAGGAAGTCACGAGAGCCGCAGGCCTCGCACGTGAAGTCGTTGCGGACGCCGTATGAGGGGGTGCCCCGGAGCCCTTCGGTGACCGTCGTGAGGCTGCGGTCCATGTCCGACAGGCGGCGGGCCACTGCCTCCAGCTTCTCTTCCAGTTGCTGGACCGCGGCGCCGGTACCGTCCACCTGAGTGGGCGTCTGCTCGAGCAGGCGCAGTTGCGTTTCCAGTTCAGCCGTCCGCTGTGTCAGGTCGGACAGGCTCCGCTGTATCAGCTCGACAGTCTCATCATCGAGTGCCGGGGAAGGTGGCAGGACCAGGCTTTTGTGGGAGGTCTTCGCCCTGTTCGGCGGGGGAGATTGCCTCCGGGAACCGTCGTCTCCGGTCTTTGGCCGCCGGGTATTCTCCGGTCTGGCCCCTGCCAACGTGGCAGTACCCCGGCGGTTGGCTTGCTTGAACATCTCGTCTATCACTGCCTGAGGCAGTCCGCTGTCATCTTCGCTCATAGTCCGCTCCGGTTGCTTGCCGCTGCGGCAGCCACGGGGGCTGACAGCGGTCAGATTCCGTGGTCAGCGGCCCGCTTCTCCCGATGTAGTAGATGGAGGTGTGGCTACCCGCGCGCGGCTAGTTGACCAGCTTCTCAACCGTGTCCAGTACCGTGGCGCCGTCGAACGGCTTCATCACTGAATCCAGCGCTCCTGACTCCAACAGGTCGCTCATTGCTTCCGGACTCTGGCCCATCGCGGTGACCACGGCCACTCGGGCAGCCGGGTCAATCCTCGCTATTTCCTGTACCGTTACCACTCCGTCCATCCCGGACGTGGTGACATCCAGCAATACTGCGTCCGGCTTCTCCTGTCGGTATACCTCCAGGGCCTCCGTACAGCTTGCCGCTTCGACCACCTCATGGCCCTTCTCCCGGAGGAGATTGGAGCACCAGTTGCGCACAAATGCGGCATCTTGAACAACCAGTATCTTCGCCATGTCCTGCCCTCTCTCTACCACCTGTCCCATTGTCGCACACAGGCGTCGTCCACATAAGGTCTAAGCGGCCACTTGCGGAGACCTGAGGACGCAAGATTGCTTGCCTCAGGCGGGCGCTGGGATAGCACCAGGGGTCAGGGGCGTGACACGCATGGGTCATGCTCTCGCAGGAGGGTGTGCCGGGTGCGGATGGAAGGTCCCTGCTGCCTCAACACGGGGGCAGGGGTCGCTGTCTGTGGTCGGCGCTAGGCGGTCAGGAAGATGCCAAGATTCCAGCCGATGACTGCTCCGTAAAACATGACGACACTTGAGGTGGTCAGCACGGTGGCCCTTGGAAAGCGGCGGTACAGCATCAGCAGTACCAGCGCACATAGAAGCACGCCTACCACTTTGAGTGCCAGGAAGTTGCCGTCTCCTACGATGGACGCCATGAGAGGGTTGCCTTCACGGAACTGGCCGCCCCGAACAAGGATGTGGGTGATTATGCCGTCAGAGACCTCGAACCCGCAAAGGAGGGTAAGGAGATACTTCATCTGCCCCCTGGCTGCCTACTCTGGCAGTGTCCACCCCGCCTTCTTCAGGAAGTCCTGGTAGAACTCAGCGATGTCCGGGTCGCGGATCTGGTTTCCCGCCTCCAGGAGAGGAAGGGTCAGGGCTGCCCGCTGGATCTTCTCGATGTCGGGCACCGCCTCCGGGTCGTCGGAGCCATCGTCCGGGGCCAGCCACGAGGACGCGTCGTCAAGCGCGTAGCTGCCTATCAGCTTCTGGTAGAACCGGGACAGGTCTTCGTCCTGGAACTTGTCAGCCGCTTCCAGCAGGGCCGAGGTGGCGCTCAGGTAGTAGGCCGTCATGTTGTCACTGGTGCCATCGGGTTCGGTGGTGTTTCCCGAATTGGCCATCAGTGAGAACGGCGATGGCAGCACCATGAAGAGCACCGCCGCCACCGTCACACCGGTCAGTAGTCCGCCGATTGCTCTGACCAACGCAGTACCTGCTCCCTCCGGGAGACTGCCGGTTGCCATCTGCCCCGATGCCCGGGTTTCCACCCGGCACCGGCGCCATCCTCAACCTGCATCCTGTCTTCACGCGGTCTGAAGCAACCCGGTGTGACGACAGGCCCCCGTTATGTTGTCCGTCTCAGCTCCTGGGCCACGAAAATGAGCCTCAGGGGTCAGACCGCTGGCCCGGGTATCAGAATGATAACCCCTTCGAACAACAATGAACACCCCTGTGCGGGTCAGAAAAGGGTCAAAAATGGGTCACAATCGGGTCAGAACAGGTCCGCGAGGTGTGGAATGAACTGTGGGAGCGGTTCGCGCGATGCCCCTGTTTCAGGGTAGGCCTGGCCGCGCTCCGAGGGCAATCACCCGGCTATGTGGTGGTGCCGGGCTGAGGAGGTCCAAAGACGAAGCGGAGGCGCTGCCGAGACGCGAAGGCAGAGGGCTCTGAGTGGTCTCCGGCGGACTGCGGAAGGACGGCCTGCGTGACGGCGGGCAAAGAGAAAGGGCATCCGGGAGGAGAACCCGGATACCCTTTTATCGGGCAGTTGCAGGTACGGTCGACGTCAGGATGCGCCCTGGAATCTGTAGCCGACTCCTGGCACCGTTATGATGTACTGCGGGTGCTGCGGGTCCGGCTCGATTTCCTTGCGCAGGCGTCCCACGAAGACGTGCAGGTACTCTCTCTCGTCGGCGTACTCCGGCCCCCAGACCCTGCCCAGGAGTGTAGAGTGGGAGAAGACTCTACCCGCCCCGAGCACCAACTCCTGCAGGAGATTGTACTCCGTCGGTGTGAGCTTGACTTCCCTGCCTCGCACCGTGACCCGCCTTTCCACGAAGTTGACGCGCAGGTCGCCAGAGGAGAAATCCGGCGCCGTCGGTTCTGCGCCCGATTCCTTGGTGCGGCGCAGTACTGCCGTTACCCTTGCTGCCAGCTCGTTGACGCCGAAAGGCTTGGTGACGTAGTCGTCAGCACCCATGTTGAGGCATTTCACCTTCTCTTCGACGTCATGACGGGCGCTTAGCATGATGATCGGAATCCGGGACCACTCGCGGACCTGGCGGCAGACTTCAAACCCGTCCATCCGGGGCATGGTTATGTCGAGGATTACGAGGTCAGGCTGCTCCCGTCCGATGGCTTCGAGGGCCTCGACGCCGTCCATGGCCACGACTGTCTCCCAGTCCCGGGCCTGCAGATTGGCCCGGACCGATTTGACAACTCCGATGTCGTCGTCAACTATGAGAATACGTGACTTGCGCATCTTTGGTCTCTCCCCCCAGTACTTGCTTCACCAGGCGCATCAGCTCATCCACGCCAAAAGGCTTCGCGACACAGGGTATTCCTGATTCCTCCAGGAAGACCTTGTTCCTGGCGCTGATGACGTCCCCGGTCACACAGATCACCCTTCGCTGCAGCGAAGGGTCTATGTCCTCCATACGCTCGTAGAGCTCAATGCCGCTCATGCCGGGCATCCTGATGTCCAGCAGCACAAGGTCGTACCGCACCTTGGCCAGTCTCCGCAGGGCCGCCTCGGCACTGCCGGAGGTGTGTACCTTGTGCCCCTCGTGGGTGAGGAGCCTGTCCAGGGCACGGCAGATGTGTGGCTCATCATCGACCACCAGTATCCTTGCCGAGGTGACCTTCGGCGATGTCTTGCCGGCGACCTCTTCCTTCGATGGTCGTGTGACCTCGGCCACGACCGGCAGGTCGATGACGAATGTGGCCCCTTTGCCGGGCACGCTCCGGACGTAAATCTTGCCATCGTGCTCCTTGACGATGCCGTAAGAGATGCTCAGCCCGAGTCCTGTGCCGCCGTAATCGCTCTTGGTCGTGAAGAAGGGGTCAAACAGCTTGTCAATGATGTCTTCCGGAACACCAGGGCCGTCGTCGGCTATGGATATCCGGATTTGGCCGTCAACTTGCTCCGTCCTGACCGAGAGGTCTCCCCTGTTGTGCGCCGTTGCCATCGCCTGCTCGGCGTTCACGATGATGTTCATGAACACCTGCTGGAGCTTGCCGACATTGGCCATGGTCCTCGGCAGGTCCTCGTCCAGGTCCTGGGTGACGCTGACGTTGTTGGTGCGCATTTCGTAGGAGCGCATTGCCAGCGTGTTCGCCAGGATAGCGTTGATGTCTGCATACTCCTTTTCGGGACGGTCGCGGCGCGCGAATGTCAGGAGCTTGTCCACAATGCCGACTACCCGGTTGGCTCCGTCGTAGATTACCTCCACCGCCTCCTTCATGTTCTTGGGGACATCCATCTGCATCAGCATCTGGGCGAAGGCAATCACGCCGGTCAGCGGGTTGTTTATCTCGTGCGTAATCCCGGCGGCCACTTCCCCGATGGAAGCCAGGCGGCTGGTCAGGCTGAGCTCTCTCTGGAGTATCTTCTCCTTGGCCTCGGCATTCACCCGTTCCGTGATG
>Ga0180437_10006053_pt1 | contig 16321 bp, 20 predicted proteins | sample SS_ome_4_FD_132410 | JGI IMG/M metagenome (GOLD analysis project Ga0180437, IMG submission 132410) | Hypersaline lake sediment archaeal communities from the Salton Sea, California, USA - SS_3_D_1 metaG | ecosystem: Environmental > Aquatic > Non-marine Saline and Alkaline > Hypersaline >...
ATGCTTCGGTTCAGAACAATGTGGACAACTTTACTCTTGAAAATAAGAGACACTTTCTGTTACTTTAATTCGAACAGAAAGGAGTTGTCATGCCCAGGAAGAGAAGTTCAGAATCTGTCGTAAAAGAGATCCGCAGAAGAACCCGAAAACAGTACTCTTCAGAAGAAAAAATCCAAATTGTATTAGAAGGTTTAAGAGGTGAAATAAGTATCGCCGAGCTCTGCCGCAGAGAAGGTATCCATGTCAATCTGTACTATCGGTGGAGCAAGGACTTTCTTGAAGCCGGCAAGAGACGTCTTCAAGGTGATACTGTGCGTGAAGCCAACAGTGCTGAGGTGAATGAACTCAGGCAAGAGAATGCCCAACTGAAAGAACTGGTCGCAGAAGTGACTCTTAAGAACCGAGTGCTTAAAAAAAGATTGAATGGTTTGGAATAGAGTTCGGTCGATATATGCGATACAGTCAATCAGAAAAAATGGAACTCATTCGTCTTGTCGAAAACTCCGAATTGTCCGTTAAGAAAACGCTTAAAGAACTGGGCATCAACCGCAGCACGTTCTACAACTGGTATGGGCGCTATCTGGAGTGCGGTTATGACGGACTTGCTGATACGAAACCGACTCCCAGAAAGTTTTGGAATAAGATACCTGAAGACGTCAAAGAACATATTGTTGAAGTGGCTCTCAAATATCCTGAAAAGTCTCCCAGAGAGCTTGCTTGGTTCATCACAGACAATGAGGGCTATTTTATATCAGAATCAACCGTTTACCGGATATTGAAATCCTATGATTTAATCACCAGTCCCGCTTATATCGTTTTATCTGCCAAGGATAAGTTTGATAAGGAGACAAAACGTGTCAATGAGCTCTGGCAGACCGATTTTTCATACTTCAAGATCAAAGGCTGGGGCTGGTATTATCTTTCCACTGTGATGGATGATTATTCGCGCTATATCATCTCCTGGAAGCTGTGCCGGACCATGTCAGCCCCTGATGTCAAAGAAACTCTGGACAAAGCGGTTGAAGTAACTGGGGTTGATTGTGTTAAGGTACGACATAAACCAAGACTGCTTTCAGACAATGGTCCTTGTTATCTTTCATCAGAACTTAGAGATTATCTAGAAAACAAAGACATCAAACATATTCGGGGAGCCCCTTTTCATCCCCAGACACAAGGTAAGATTGAACGATATCATCGATCCATTAAAAACGTAGTCAATCTTGAGAACTACTATTTCCCATGGGAACTGGAAAAAGCGATTGAAGAGTTTGTTGAATACTACAACCATCACAGATATCATGAGTCTTTGGATAATTTGAAGCCAGTGGATGTTTTTTTCGGTCGTGATAAACAGATCCTATCGGAAAGACAAGTTATCAAAGAACGAACATTGAATCAGAGAAAACGTTTGAATCGGAAAATGTTTGTATCAAAAAAAGTGTTTGAATTTGAAGAATGTGTCTCTTAATTTATCAAATCAAATGTCTGGTATGTTCTGACGACACACAATCTTCACTGATACAGCTTTCCCCATACCTAGCCTATAGTGATTATTAATGCTTGGAAAATCTGGCGCATTTAATTCATTATTAAACTATCACGATATAAATAACTCATTTATAAAGTGTGATATGTTAGATCTCGCAGGACACTGCTGTACAATGAGTGAGTTTTATCTCTCAATATTTTAAAAGACGTTTTTTCCATTATTTAATATATTAATGAAATACAATAATTTATCTCACCAATTAAAATGATAGGCGTACCGTCCACTTGGGGACGCTATTCTAAGCCTATGATTATTCATAACATAGGCTTATTTTTTAAAATAACGATTTTAATGCTATCCCTGTTAGAAGATAGTAAATACCTTGATTTTTGTACACAAATTAGTTAGTAAATCCTTAAGATAAATTGCACACCCAGTTTGGAAACAGGGATAGGATTTGTGTCCCCTCGGGGACGGTTCAGCTATCCCTGTTTGGTTGATCTGGTGTAACGATTTTGACTTTTATGTTTGAAATAGAAATAAGAAAGAACAGAAGAAGATAATCAATTAATTTTTTGTAGCTAATATGCATGTTTAAAATGTTACCAATTTGGTCTGCTTTGAGAATGTATTCTCATAATTTGATATAAACGTTTCGTTTTTGCACTTGACATTTTCATAAATAATTCCTATATAAAAAATCGTATTTCCAACCGAAACCGATTTGTGCTGTTTGCTGAGTCATCCTAATGCAAATAAAGGCGGAAAATATCGCATGATAGGCAAAACTATCTCGCAACATAAGGTTGCTTAGAAGTTGGGCGAAGGTGGGATGGGTGTGGAATACAATATTGAGGACACAAGCTAATACATACCGTGAATCTGAAGTTACTGCCACCAGAATTGTTACTCTTTTTTATTACTATTAAAGTAATCTAATTTTCTTTTAGTTTCAGTGCCTTAACTATCTTAATTACTCTGAACCGTTATAGCTCCATACCTTATGTAATATTTAGATATCAAAATGCAATATAAAAATACTACAATTCATGTTAGAAATTTAATATACCTCATTTCAGACGAAATTATTTGATTTGCTAATCGTTTATAACCATATATATTCCTTATAGAGAAAAGGAGTATTTTATGAAAGTAAAAAATAATATAGATTCTGAAAGACGTGGACAAGGAGCGGATACGGATTCTGGTGTGGGAAACGCAAATGAAGAACAAAGTGCTAAAAGTAGTAGAAGAACCGAATTTGGGAGACCGGGAAATTGTTTTTGTCCGAATTGTCATTATAAATGGCCGCGCCAGCCGGGAAAACCTTGTTATGGAATTATATGTCCTCAGTGTGGATCACAAATGACTAAAGGATTGTGATAAAAAAACAATTGAGAATCGGAGCAATACCGTAGGGATGAAGAGATTCAACACAAGAAGAAGCAATTCAATTTATCAATATTAATAAAATATTAAATATCATCCTATTTAAAGACTTTACCTAGTTGGGTCATCAATAGATCGGACCTTAACGTATAGAACGCGTTGGGGATCCATTAGATCAAAGAAGATAAGATTTTTACTTACTTAATAGGATTCCTTTTATTTACCGGATCGTGAAAGCCCAGGAAAAGGAGATATTCGTAGTTGAGCATACGGATGACAAAATAAAGCTGACAATCCAATACATAAATAATAATAGAGTGAAAAAATAGGTTTATTTTATTGAGAAAGTACTTGACTTTCTGAAGAATATATTTTATAATAGGGCCATGTGAATGTGATCACGATCACAAGGAAATCATGAAGTCAATCCCCAACGAAACGATCGGCAGACTTTTTCCTTACTTCAGGGCCTTTGTGTGTCTTGCGAAAGAAGGAACGGAAATCGTTTCGTCTTCCCGGCTTGCCGAAGTTTGTAATATTAATCCTGCCATCATACGAAAAGATTTTTCCTATTTTGGCGAATTGGGAACGCGGGGCGTTGGATACAATGTCAAAGACTTAACCCAAAAAATTCGTGAGATACTTAATCTCGATCCGCCAAAAAAAGTGGCTCTGGTGGGTGTCGGTAACATCGGTAAAGCATTGCTTGCTTTTTCAGGTTTCGAATCTGAAGGATTTAAAATTGTCATGGCTTTCGATGATAATCCCAAAAAAATCGGGCGTAAAATCAAAAAGATAACCATCGAAGATATGGCAAACTTAGAGGCGAGGGTCAAGTCCGAGGGAATCCAATTAGCCATCCTGGCCATACCCGAATCCGTAGCACCTATCATAGCCCGTCGTTTGGCAAAAGCGGGTGTCAATGCCATTTTGTCTTTTGCTCCATGCCAATTGGCTATGCCGGATAATATTAAAGTCACTTGTGTCGATTTGAGTACTGAGATGGCGCGACTGGTCTATTATTCCTCTGTAGACACCCCATCAAAGAAATAAATGGATTTGGTTTAATAGTAGCCTAAACAAGAACACATACATCTCTTTGATAAGAGAAAGGACATTCATAGATGGGTGAAATGGCTTATACAGCAACTGATCGAGGGAGAAATTTTATTTATTTATTTCTTATTCTCGTGGTCATTTGGCTTGCCCTCACATCAAGCTTTCATTGGCAGGAACTCAGCATTGGTGTTCTTCTGAGTTTCATTCTTTCCTTATTTTTACATAAAAACTATCTTGAATTAGGACTGCCTCCGTTCAGTGTAAAACGAATTGCGTATACCCTCGTCTATATTGTCGTGCTTTTCTATGAGATCGTGAAGGCCAATGTAGACGTTGCCTACCGGGTGATTCATCCAAAGATGCCCATCAAGCCAGGCATTGTAGTCATCAAGACAACGCTGAAACAGGACATCGCAAAGTTGGTACTGGCGAATTCTATTACTTTAACACCAGGAACGTTTACGCTGGACATCCTGGGTGACAAGCTCCTCATTCATTGGATCAATGTTCAGTCTACAGAAACAGAAGAGGCCACAAAGATCATTGGTGAACGATTTGAAAAATATTTGAGGGTGATATTTGCATGAATGAGACCATTATTCTCGCTTTCTTGGTGGTAATAGGCATAGGCATTTTTCTTTGCCTTTTGCGTATGCTGAAAGGTCCGACTGCTTCTGATCGAGCTGTGGCAGTGGATACGATTACCACAACGGTTGTCGCTTTACTCGTTCTTTTAGGCTTTCTATTCGAGAGATATGTTTATTTGGATGTCGCCCTGGTGTATTCTTTATTAGCTTTTCTTGGATTGGTTGCCATAGCCAGGTTTTTAGAAAGGGGAATATAAATGCAGATGTTTGGACTGGTTATAACCGGAATTGGAGTGCTCTTCCTATTTCTGGGTAATTTGGGTGTGCTTAGACTTCCGGACGTATATAACCGAATTCAGGCCGGGACAAAGTGCACAACACTGGGCGCTTTTCTGACGATTGTTGGGGTCGGAATCATGCAGCCTGGCTGGTTCTGGAAATCTGTACTCATCGCACTTTTTATCATGGTGACCAATCCCATTTCCAGTCATGCGATAGCCAGAGCTTCCCGCAAGGATGGCGTTGTTCTCTGTGATCAAAGTGTGGTGGATAAGACAGAAGATTTTGATGAATTTAAGGAGATAGCATGATAATCCTGGTTTCTTTCTTAATCATTCTGATGCTTGTCACAGCGATAGCAGCGCTCATTTTCAAAGATTTAATGAGTGCGGTGATTGCTTCCTGCATGGTCAGCTTAATTGCGGCGATTCTGTTTTATTTCTTACAGGCACCGGATGTCGCTATGGCGGAGGCATCAATCGGAGCCGCATTGGTTACCGCTGTGTTTATCGTTGCTATCAGACGAACCAAGAGGTACGAGGAATGAGAAGCGTCATCAGTATTATTTTATTGGCTGTTATTGCTGTGGGAATCGGTTTGTCTCTGGACCACGTTCCCTTTGGTGAGCCCAAAACAAAGGTCGGTACCCACTATATCGATAAAGGCAGGGAAGAGACCGGAGCTACGAACATCGTTACGTCGGTGGTCCTTAATTATCGAGGTTTTGATACCCTGGGCGAAGTGACGGTACTTTTTGTGGCGGCAACGGGCTTGGGAGCTGTTCTGGCAACACGCCGAAAAAAAGAAAAGAGACAAATCGAACCAGCCAGTTTAGTGCTCTTTACGGGCTGCCGATTCCTATTCCCTCTGATTCTTCTTTATGGCACGTATATATTCATCCATGGCCATCTCACACCCGGTGGTGGTTTTCAGGGAGGTGCCATCATTGCATCGGCCTTTGTTCTCGTCTATCTGGGCTGCAGAGGAAGACGCATCAGTGAGACTGGAAGTAAAACCATAGAGTCTCTGGGTGGTCTGGCTTTTATCATCATAGGTCTGGTGGGTTTAGCCGTAGGCGGGCACTATTTTCTTTCGAACTATCTGCCAAAGGGTGAGCTCAATACGTTGTTCAGTGCGGGTGTCATTCCGATTATTTATATTGCCATCGGATTTAAAGTGGGGTCAGAGCTAGCCGGGGTGATCGATCACCTTGTGGAGGAAAGTGAATGATCACGCCTGGGATTATAGGAGATAGAGATGGATATGTCTAACGTGGTGACTTTTTTACAGAGTTATAGTTATTACATTGGGGCCTTTGGGCTTATATTCATCGGGCTGTTTATCATGCTGGTGAAGCATAACCTGATCAAAGTGATCATCGGCCTTAGTATTCTGGAAACAGGCGTGAATCTGTTTCTTGTGGCTGTCGGTTATATTAGTAAAGGTACGGCTCCCATATTTTCGAATTCCTCCATTGAGGCCGAACGCATGGTGGATCCCGTTCCTCAGGCATTGGTGCTGACGGCCATCGTCATCGGCGTGGCCGTTCTGGCGCTGGCTCTATCTTTGGCCATCCGATTGTATCAACACTACGGTGTACTCGATCTACGACAAATAAAGGAGCAAAGATGGTAAACCCTGTCCTTTTAGTTGCTGTTCCATTAGGACTTGCTTTCGCTATCCCCCTTCTAGGATTTATTTCAAAAAGACTGATTAAATATATCCCCGTCGCGGCTTTTATTTTTAATTTTGTTATTACTCTGACGTTGATTCCTGAAGTACTGAAAGATCCCATCGTCGTCCATATTGGGGGCTTTCCGCCGCCTTTCTGCATCAGCATCGTAGCGGGTCCTATAGGCATACTCTTATCAAGCCTGATCGCTTTGGCAGGGCTTGTCGTTGCGATCTATGCATTGGCATACATTAAGGAGGGAGCGACAGAAAAATACCACATGCTCTATCTACTGCTTCTTACAGGTGCTACGGGTGTCGTGCTTACGGGAGATATTTTCAATCTTTTCGTATTCTTTGAGATTTTTTGTATTTCTTCCTATGGCTTAGTAGCGTACCGAGGAGACCGAGCGGGCCTGGAATCTTCTGTCAAATACTTGATTCAAGGCGCTGTAGGTTCAAGTTTACTTTTGGTCGGTATCGGTTTACTGTATGGGCTTTTTGGTACGCTCAACATGGCTGATCTCGCTCGACAAATCGCTTCGGCCAGTCCGTCATCCGTATTCGTGCCCATGGTTTTGATCATTACCGGTTTGGGCGTCGAAGCTGCTATATTTCCGCTGAATGCATGGTTGCCCGACGCTTATTCGTCTGCACCGTCTTCAGTCAGTGCCATATTAGCGGGCATAGACATTGAAGTGGGGCTGTATGCAATCGCCAGATTAATATTTACCATATTCGGTATTTCGGACATCCTCCTGTTTTTCATTTTCTTAGGAATTCTAACCCTATTGGTGGGTGAACTGTGTGCTTTAAGTCAGAACAATATTAAAAGAATGCTGGCCTATTCCAGCATAGGCCAGATCGGATTGGTCTTGTTTGCACTGTCCTTGGCAACATCCTATGGTTTCGCAGGCGGTCTCTTTCAAGTTATCAGTCATACACTGGGTAAAGTGTTGCTGTTTTTAGCTGTCGGGTATATGATTTACCACAGTGGCTCAATGGAAATCCATACGTTCGCAGGCATGGGGAAACAAATGCCACTGACCGCCCTGGCTTTTACGTTAGGTGCCTTATCCCTAGTGGGTCTGCCTCCTTTTATCGGATTTCCCAGTAAGTTTCTAATCGTTCGAGCGGCACTCACGAAAGGCGAAGCACTTTTTACCATACTCATCGGGATTGTGTTGCTAGCGACCATTATCGAAGCCACCTATTTCTTTCGAGTCATACAGGTGCTTTATTTTAAAAAGGGAAATGAGAATGAGAGCAAGAATGAGGCTCCTGTTGCGGCGTTAATACCGATGTATGTTTGTGTCATACTGATTATTTTAATAGGAATCTATCCCAACCTTGTCACCCATGTCTTAGAATCTGCTGCGTCAGAGTTTCTAAACAAAATGGATTATATCAGGAGCGTTTTAGGATGAGTTTAGACCTTTTACTGATAGTTGCTTTTAGCGGTGCGTTGCTCACCTACGTGTTCGGCAAGATCTCATCGAAGATGAGAAACGCATTCGGTGTCGTTGTCTCTTTGGCATTGGTGGTCATGGTGGCCTTATTATACGGCCAAACTGAGGAGAAAATCTTTTATTTTGGCTTTTTAAATCTCCCCTTGATCTTAAGAACCAATATGCTGGCTTGGTTTTTCGCCATTTCTGTCTCTGCGCTCGGTTTGCTTTGCATCGTTTTTTCTTTAAGCTACATGAAGGGGAGGGAGAGAGGTGATTTCTACTATCTCATGATGCTCTTAATCAATGGAGCGATGCTGGGCATCGTGTTTTCCGGAGATTTGGTGTCCTTTTTCATTTTTTGGGAGGTCATGAGTTGGTCCACATTCCTCCTGATCAGTTACAACCGGGGGAAGGCCCTGTTTGCCGGTATGAAATATATCATCATGTCGATTCTCGGCTCTGTAGCCATGTTAATCGGGATGCTATCTCTTTATGCTACGTACGATACATTGAATATCGTGACACTGTCCACGTTGATCTCTTCCGCTTCTTCCGGATACCTCTTATTTCTTTCAATCATCTTCTGCATCGCCTTTGCTATTAAAAATGCCGTAATGCCCCTACATACGTGGTTACCCGAAGCGTATGCGGAAGCCCCGTCTCCGTTTACAGCCGTCCTCTCCGGAATGCTCACCCGTATGGGTATGTATGGCTTTCTTCTTATCATGTATGTAATGGTTGGGGCTGCTCGTGTTCTCAATCTGGGACCCGGACTATTCAAGTTCAATTACATTCTTGCATGGCTGGGGGCCGTTACCATCGTGATCCCAACCTTTATCGCCATGCTGCAAAACGATGCAAAAATGCTTTTAGCCTGGCATGGGATCGGACAGGGTGGATATATGGTCTTGGGCATCGCCTTCGGAACGAGTCTCGGTGTTGCCGGAGGTATTTTCCATACCCTGAATCACGCCATCTATATCGTACTGCTTTTTTTAAGTGTGGCAGCCGTACAATATAGAACCCACGGAGAACGTGACTTGAATTCCCTGGGCGGTTTAATCAAGAAAATGCCCATCGCCTTTATCGGTGGACTTTTAGGAATCTCGGGGCTGATCGGTGTACCTTTGACCAATGGCTTTGCATCCAAGTGGTTGATCTACAAGACATTGATCCTGGAGGGATCGCCGTTTTTAGCCTTTGCTGCGCTGATAGGGACCTGGGGAACCATTCTTTCGGTTTTCAAGTTTCTCCACAACATGTTTCTCGGACAGCTTCCAGAAAAGTATCAAGATGTAAAGAAATCACCCTTCAGTATGCAATTGCCCATCATTATCTTGTCATTTGCCATTCTTCTTTTTGGCATTCTCCCGGGCATCCCGCTTAAAGTCATCAACGCCATTGGCGTCTCTTTTGGATTCGAATCATTAAATGTCACATTCTGGGGCATTGCGTCAGATACAGGTGCATTGAATACGATAAACATTTTTGCCGCCGTTCTTGTAGGATGCCTTGTTGTAGCCTTGCTCTTCAAGATAGGACCTAAAGCAACACCCATCGCTCAAGATGATAATTACGCTGCCGGAGCGCCCGTCCCTAAGGACAAGTACCATTACACCGTAGATTTTTATAATCCGCTGTATCGAATGATAACGCCTTATCTTAAAGATTTTATCGATGCCTTTTACATGAAGTTAGCCGGTTGGACCCAGAGCCTAAGCAATGGTGTACGACGAATCTATACGGGCTATGTGGGTCACTATGTCATGTATATCGTGCTGTTTCTGGCATCGTTGATCTTCATTCAACTCAAATGGAGCCCATGGTAATGCATGTCGTCGAAATAATTGTATCCCCGCTGTTAGCGTTGATCATCGGAATATTCTTTCTGGGGTTGTCCAGAAAGATCATGGCAAGAATCCACTGGCGCTACGGTCCGCCCATTACCCAACCTGTCATCGATGTGATTCGGTTATTCAGCCAAAAGGCTTTTAGCCATGGGATGATGTTCAACCTGGGAATTATCCTTTCTTTGGCCGGTTCCTTTGTTTTGATTTTATTTTTGCCCATGGGGAACATCTGTCCGTTGAGCAACTCGGGAGGGATGTTGGTCATTCTGTATGTGATGCTTCTGGCCCCGTTAGGTATTGCTCTCAGCGGTGGTGAAGCAGCGAATCCGAATGTCAGCATCGGCATCTCCCGTAAATTAATCATCGCCTTGGGGTATGAAGTGCCACTATTATTGGTCCTTCTGACAATCATGACACGATATCATACGATCTCTATCGTAGAGATCGTACGAATTCAACAGAATACAACGTGGGCTTTATTGGATTTACCCTTGCTGCTATCCGGGATCGCCTATATTTTGATACTACCCGCGATTTTGGGTGTTCGGCCGTTCGAGATTGTCCAGGCGCCACAGGAAATTTCATCCGGCCCGATGGCGGAATACGGCGGTCCATTCTTGGCCTTGGCCACTATCCAGCATGCCTTGAGTTTATTCATCGGTATTGCCCTGTTTGTTAACTTATTTTTAGGGGGTGCTGGAAATCCATTCACCTTTTTCCTTAAAATGCTGGTGGTATTCATCCTTGTACTTTTTATCAATGCGGCGTTGCCTCGTTTAAGGGTAGAGCAGGCCGTCAAATACTTATGGAGATGGCCTACGCTTATTTCTCTGGCCGGGATGATTATCATTTTGATCATCAGGAGATAACACATATGGATAGAAATCAGTTGACGAAATGGTTGAAGACTCCGGTAAAGATGGGTCATAAGTATTCCCTCCATGCTGTTTATTTTTGCACGGGATGCGGGATTATCGAGGTGCCCCCGGTCATCACGGCGCGCTGGGATGCAGAGCGATTCGGCGTTATTCCTGTGGCCACACCCCGGCAGGCCAATCTTTTCCTCATTACAGGGTACGTTTCCGTCAAGACATTAAAGGCCATCATAAGGACGTATGAACAAATGCCGGAGCCGAAATTCACGGTGGGATTTGGTTCCTGTCCGGTCAATGGAGGTATGTATTGGGATTCCTACAATACCATCAAGCATCTGGATAAATACATACCCGTAGACGGCTGGATTGCTGGTTGCATGCCGAGGCCGGAAGCCATTTTTGTGGCAGTGGTTCATCTCTGGACATTGATTGATAAGGATATGGCAGACGGTTATAAGCGCTATCGAAAAGACTATAAAGCGTACCGCGCGAATCAAGAGCAACTTTTTGGTACACTGGAATGGCCGCCATTGTTTCCGATAGGGGAAAGTAAATAAGTAGCAATCGTCATGGCGGGATAAAAAATAATGGAGGAAATAGAATAAAGAGGTCTAACGGGATGAATGATTCGCTGAAGGAACAACTCACATCTGTCTTTACAGACGTTAAGGTCTTCATTCCAGAAGAGGACCGGATCGTCATCACCGTGGAAAAGGAGGCCGTTCTTTCTGTCTTGAGCTTCTTAAAAAACCACGGTTACAGCCATCTGGGTCTCATCTCCTGTGTGGACTGGATCGAAGAGAAAAAACTGGAGCTTGTTTACATTCTCTCAGCCTATATGCAGGAAGATGAGAGTTATCATGATAAGGAAAGAACAACCATTATTTTAAAGACAAAGATTTCCAGGGAAAAATCGGAATTCCTTTCGGTCACGCCGATTTTTGTCAATGCCGAACCCTATGAGCGGGAAATTCATGAACTCTACGGTATCCATTTTGATGGTCACAACAGGCTGACGCCGTTGTTTCTTGAGAGGAAATACGAGACGCCTCCTTTCAGGAAAGACTTCGACACAAGAAAATACGTCCAGGATGTTTTTGACAATATTCCATTCGTTGAAAAGAAGGCTGAAAATAAATGAGAGAACTTGAACTTTACTTTGGACCTCAGCATCTGGGCATGGTGGGTAATTTTAGTATTACCCTTCAGGTGGAAGGCGACCGCATCCTCAAAGCGACTGCGAATCCCGGATACCTACATCGGGGTTTTGAAAAACTCATGGAGTTGAGGAGTTGGATTAAGAATTACCCGATGGTCTGCCGAATCAACGTCGTTGAACCCGATTCCATGGAAATGGTCTATGCCATGGGTGTCGAAAAACTGGCAGGGCACGAAGTACCGGAGAGGGCCCATTATGTGCGAAGCATTTATCTTGAACTTGCTCGCGTGGGATCGCATCTCTTTGGCCTGTGGGCGTATGCGAACATGCTGGGTTTCGATACAGTGGCTCAGTGGGCCATGTACCATCGGGACCTGGTACTGGATCTTTTCGAAGAATTGACGGGCGGCCGGGTGTATCATATTTACATTTGTCCCGGTGGTGTACGGCGGGATTTCCCGGAAGGATTCAAGGATAAGATTGTTCATACCCTGCATTCCATCGGTGGATGCGTTCCAGATTATAACGACACCTTCTTTCATAACCGTCTATTCTGCGATAGGGCACAAGGTATCGGAACGGTCACCAGAGAAGAAGCCATCGCCATGGGCGGAACCGGTCAGGTTTTACGGGCAACGGGGATGAAATACGATATCCGAAGAGTGGAACCCTATGCTGCTTACGACAAGGTGCCGTGGGAGGTGCCTACCCGTGAGAATGGCGATGCCTATTCTCGGATCATGGTGATACGAGATGAGATGATCGAAAGTGTACACATGATATTCAAATTGCTCGATGCCATGCCCGAAGGCGATGTATACAACCGAATCCCCAATCCCATCAAATGGACCATTCCGCCGGGAGAAGCCTACGTTCGATGTGAATCTTCCCGGGGTGAACTCGGACTTTATATGGTCAGCAACGGGGAAGACAAGCCATATCGGGTGCACTTCAGGACGCCTTCCTATTCTCATGGGTTGACGGTCTTGGAGTCAGCATTGCAAAATGCCAGCGTCGCCGATGTTGGGAATATCATGATTAGTTTATATGTTGTTGCTCCGGAAATCGACAGGTAATCGTAAATGTAAGGGAAAAGAGAACCCATGGCGAAACAAAGTCTACTCAGTCCGTTTAAGACAGCCAGATTTCTTTTTAAGAAACCGAAGACGTTGAGATATCCTTTTGAGTTGAAAGAACCCGCACAACGGTATCGGGGCTTTCACACCAACGATTGGGATATGTGTACGGGTTGCGGAAATTGTGCCCAGATTTGTCCCAACGAAGCGATCAATATGGTCGAAATAGCCGAATTAGAGCCGAAAGTGGGTGAAAAGAATGAAAGGCCCCAGTTGGACTACGGCCGATGCTGTTTTTGCGCGTTGTGCGTCGATATCTGTCCTCCCGGCTCTCTAAAGCTTTCCAGAGATTATTTCCATATTCACTTTGACACCAGCACCTTTGTGTTTTTCCCCAAGAACGAACAATCCGATAAAGAAAAATTTCTATCCACCGATCAGTATTCGATATTCAAAGCAAGCTTGTCACATCGTAAAGCAGATTATGATGGATTCGTCTCTGATCTTCGATACACCCTCTTTGAACCCGAACGTGTCAAAATGCCCGAAGTAGCACCCGAAGAGAGGAAGCTTTCTTTTATCGAGCAGGTTATCGGGTATAACAAAAAAGAGGCCAAAAAGGAAGCCGAGCGTTGTCTGGAGTGTAAACTGTGCGAGGAAGCGTGTCCGGCTCATCTTAAGATTTCCGAATATATCAAGGCCATTTATCAAGACAAACCCGAGGAATCCTTGCGAGTCATACTCGAAGACAATCCTATTCCTTCCATTTGTGGAAGAATCTGTATGAAACATTGCGAGGACGCCTGTTCCTTACGCTTACGAGGTGAGCCCCTGGCGATTCGATGGCTGAAACGATACGTAGCAGATACCATTAAAGATTATAAATCGGCATTGGAGAGAAAACCGGCTCAAGACACGGGTAAACGTGTGGCTGTTATTGGAGCAGGACCGGGCGGTCTGGCAGTGGCCTATTTCCTGAGATTGAAAGGCCATGAGGTTGTCGTATACGATGAGTTGCCCGGGGGCGGAGGCACGTTGCGTACCGGGCCGCCTCTCTACAGATTGCCACTGGAAAGCATCGATAAGGACGTCGATTATATTAAATCTCTGGGTGTCAAATTTAAGTTCAATACAAGAGTGGGCAAAGATGTTACATTCGAACGCCTTTTGAAAGAGTATGATGCTATCTTCCTTGGAATAGGAACCATGGTAAGCCGGTCGACCAAGGTCAAAAATTACGAAAAGTGTTCGTTAGCTCTTGATTTCCTAAAGGATAATAAAATCGGTAAGGCATGTAAAGTGGGCAAGGAAGTCATCGTCATCGGGGGTGGGAATGTGGCTATGGATGTGGCCAGGGAAACCCTGAGGCTACAACACATGCAGTATCCGAACGACACGGTTATTACCAAGGCGGTTTCCTTGGAGGATTGGGACGAAATGCCTGCCAATGATGAGGAAATTGAAGAGGCCAAGGAAGAGGGGATCCGCTTTCATCCTGCCTGGGGACCTAAAGAAGTCGTTTTAGATGAAAGAGGGAACGTCAAAGGACTTCTCTGCATGAAGGTCAAATCCGTGTTCGATGATCAAGGACGATTTGCACCGACCTTTTATGAAGAAGAGGAGATGTTTCTGGAAGGCGATATGATTATAGAGGCCATTGGCCAGGCATCTGATTTTTCGTTCATACCCAAGGACATGTTCGATCGTATGAAATTTACAAAAATGAGGAAAGTCAAAGTTGATAACGACGGGATGACTACTATTCCCGGCGTATTCGCCGGAGGGGATATTGTAAACGTGAATTTGGATGCAGTAACAGCCATTGCCGATGCAAAAATCGCGTCAGAAGGAATTGATAGATTTATTACAAGATAAGTTTTTTACTACTACTTCGATCAATTATACTTATAATTTGGACAAGCATCCTCATTTATATCGTTTCTACTTAGTTCACCATTTACAATGATAGACGTACCGTCCCCTTGGGGACGCGAACCCTTGTTGCTTTATAAAATATATTTTCCTAATCCTTGATAAAATATGAACTTCAATTGAACGTGTCGATTTTATTTCCTAAGTGGGGCACGTTTTGGGCATTTTCTCATCGTTGATAGAGTGTTAAGTTCAGAGAAATCAATTAGATATTTTTTTAAAGGCAGATGACTGGGGGTCATGAGGTCGAGAGTTCAAATCTTTCCGCCCCGACGTAGCTAAAGGCTTGTAAATTCTAATTATTGATATGGATTGCATCCCAATTAGTTTAATCTAATATATTACTATTTTAGTATACTTTAGTGTATTTTAGTATGCTTTATGGCACAAATAAGGCACACGAAATAGATATTTTAAATCAACAATCATTATAAGTCCAAGTTAAAAATGGGACAAAAATTAAAAACCTTAGGGTAGAGAATGTATCCCATTTTTAATATCCACAACCTGAATTCTACAGCATCTATCCGATCAAATTCCTGCTGAGGCAGATCACAAGGGGGAACATTGTCAGAGCCATTTTATTTAAACAATCCTAATATAAATCACAAAGCATATATTGAACTTATTTTGCAATGATAGATTATGTCCGAATTTGTGTTGGTGATGAGTTTAGGACGATTTTTGCCTGTCGAACATTTATCTTCAGGATTGATGCCGATACTGTGCTTTATTTTATTAACATTCGGGATATGATTATATTAATGGAAAATTTCAGAATATGTGCTTTAAAGAACCATATTCTTCATCTTGAAAAACGATTGAATGCAATCTGGGGTATTGCCATCATTTGTCTTGGTTTTGGTATCAGAAGCGCTATTACCTAACTTGTGAGACTCTTGTCCTCAATTGCATAGATGAGAGCCAAATTTGATGTATGGCCCGAGAAATCGGATTTGCTTCATTTAAGGGACTATCCAACGTTGGCGGAAGATCGGTACGGAAGAAATAAAGAATTTCCGAAAAAAGATTAATAGAAGTATTGAGTGGTTGTAACAGCATTTGGATTAAAAATTGGCGATGACTTCACTGTATTTCTATTTAACTAAGTAAAAGCTATGTGCATCATAAAATTCTGGATGATTTATGGGGAGGATATAAAATGATCGGGAAATCGAATATTAAAATCTCAACATTCAGCGTTTATGTAATCGTACTTTCAAAGGTTTTTTGGTCGATCTCCCTGATAGCGAACGTACCAAAATCAAACAATAATCCGGGTGCCCGATGGGGACATGTTTTTATTTACGATCCGGTTCGAGATGAAGTGCTATTATTCGGAGGCTCGTTAAACCGTGGCGGTCCCTATCTTAATGATACCTGGACATGGGATGGCAAATCTTGGCAGCGTCATGATGTGACTTCTCCCCCGGCCAGAGGATTCGCCGCGGCAACATTTCATCCTATTAAAGGTACGATAATTCTCCATGGAGGTAGGGGGGAC
>Ga0180437_10006054_pt1 | contig 16317 bp, 9 predicted proteins | sample SS_ome_4_FD_132410 | JGI IMG/M metagenome (GOLD analysis project Ga0180437, IMG submission 132410) | Hypersaline lake sediment archaeal communities from the Salton Sea, California, USA - SS_3_D_1 metaG | ecosystem: Environmental > Aquatic > Non-marine Saline and Alkaline > Hypersaline > Sediment...
ACGTCCAGCTTCCTGTCAGCGAAGTACAGGTAGCCCTCTTCGTCCTTGTAACCCAGGTCCTCAGTGTGGTACCACCCGTCCCTCGTTTTGGCCGCAGATTCCTCAGGCATCTTGTAATACTCGATGACAACGGGCTCGCCGGATCTGTGTCGGTGAACGATCTCTCCCACAACATTGGGTGCTACCTCGTTGCCATCGTCATCCACAATCTTGACCTCCCAGTGGGGAAGCGGTTTCCCAATTGCGCCCGGCTTGCCTGCCCAGTTTATCGTAACATCGCCGGTTTCAGCCGCGCCGAAGGTCTCGATTATCTTGACCCCGAAGCGCTTCTCAAAGGTCGAAACGATCTCGGGGTCTCTCGGCGCAATGATACCGCTGCACCACCGGGCTGGATTGTCCCGATCGTTCTCCTTCTCCGGCTGTTTCAGCAGAGCCGGGATCAAATCAGCGAAGTAGTTGAACGCGACCGCGTTGTACCGCCTTATGTCGTCCCAGAACGTGTCAATACGTTTCTCCCTGCTGATAGCCGCTATCAGCCCCCCCGCAATACAGCCTATAAGGTCGGAGAAACTGGTGTGCAGAGCGTAACATGTGTATACGACCTCGCCCGGTTCCAGGCCGTACTCTTGGAAAGCAGGCCCGTGCGGCATTGTGCCAGGCGCTGGATGACGTCTCACGAGACCCTTGGGGAACCCCGTTGTGCCGGAGGTGTATACGATGTGGGATATATCGGGGTATCCGACATCGATACGCGGCGGATCCGCGGAAGAATCAAACAGTTTTTCGATGGGAATTGCCGAAAACGGCGGCTTTAAAGGGCCGCCGGACGATTCATGAGCGTCCACGACGACGTTTTTCACGTTCTCGAGGTTGTTTGCGACGGCATTGAACGCGTCAAGAAAAGACGCATGAGCGATCACGGTTTCCGCATCTGAGTGATTGATGAGATGAGCCAGATGCGAACCGCTCAGAACAGGCAAGATCGGCACGAGCACAGCACCTATCTTCGCCATACCAAGCCATAGGCACAACCATTCCGGACAGTTCGGCAGCCACAGACAGACTTTGTCCCCTTTGGTGACGCCGAGTTCGAGCAACCCGTTAGCGGCCCGGTTCGCTCTCTCGTCGAACTCGGCACAGGTGATCCTCTGATTCTCAAACAGAAGCAGAATATCGTCACCATCTTGCCTGGCTCGCGCTTCCAATATGTTACCGAAACTCGGATTGTCCAGTCCCGACAAGTCCAATTGACCCATTGAAGCTCCTTCCTTTCATTGCCGGCCTACCGGTTTGTGTCGAGCAGCGTTGCATTCCGCAGGAGCAACAACGGGAAATAGGCGAAAAGCAACCTCGCATCGCAGGATTTAAGAACGGCGGGTTTCTAGCACCCCTTCCCGAGAGAAACGACAAAACCCTCCCCTTCGAGCCATTTCTAGGCACACGACTCCTCTTCACGGAGGACTAATTCTAAGAAAAAATATCCCCTCCCCCCGAGTTTCGAAGGGAATCACGCGCCCGCCGCGTCTCGTTCGACCGCCTGAAGCCCTGTTTTACCCAGCAGAATCGTCAGCGGACGGTTCAATCAATTCACGTCGCTCTCGCCTGCAATTGAAACGCAGACGTCTTTGCAAGTGCAGAGCGCGCTTGCCCCTACAACTCCTTTACAGGCCGCCAACGAAGTACTTTGAGGTTCTTTCACCACCTTGATCTGTGCGTTTTTCATTGCGAATTCGCCCCTCTCCGCTTGCTGAAAACGCATCCTCCAACCGCCCCACAGCCATCCTCACCACCCTGTCTGCGGACACCTTTTCCCCAGGGTGAAGAGGAAAACCAGCGCCCTTGCGCTCGATCACTTCGACGTCAGGCTCGACCCCGTGCTTGTTGAACGTCATCCCATCAGGACCAGCCAACACGTTTGTTGTCAGTTGAATGCCGTAGCCCCCATCTAACCGGTAAACCGTTTGAACGCTGCCTTTGCCGGCGGTCCTCTCCCCGACGACGACACCGCTACCGGTTCCCTGCAGAGCGGCCGCAATAAGCTCACCACCGCTCATGGTTTCACTGTCGACCAGCACTGCCAAAGGCCCGTCCCAAATAGCTGGCTGCTCGGTATAGTACCCACGTGAACCACTGCCGCTGGTTTTCGTTATCAAGGTGCTTTCAGGAAGAAAGAGCGCGGCAATATCCGCTGCGATTTGGAGGCTGCCGCCAGTGTTGCCGCGCAGATCCAGCACGAGTTTACGCACATCTGATTTGTTGAACTCATCCAGGGCGTTCCTGACCGCTTCGGCCACCCCTTCCACAAGACCGTGCACGCTCAAGTAACCGGTATCCGCCCCGACGACGCTGTACCTAACCGCGGGGACCGTCGACTGCTCCCTCGAGACCCACACTTCGAACTCCGTGACTCCCCGCCTTCTCACTCTCAGCTTAACTCTTGCGTTTCCCGGTCCGCGAATCTGAGCTGCGATCTGCGGCACGTCGAGTCCACGCACAGACCTGCCGTCGACCTTAGTGATTATGTCTCCCACCTCCAGTCCCGCCTTCTTAGCCGGTGAGTTCGCAGAGAATCCGATGATCTGTTCACCTTGGCCCCAGCGAGCAGGTCGATGGATTATCCCGATACCGTAAAACGCACCTGACAATTCACCCTTCAGCAGTTGCATTTCCTCCGGGCTCAATATCCTGTTCGTGTATTTCGGCACGAACCGCGATTTCAGACCTCTGTTCTCAGATCGGTTCAACGCACGAAACGCGTCCCAGATATCTCCGTGCCGCAGTGCCTTCTGCGCAACAGTCTCGTCGTGATAGTATTCTTCGACAAGCATTCTAGCGATACGCTCGACATCGGTGGGTACATCGAACCGCCTGGGTTTGAACTCATACATCGCGACGCGACCGAATACCTCTATCTCTTCCTCGACGCTGTTCCGGATGTGCTCTGCGAGAATGGTTTCGCCTCCCGCGCTCAATAGAGTGTTGACCTTGTTGATAGCCGGTCTCGCAATCAAGTTGAATCTGTAGTTCTGATAGGTCGTGATCCCGAGCAGCACAACCGATGCAACCACAGCTAGTGCAAACAAAGAACCTGCGACCTGCACCCTTCTTGTGCCGAGATATCCTTGGTCGGACGGTGTTTCCTCAACTCCTTTGTCTCGGTCCTCACGAGTGCTCGCGCCGGAATCCGGGTGTGCTTTGCCTCGAACCCAGGCACCGCACCGCGGGCAACTCTCGCTTTCCAGCGGAATCGAGCCGAAGCAATGAACGCAAATAAGCGGTCCTCTGGCCTTGTCCAGCAACTCTTTCATGCCGACCCTCAACCTGTTTAGAATCTCCCCGTTGAGCGGCTCGGTTTCCTTCTCACCAAACTCCTTCATCAGTTTGTACAGCGAAACCAGCTCACGGGTGCAGTACGAACATTGCGACAGGTGCGTTTCGACTTCCGTTCGCTCCTGCGGCGAAAGGCCGTTTCTGAAATAAGCTGTAAGTTTCCTTGGCGATATACACTCTTCAGAGGATTCAATCCTAATCCTCATAGCGGTCGAGAAAGACTCCCTGAGGACAGAGTCGGTTCTCTGTACCTTTTCGTGTCGTCGCCGGCAAGACCGGCACTTTGACAGATGACGTTTTGCGCGCTCCGCCTCCTCCTCAGGCAACTCGCCGTCCGCCAGCCGGCTCAGTGTCTCGCCCGTCAAACAACCGGTCTCCAAGTTCTTCTCGCCCAATACCCGCGCCATCTTCTTATCGAGCTCCTCTAGGTCGATCGGTTTGTCCAGCACCGCAGCCACATCATGTTTCAACAGCTTGCAGAGCTCTTTCAAACATGGCGTCAGACGTGTGCTCTTTGCGACAGCGATCACGGGTATCGATATTGCCCGAACGTCACGCTTTAATTCCTCTGAAGTTCCGAAGCTGCTTTCCGCGAGCAGTTCCAGATCCATTATTATGAGATCGAATGGTTCCGTTCGCGCCCGCTCCACGAATTCGTCTGCGGTCCGCACAAACAGAAGAGTATGGCCCTTTCCTGCGAGGAAAGGCAAAAGTGAATCGCCCAATTCACTTTGTTCGCCTGCCACGAGTATCTTCATAACCTGGTCTTCCGCGTTTCCTGTTCTACCAAAAGGTCCCTGGCAGCTTTCCGTGCGCGATGAAGTATGGTTCCCACAGTCCGTATGGGAGTTCTTGTAAGTTCGGCAATCTCCTTGTAAGCCAGATCCTCTTCGTAGTAAAGCTTCAAGAAGAGTCGGTGACGGTCTGAGAGTTTCTCAAGCGCTCTATCAAGCTTCCTGGAGTTCTCTTTGGCCGCTATGTCCTCATACGGGTCGCCCATTATCCCGTATACCTCGTGCGGACTTGCCACAAACGGCGCAGAGATCTCACGCCTAACACAATCTATCGTCACAGTCAACGCGATTTGGCAAAGATAAGCCCGGATGGCGCTCGGGTTTCTCAGGTTTTTCAGGACTTCGCAGTCGCGTTCGAGTAGTCTTTGGAACACTCTACCCAGAATATCTTCCGCTTCGATCCTGCTGTGAGAAGGTGAGCTGGACGCGAGCTGCCTTGTTATCATTGCGTACATGGAGCCGCCATGCCTTTGAATCAGCTCTTGCCAGGCAGCGTTTTCATACAGAATGCACCGCCTGACCAGCTCGCTGTCAGAAAGGTATCGGAACGTTCGCGCGACTCGTTGTTTGTTTCTTGCCGCGTAAGTTCCCTGCGAGTAGTCTCGCGTCCCACTATCCATTGTAAATGCTGTCGCTACCGGATGTCGTGCGCGGGGAACGGTGCATGGCCGCATGCTAATGGTGAAAACAAGATCCGCTCCACTTCCCCGAGGCCCCTCTCAATAGACCATTATTAGTATAGCCGAAAAGACAGCAACCTGTCAACGGCTAATTTCCGTAAAGTTGACCAATACACCCGAAGTCGGCAAACTTATCCCCTTCGGGCCATTCACCGCATCTGTGTCTATCTACAGCGCAAGACTTGAACCCGAGAGTTGGCCTCGAGGCGCAGGTCAAGACCGAAGCCCGACACTTCGCCACGCCGAACCGGCTCTCCAGATCACAGCGTTTGGAAACCACTGGTCTTCCCAGTGAAGACGGCGAGCACGGCAATCGCCCGTATTGGCACAAGCCCAAAGAGAGCAAGAGTACTTCACTCTAGCAACTTTCGTCACGGGCTTGTGTCCCTTTGTCTTTCCTGCTTGCTTGCCCTACGCGGTTCGCGGGGAACCGTACTCTATGGCCAGCTCTTACTCTTCGTGGCTCATGGGCGGCGATGCTAAGCAGACATCCTTGCACCCGCAAAGCGCGTTCGCCCCTGAGATTCCTTTGCTCTCGGCCAACTTAGTGCTATCGGGTGAACATATGACCTTGATCCGCTTCTTATTCATCGTACACTCACTCTCCCCCCTCTACAAGCTCGCGTCCAAGACTCGCGAGCGCAACCCTTACCGTCACATCCTCCCCTATCTCATCATGATGCCAAATGAAATCGCTATCCCTTGTTCCAACTACCTCGACATCCGGTTTTACCCCGCGCTTGTTGAACGCGAATTCATCAGGTCCTGCCAGTAACGCCGTTGTCAACTGAACAGCATAGTCGTCCCCCAGCCTGTAGACGCTCTGAACGCTGCCTTTCCCTGCCGTTCTTTCGCCGACTATGATTGCGCGTCCAGAAGCCTGCAGAGCCGCTGCAACAATCTCGCCGCCGCTCATCGTCTTGTCGTCTACAAGCACGGCCAGAGCCCCCTTCCACATCGGCCCCCGTTCAGCGTAGAAACACCGTTCACGCCGATTTCCCCGACTCCTGGCTATCAGTGTGTCTTTCGGGAGAAAAAGGGCGGCCATGTCCATCGCGGTCTGCACGCTGCCTCCGGTGTTTGCCCGCACATCTAATACGAGTTTCTCTACACCGGCATCCTCGAGATCGGCGAGAGCACCTTCAAAGTTCGCTATCAGTCCTCCAAGCAGTGCGTGCACGCGCACGTAACCCGTGTCTGGGCCAACTAGAATATGTTGTGCCACAGGCATGGTCACTTTCTCTCTAAGAGTCCATACTTCAAAGTCGGGAATCCCTTCCCGTGACACTGTGAGTCTAACACTTGTTTCGGCAGGTCCGCGAACCAGCGGAACGATCTGGCTAAGGTTCAACCCATACAGGGGCTTGCCGTCCACCTCGGTGATTATGTCGCCCTCGTGCAGCCCAGCCTGTTTCGCCGGTGAGTCGGGTGTAAAGCTCACAATCTGCCCACCTCTCCCCTGAAGCTCACGCCTGAGGGCCAGCCCGATGCCAGTGTAGCCACCCGACAGTTCCCCTTCCAGGATCCGGACCTCATCGGGACTCAGTATTCTGTTCGGAACTTTCGGCACAAATGGCGATCTCGAACCTGCAGCTTCCAGCCGGTTCAACTTCTCGAACACGTCCCAAATGTCCTCATATGAGGACGCTTTCTCGGCAACAGACTCATCGTAGTAGTACTGTTTGACTAAGGTTCTCGCAATTCGCTCGACGTTCTCAGGCACCTCGAACCTTACTGGCGGAGCCTCGTACATCGCGAACTGACCGAATACTTCTATCTCCTCTTCAATGCTGTCTTGAAGGTGTCTTGCCGGGACCATTCCCTCGTCCATTGTGGACAACAAAACCTCAATCTTATCGGCAGCAGTTATCGCACTCAGACTCAGTTCATGATTCCGGCGAACGGTCGACGCCGCAAGCACCGCCGACGCAGCCAGAGCCAGTCCTAGCAAGGAAGCTGCAACTTGCACTTTTCTCGTCCCGAGATAGTCGAACCTGGACCGGGTCGTCCTCTTCTCCACCTCGGAGTTGTCGGCAATGCCGCTCGATACTGTTCGCGTGGGAGCGTTTGCAGCTTCCTTCCGATCGGAACCGTCACGTTTGCGTCCTCCACCAACGAGTGCCTTATCGCATTGCGGGCATCGCGTGATTCCCGGCGGTATCGATCCGAAGCAGCGGATGCAAACGACCGACCCAGCTTTGTGCAGCAGCTCCGACATACCATGTCTCAGTCCGTCCAGAGTCTCCTTGCCGCCGGGCTCCAGATCTTTCTCATCAAATTCTTTCATCAACTTGTACAGAGCCACCAGTTCACTGGTGCAGTACGAACACCGGGCGAGGTGCATTTCAACTTCCGTTCGCTCGTCCGGCGGAAGACCGTCTTTGAAATATGCTGTGAGCTTCCCAGGCGAGATGCACTCCTGCGATGAGCCCGCGCGAATCATCATTACCGTCGGGAGTATATCTTTGAGCACACTATCGGTCTTCTGCGACTCCTCGTAGCGTCGCTCACATGCCCGGCAGTGCAACAAATGCAGCTGTGCCCGCTTCACCTCTTCCTGTGCCAACTCGGCGTCCATCATCCGGCTCAGCGTCTCGTCTGTCAGGCAACCGTGCTCCGCGGTTTCGTCGCCCAGAACCCGCGCTATTTCCTTCTCGAGCTCTTCATGATCGACCGGTTTGTACAATATCGCGGCTGCATTCTGTCTCAGCCACTTGCCAAGCTCTTTCAGATGTGGCATTAGGCGCGTGTTGTCCGCGACAACGATTACCGGCCTCGATATCGCCTCCAACTGATTCTTCAGCTCCTCTGAAGCCCTGAAACTGTCCTTTGCCGGCAGGTCCATGTCCATGATTATCACATCCAGCGGTTCCGAGCGCACCCGTGCTAAGAAATCGTCGACTGTCTGGGCGAAGAGAAGAGTGTGCCCCTTTTTAGCTAGAAAAGGCAGTAGCAGATCGCCAAATTGATATTGTTCGCCGGCCACCAGTACCTTCATGGGTCTACCTTCCCTAAGAAGCGGGCGAGCACCCTGGTGGTACCTTCGCATACGACCATTTCGACATAGATACGGTCGCTACGACTTCAATGCCCGGGAATCAGCACATCGCTGACTACGGAACGAAGCCCGCTTTGATTGTCCGACTCGCCCTTATTTTATCCGTATTATAGCCGAAAAGACAAATGGTGTCAAGAAAAAATTCAGCAGAATGAAAGAACACGGCTAATCTTACCGTGCGCTACCGTTCTCATTTGCAAAAAGGGTTTACGAAATGCGGCGCAGCTAGCAGTCGATCGACGGCTTGTGCGATAACAATTAACGGCAAAGAACGGTTGCCCTCATTAAAAGTTTCTCAGACTTCTCTAGCGCAATGCAGTAAGAGTGGAGATGACGTGCAGCTCTGCGCCCATTCTCTCTTCCGATCCGGGGTTGCTGCACGTAGAATGATCGCGCCCTGGCTGATGTGCTGGATGACAGATGACGAGCATGGCGGCCGAACGCGGCAGCCTGAATCAGTGATGCAATCCCAAACGTCTTTCGATGAAAGGCATTTGATGTTGCCTTGCCCTATGATGTTGAGGTATCATAGTCATTGTTGCATCCAGCTCGTGGCGTTGAGCGTTTAACGACACTGCGTTCGGGCAGCTACTAGTATTGGAGAGAAAGCCAAAGATACCACCGCAACGCAGTTCAAGAGACAGGAGTTGAGACCTCCTTGCCCTGACAGTCTAAACACGAGGAGAGAACGTAGATGAGCATACTGTCCGTGATCGGTCACACCCCTCTTGTGGAGTTGAACCGTTTGAACGGTAACCCCGCAGTGAGAATCCTGGCGAAACTCGAAGGTAACAATCCCAGCGGGTCGGTTAAGGACCGGGCAGCCTGCTACATGATAATGAAAGCTGAAGAATCCGGGGAGCTGACCAAAGGCAAGAGCATACTTGAGCCGACATCCGGCAACACCGGTATCGCCTTGGCGATGATAGGCGCGTCAAAAGGGTACCGCGTCACGCTCACGTTACCCGAGTGCGTTAGCGTCGAGAGACGCAACACGCTCGAAGCGTTCGGCGCTGAGGTCGTCCTAACGCCTGCGCGAGAAGGAACCGATGGCGCGATTCGGAAAGCACACGAGATAATCAACGAAGAGCCGGAAATGTACTACATGCCCAACCAATTCTCTAACCCGAACAACGCCCTTGCTCACTATGAAACCACCGGACCGGAGATCTTCGAACAGACCGGTGGGGAATTGGACGTGTTCGTCGCAGGGATGGGAACCACCGGTACGCTCATGGGTACTTCCCGCTACCTGAAGGAGCAATGTGAACGGATCAGGATCGTCGGTGTCGAGCCTACCGTAGGCCATACCATCCAGGGTCTCAAGAATATGAGAGAATCGATGGTCCCCGATATCTACGATCCGTCGGGATTGGACGAGAAGATAGTGATAGACGACGGAACCGCGTTTGAGACGGCGAGACATCTGGCCACAGATGAAGGGATATTCACCGGTATATCGAGCGGCGCGGCGGTGGCCGGCGCACTGCAAGTGGCGCAGCAAATGGACGCCGGCACCATCGTAACCATCCTACCGGACCGAGGCGATAGATACCTGAGTACCATGCTGTTCCGGTCCGTCTGCGCCAAGTGTCCTCCCTGATCCTGTGCAAAGGCTTGTTGCCGAGAGTCGGCTCCTCAGTTCTGTTTGGGTTACGTCGATACATTACTGGAAAAGCGGGACAGACCCTGATAGAATTCTCGTGGAACATAATCTGTCGGCCAAGTACCCAGCACGTTTCTGGAGGTCGTCATGGCGCATGCACGGGTATCCAGACTGCTTTCTCGTACGCTGCCTCCCGTCTTTGTCCTTCTGACTGCCGGTTGCGCCACGTGGCACTCAAGAGAGTACTACCTGTTCACTGGCAGCATTGTCGATGAGCAGGACGGGCCTGTACCATTTGCCGCCGTTTACATCGCTCAAACGCCCGAGGATCTGTACAAACCGCCACGGGTGTACAGCCACGAGGCTTTTCCCGGCAACACGGATATCTCGCCGACTATCTTCGGCAGGGAGAAGGCCAACCGGCTGCTGTACTTCAGGGCAGACGACAATGGCGAATTCGAAACGGTGTGGCGAAGGGACATTGTGCGCAAGGTGGTGCTGCCCTTTATCTGGCCCGACGGTTCACTGAAACAAATCACCTTCGCGGTCGGGCTGCCCGGATACTCTCAGAGAATCGTGTCCTTCGAGAAACAAGACGACGGCAAGGCCTTCGTTTACGGGTACGAATCGGTCGGGCTGGAGAGCAACACTCTGCAGCCGATCACGCTCGAGCAGGGACGGGAAGTCGTCGAGCCACCTGTCTCTATTGATGCAAGTCTACTCCGAACACGCCATCCTCGCCCCCCGTCGGGCGAAGGAGCAGAGATTTTCAGACAAGGCGAAGAGGCGTTTTCAGAACGCAACTTTCGTGAGGCTCTTCAGAAGTATAATGAGGCCCTTGAACAGTCGCCCGACCATCCGTTGATTCTTATGACACGTTTGAACAGCCACTATCGCCTCGGCGAGTACCAGCAGGTTTTGGAAAAGGGGGACCAGGATATCAGGCTATGTCCACAATACGGTTTTCTGCACAAGATTATCGCCGATGCGGCCTTCAGGTTGTCCAGGTGGGAGTCGAACCATCAACATCTGATAAAGGCCCACCAATTAGATCCTGAATTCCCCTATTCCTACTCCAGTCTCTGGAAACTGGACCCGCGATTTGCCGTTGTACCGAAGGGGTGGTTACCGCCGTCGGAGATCTACGATAATATCCGGTAGTCGCCACTCGGGCGGGGAGGCTGTCGCAACAGATGGCGGTCAACCCGTGATTTGGGGTGTTCGCGAACGTTAGCGTTCTGAAGTGCGCCGGTTAAGCTGAAGCGGGGTGCGCCTTGGAAGGACTTGCTACATGAGACTGATCAAGAGTGCATGGAAACTGGTCCGCGAGTTCCGGCAAGCATACATTGTGCTGAACCTAGTCTACTACGCCATGGTAGTCTTAGGGATGGTATTCGTGGCCTTCAATCCGCGGTTACAGCAATCACTGCTGGAAACGGTCGGGACAGCCTTCACCCAAGAGCCACTATCTACAGTTGCCGATGCGTATATCGGAGGTAAGCTATTTACTGCCATAGTGTTGACGTTCGTCGTGAATCTAGTGCTGGCGAGCATTATGTGGATCACGATACCCTCTCTGCTAATACCTTTCAGCGGACTCCTGGCCGGACTGCTCCGGGCGGCACTGTGGGGGTTGGTTCTGTCCCCAACTACGCCTGAAATGGCCAAGATGATGATTCCTCACTCGCTTACGCTCGTCATAGAAGGACAGGCCTATGTCGTGGCAATGTTGGCGGTCTACGTCCACGGCAAGGCCTTCATCGCGCCGCGCACTGTGGGCGCTGCCACCTACACGGATGGTTACTCCATTGGGTTGGAACGAACGTGTCGGCTCTATGTATTTGTAGTCATTCTTCTGGCCGTTGCCGCTGTCTATGAGGCTCTGGAGGGGATTTTCATAGTCCCTGTTCTTCTGGGACGCTAATGTCACGTGGGGAGACAGAACCGGCTCTCGACATCTGCGTCGTTCTTCCGCGAGACCGGATGAATCCTTTGACTTGTACAGCCAGATGGCGTAGAATCGCGTCACGGGATTGACTCGGATTCTCGCGCGAGAGAGGCCGATCGATCATGAGAGGTTCTCTAGCCGGGCTCATCTTTTTTCCCCGCTAGTCAACAAATTGACGGTTCTGAGCTGCTTTGATACGATACGTTGAGAAAACAGGTTTGGATGCTGTTCCCATACCGGAATCGGCGCGGGAAATGCAGCACTGGCGTACAGGGGACGGTCCTCCTCGGCGCCAACATACGAGACAAACGAGGCAGCAAAGATCTGGAACATGCCAGTCTCACTTAAGCGGGGCGGGCTGGCACTGTCGGGATGCAGCCGATGTTAGTTGGTATTATCGCGGACCTTCATGCCAACCTAGAAGCGACGCTGGCCGTATTCAGCAAGCTTGATGCGATTGGACCTGACAAGATCATCTGTCTGGGCGATCTTGCTGGCTATAACGCGAATCCTAATGAGGTAATTGACATCGTCCGAGAGCGCCGGATCCCGACGGTCATGGGCAACCATGACGCTGTGGCGTGCGGCTTGGAGGATCCGTGGTTTTTCAACAAGATGGCCCGAAAGGCGGCGAAATGGCACATCGAATGCATTCGCGACGACAACAAACGCTGGCTGTCAACCGCCCATGAACAGCTGCTCCTCGATGGAGGGTTCCTGGCGGTGCACGGCTCACCGGGGGACCGTGACGATTACATCTTGGACTGGCTCGACGCAATGCGACAGATTCAGTTTCTCGATCACAGCGGTGTCATCGTCTGCTTCTTCGGCCACAGCCATCGCTCGTCGCTTTTTGCTGAAAAAGGCCACGCTGCGCCGACAGGGATGTCGAATAGATATTCGCTCAGCACGCAGAACCGCTACCTCATTAATCCCGGATCGGTAGGCCAGCCGCGTGACCAAGACCCGCGAGCGGCGTTCGGTCTGTTTGACACCGATGCACGGTCGTTCGAGTTCCATCGCGTCGAATACGATGTGGAGGCCGCGGCGCAAAAGGTGTTGCAGGCGGGCCTCCCTGTCGAGCTGGCAAAACGTCTTGCAAGAGGCAAATGAACGCCGAGAGCGTCGGAAGACGACGGTCGGTGCAGTTACTCTGGGAGGAACCGCGCGAAAGCGAACCGACCCGATCGGAGTCTGGGCTGACGAGCGGCCTGCAAGCCCGCAGTTTTAAAGCGGATTTTGCATTGACACGCGTCGGCGAATAATCTAAGATAGTAATGTTAACACGGCGAGTTGGCGCAAGGAGCCAAGAGGCCGTGCTGAACGTTGGAGGGTAAACTTGTGGCCGAATCTGCAGTTGATGCATGTGCGCCACAGCTCTCCTGGGCTTTGGGGTCTGGTGTGCACACGAGCGAATACTCATGAATAAACCTACCGTCAGAGTGCTCCTGGTCGACGACGACAAGGACGTATTCACGCTAGTCAGGAAGTATCTGAAGAAGGCTCGCTCTGGGCCGTTTCACGTTGAATGGGCGTCCAGTTTCGAGGGGGCGTTGAGCGCGCTTGAGAGCACCGAGCAGGACGTGTGCCTGCTGGATTATCGGCTTGGCGAGCGCACTGGGATGGAATTGCTGACGCAGGTGCGAGCCTCCGGCATCGAGCTGCCGATCATTGTGCTCACGGGCGTGGGTAGTTTTGAACTGGACATGGAAGCGATGGAGATGGGTGCGTTCGACTATCTCGAAAAGGCGGAGCTTACGCCGGCCCTTCTCGAGAGGTCAATTCGGTACACCGTCGAAAACCATCGCGCCAGAGCAGCGCTTCGTAAGGCGAATGAAGAGCTCGAGCAGCGGGTTCGCGAACGCACTGCTGAACTGGACCGGAGCAACCGAGATCTGGAGCAGTTCGCCAACGTCGTTGCACACGACCTTCAGATACCTCTCCAAACGATAACCCGTGAGATAAAGCAGATGAAGATGCAAGAGGCGGGATACGAAGAGGAACTTACGCCGGGCCTTGCATCCCGTTATCTGGATCCCGTGCTCCACGCGGTAAGAAACATGGAGCTAATGGTGAAGTGCGTCTTGGACTGCTCGCAGGTGCGTAGGGAGGCTAGGCCTTTCGAGATGGTTGATTTGTCGGATGTCGCTAAGGAGGCATGCGCCGAACTGAATAGCACAATAACCGAAGCACAGGCCACAATTGAAGTTGGGCCCATGCCTTCCGTGCGCGGCGACCCCAGGTGTCTGGTGGGGTTGTTTGAGAATCTGCTTAGTAACGCTGTTAAATTCAGGGGCACCGATCCGCCCAGGATTCGGATCCAGGCTGAGCGCAAGGGCGACTCCTGGCTATGTGCCGTAAGCGATAATGGGATCGGCGTTAAAGATGAGGATGCAGACGACATCTTTCTCATGTTCAACCGAGGTACCCTCAAGACCGACTATCCAGGCATCGGAATCGGCCTCGCCATGTGCAGAAAGATAATCCAAGCTCATAGCGGCACAATATGGGTCGATTCCAAAGAAGAGGGCGGGTCGACCTTCTACTTCACCTTACCCGCAGAGTGAGGACAACGCCCCGCTCATTGGGAGTCTTGCCCTTCCAGTTCCCCGATGGTGAACCTAAAATGAGCCCCTTTGCCGGGCTCCGACTCCACCCAGATCCTGCCGGCGTGCCGCTGGACAATCTTGCGGCAAATAGCCAGCCCGATCCCTGTACCTTCATATTCGCCGCGCTCATGGAGCCGCTCAAAGGGCACGAAGATGCGCTCAGCATGTTCCGGTTTAAGTCCGATGCCGTTGTCAGCAACTCCCAATATCCAGCGCCCGCGGACATTTTCAGCAGACAGTTCGATCCGGGGCGGCTCCTCGCCCCGGAACTTCAGCGCGTTACTGATGAGATTTTGGTAAAGTTGCGTTAGCAGGCTCTTGTCTCCCTGGACAACAGGCAACTGACGCCTCACTATTTGAGCGCCGGTCTCTTCCACGCGGAGCGCAAGCGCGTCAAGAGCCAGGTTGACTATCTCGTCTAGATCGACTTCTTCCCACTTCATGTTCTGTCGTCCGGATCGGGAAAGCGCCAGAAGGTCCTGAACCAGCCTTCGCATCCGCTGAGCTGCGGATGACAGCACCTGGAGGTCGCGGCTCACTTCCTCCTGCTCGCCTTTGCGGATATCTTCTTGCAGTAACTCGCAAAAAGCGCTCAACTTGTGCAGGGGTTCCTGGAGGTCGTGGCTTGCCACGTACGTGAACTCATCCAGCTCCCTGTTACGCACTTCCAGATCCGCATTAAGTCGTTCGAGCAGCTCGGTGTGTCTTTTCAAGGCTTCTTCCATCTTCTTGCGTTCGGTGATGTCGCGCATGATCGTGGATAAGTACTCCAGCTCCCCGGCGGGCGACTTGTGCGACATGATAACCTGTGAAACCGGGATCTCGGTTCCACCAGGAGCTAACACGGCGGTCTCGCCCTGCCACACCCCGTCGCGAATGGCCGCGGGTATACCTTCGTCGCGAATAATGCTCGCCGCCCACTGCGGATGGACGTCGGCGATCTTCTTATCTTCAAGATCGACATCATCCTCCGGCCAACCGACCAGCGCCCGGCCGGCCCTGTTCATAAACGTGACCTCAGTATCCGGACGCGCGGTGGAAATCAGGTCGCTCGTTGATTCCATGATTGCGATCAAACGTTTCTGGTCGGCTTCCGCCCGTCGGCGCTCACTGATTTCCTGCTGGAGTTCTTCGTTGGCCTTCAATAAGTCCGCGGCACGCTCGGCCACCAGCTCTTCGAGACGGTCGCGGTGTTTTCTCAACTCCTGCTCTTGCTGTTTTCGCTCGGTGATGACGGCGGTCTGGTAAAGCGAGAAACCCAGCAGCGGCGCTGCATATCCCAGTACCTTGTAAAGGTGCGCAATATCAAAGAACGGATCGTAAAGCGCCTTGGAGACCGACATCATCATTTGACCCACGAAGTTGACACTGATAGACAGTGAGATCCACCATGTCAGCATGTCGCGGCTTCGATGGTACTCCCAGAGGAAGGCTACCAGTGCGAAAAACAGCACGATGGCCGACACGAAATCGGCCGGCCGGGAGATGAAACGCTCCGAGTATATGAATTGCGGCAAACGCATCCTGAACGCTATAACAGTGGCGACGACCGTCAGAATAACCGCAGCAGACGAGCCCCAAATGGTTTCGAGCTTCGGTCTCTCACTTTCCTTAAACCAAATCCTCGCAAACGGTGCAATCAGGAGAACAACTCCCAGGATAAGCCTCCCGGTGACGTACGTTCCCGGAATGAATTGCGCAAGGGATGATGTCGGCGTGCCGGTTAAACCATAAACGCTGTGAAACGATAGGAGACCGTGCGCGAGATCTTCTGCGCCGTTGACGAAGAAGGCAAGCCCGATTAGCAGGTGAAAGCGGTTTCCGAGTGTGCGAAAGCGCATGACAAACGCAAACCCTGCAATCAGCCCAAGCAGCGCGCCGATCGTCTCGATTGCGACATGAAGGTCCCCGCTCCCCGCGTAAGACGATTTGGCCAGCGCTGGAAAAGCGGAAGCCAAAAGCAACGCTGCAACAACAAGTGCCACAAAGTACCTGCACTCTTGCTGCGGAGTGTGTATGGAGGGGCCCAGCACTTCCGTGCCGGCGTCTCTACCTCTTGCCTCAACGGACGCTCCGTCGCGGATTGAATTCGGTGCCATTTCACCACCCCCAAACTCTTGACCTTTTGGCTTTATCGTAATGTCCGCCGTTGCTTTGGTATCATACCATAACCCCAGCCGCAAAAGCGCCTGCGACGCAACTTGAGAGTTTTGCGATAGAGCTTTTTTCGTGGACAGAGCCGGCCAATAATGTATGGCGACGAGGAACAGCTCGGGTCTGTTACCTTCGTCA
>Ga0180437_10006055_pt1 | contig 16316 bp, 12 predicted proteins | sample SS_ome_4_FD_132410 | JGI IMG/M metagenome (GOLD analysis project Ga0180437, IMG submission 132410) | Hypersaline lake sediment archaeal communities from the Salton Sea, California, USA - SS_3_D_1 metaG | ecosystem: Environmental > Aquatic > Non-marine Saline and Alkaline > Hypersaline >...
ATTAAAGAGGCGAGAATCAATCGGTGGAACTACTGATTTTGCTATAGGCAAAACTACCTATAGATGTGTAAAGGGCTGAGAGATGATTAAAACTTTTTCTTGCTTACTATGGCCCGTTTATGACAGACCTTGATGTAGCATAGTGTTTCTCGTTGAGTGATTTAGTAGCTACAATAAGATCACGTTGTTTAAGATTTTGTATTTTGGGTAGTTGTATTTGTTTTGTAGTTTGGATTTCGGGTTTCGAAATTAACGCTGGTTTCCATTTAGTTCAGACTTTTCAGGTTAATCATTTGTTACAAAATCAATGATTGCGTAAAATCATAGAGGCTCTTACGGGTTAAGCGTGGTATAGCCCTTTCGAATGGCGTATTTTATCAAATCCGCGGTTTTTTTGATGTTCAGCTTTTCCATAATATGAGCGCGGTGATGTTCTACGGTACGGGCGCTGATGAATAAAAGATCGGCAATCTCTTTGGTGGATTTTCCCTCGGCAATGAGCTTGACGATTTCTCTCTCTCGTGTGCTCAGGTTTTCATAAGGGTGCTGGGACTTACCCCGGTATATCTGAATCAAGTCATCTTTAAGCTCCTTGGCCAGAAGAGGAGATATGTACGTTTCCCCCTGCATGATGGTTTCTATGGCTGAAAATAACTCCGTATCCGCATCTTCTTTGAGCAGGTAGCCCTCGGCCCCGGCCGAGATGACATTATACAGGTACTCCATGTCCTTGTGCATGGTCAGGATCAAAACCTTCACGTCTGGATGGGTTGTCTTAATCTCCTTGGTTGCCTCTATTCCCCGGAGGTTTGGCATGGATATATCGAGAATAACCATATGAGAGGTTACGTACTTTAGCAGCTCAAGAAGTTCGAGACCATCACTCGCCTCTCCGACGATTTCAAGGCCTTCAGCCTCTTCTATAATCCGCTTGATCCCCTGGCGGAACAACACATGATCATCGGCTAAAACAATCCGATACGGGTGCATGGCCAGTTTCCTCCTTAGTTCATTGGGATCGAAAAGGTTATCCTGGTTCCTGTCCCTTGTTGACTCCATATATCAAGAGATCCTCCTACCATTCGTGCACGTTCTTCCATAGTAGCCAATCCCATTCCCATTTCAGTTGCCTCTCTGGAAAAAATCTGTTCCACATCAAAGCCCTTTCCGTTATCTTCCACCACAAAGGAAACCTCACTGTCTTGCAGCCTGATGATAGCAGAAACATGTGTGGCCTGGGCATGCTTTCCGATGTTGGTCAGCGCCTCCTGAAAGATCCTGAATATGATAATTTCATCTTCCTTAGAAAATGAATCAGGGGTATCTTCTATGTCGAGTTTACTTTCGATAGGATGATGTTTGGTGAACTCATTGATCAGCCATCGAAGGGCAGGTAAAAGGCCAAGGTCTTCCAGGATCGAAGGGCTCAGGTCCCGGGAGAGCCGGCGGACATTTTCAGTGACATCATCGATATAATGAAGAATCTGTTCACATTCTTCTCTTAGCGCTGTTTGATCCTCCTTCAACTGTTCTCCCATAGATCTCAACTGGAGTTTTAAGACCATCAGGGCTTGACCCAGCTCATCGTGCAGCTCTATGGAGATTCGCCTTCGCTCTTTTTCCTGTGCCGTAATGAGTTGTGAAGACAAAAACCGAAGCCTCTTCCCCGATTCTTGTAAGGCCTCCTCCGCCCGCTTATGCTTGGTAATTTCTAACGTGGTCTCTAGCCCACCTATAATATTGTCGTTCACATCTCGAACAGGATTGCCTTGTATAAACCAAGCTCTCCCGTCCGGTGTGGTCATTTCCGCTTCCTGTAGCTGACCGGTTTTAATGGCTTTCTCGACAGGACAACCTATGCAGGGTTTGGTGCGCTGCTGCCAGATTTCATAGCAATAACGGCCAACCAATTGCTCAGGAGTAAAACCTACCGATTTTCCTGCAGCCCTGTTTGCCCACAAGACCTTATGCTCCGTATCATGATACACTATATGCTCAGTCATGCTGTCCATAATGGCTGCTTTCTCCCGTTCGGATTTCTTCCGCGCCTCGTCTGCTTGCTTACGCTCGGTGATATTACGCGCGACACCGATCCTGCCCACAGGGTTCCCGTGAGCATCCAGCAGTGATGTTGTATTTAATTCAACAGGGATCCTTTTCCCATATTTATGTATAACCTCGATTTCATAAATCGGTATTGTTTCTCCGGAAAGGCCTCGTCTGAAGAGTTCACTCGTTGATTCTACATATTCGGGGGCAAGGATTTCAGAGAAAGCATGTCCTATGAAGCCCTGGACAGAGTAACCGACAAGTTTTTCAAATTCAGGGTTAAGAAAGGTAAATCTTCCCTTTGTATCTAAAGTAAAGACGACATCGGTCATCGTTTCAACAAGCGTGCGATGCCTCTGCTCGCTCTTTCTCAAGTTTTCATGAGATCGATTCAGCTCGGTCATCATATTATTAATCGCATCAATAATGCTGGTTAATTCCTTAGTACCTGAGGCCTTGCTTTGATCTATGGGCTCATCAGTACCATCAAGATTGCAAGTAGATATGCTGGTAACAATTTCACTCACCGGCTTTGATAGTTTTTTGTTCATTATGAGCTGAAGAAAAAATATAAGGAAAGAAAAAACTGCTGCAAAAATCAAAAATATTTGAGCAACATGGTAGATAATGGTCCGAAAAAGTACCATATTAGGGACGATGAAATAGAGCGTCCAGCCTATGGGTTTTTCAAGTGTTGCTCTGTAGCATAAATACTTTTTATCATGATACGTGAAGGTTTGAAGCCCTCTTGCGTCTGGATCGCTCCAACCTGTGAGTTCGAAGCCCAAATTATGTCGGCTGTCAACGAGTGGACTATCAGGATGATAAACCACAGTACCATTGGCAGAGAGGATAAACAGATAGCCTTCTTTCAAAACCTCGCCCAGATTGAAGTGTTCAGCCAGGGGAATAATGCCCTTGAGATCTTTTTCCAATACTAACAGTCTATTTCCGGCGAGCGGGTAAAGAAAACTCACTACTGGCTGTTGGCTAAATAATGATTGATGCACCTTTGATACTGGGATTTTCTCTGATATATGTTCAATGTGGGAAAGATCGAGTCCCTGGTATTGTTCGTAAGGTTTATGAATATGAATGATGCGATTATGGTAATCCAAAATATAATATATATCTCTCAGATTCTGAAAATGGAGATTTTCCCGAAAATAGTTTATAACTGCTGGCTCTTCATTATCCCGCATTTTTGCTATAACATGTTGGATGTATTCATGATACTGGTTAATATAGTCTATTATAATTGCCTCACATGTTTTAACTGTCGTGATCATAGCTGATGCATAATCACTCCTTTTTTTCTTAATTTCCACTGCACCTGCTATCAGGGAGGCAAGGAGATAAAAGGAGATCCCGGTAACAATTATGACACGCCTGAGTCTTGCGCGTAATGAAAGCCTCTTTGTCATTCTATCTGCCCTGCATTATAAAATTTGCCGTTCCTCACCCTGATTTCAAAGATAGGTCGAACAACATCACCGAAGGTATCAAACCTTACCGGCCCCATAACACTATCGAATCTTGATATTTCAAGGAGAGCTTTCTTAAGCTCTTGGACTGAAATTTCCGTACACTGTTTTAAGGCTTCTGAAATTATCTGGATAGCTTCATAGGCCCGCACGGTGCGGGCAGTAACTGGCTTGTTAAATCTTTCTTTCACCGCTGTTGCAAAAGCCACATATTGAGGATTGTTATATTGAGGGCTGATAAACGTAATGATAGTTAAACCTTCTACTGCTTTACCGCCGTAGCGCATTAGGTCAGGAGTCTGAGCCCACAAACTGGCAATAAGATCCCCCTCAAACCCTTTGGCACGAAGCTTTTGAGCGGCAATTCCAGTCATTGTTACCTCGGTCAGCAGGATAATAGCATCCGGGTTTGGGTCCAGCAAGCCGGATATGATTCTCTTCCAATCAGTTGTTTTTTGGGAATTGAACTGAATTGGGGTAATGTGGCCAGGATAATGTTTTCTTGTTTGTTCCACATAGTCCAATACGAAACTGGGATTCGACATATCCAAGAGGAAGGAAACAGTCTTGATCTGTTGTTTTGCAAGCAAAGCGCTTAGCGCTCGTCCATAGGCGCTATTATCTATGGAAGTTCGAAAAAAAAGGTCGTCTTTTCCAGTCAACTTAGTTGTACCGGTAAACGGGGTAAATAAGAGTGTATTGTGCAAGGTCACATACGGATATGCCTTAAGGGTAGTCTCGGAGTAAGTATGACCAATGATAACCGGAACACCCTCCGCAATTAACTCCTTATCAGCCTGAAGAATCCCTTCGTCAGTGTTCTTGTCATCCTTTATCAACAGAGAGATGGGATGTCCGTGTACCCCTCCCTTCTTGTTGATCTCTGATACAGCAAGCATAGCACCATCACGGATATACTCTCCTGCAGTGCCTCCTCGGCCGCTTAGATTAATCGAGAGACCAATTTTGATGGGTTCTTTTTTTCGATCACAGGCCCCAAGCCAAGCTATCTGGGAAATAATTAGTGATATAATTACAATAAAAAAGAGATCCCTTTTTTCTTTCATGATAAAAAACTTAGCAAAATTCAGATTATCTTTATATCCACTTTTAATAAATTAAATTATCAAAAGAATATCGGAAATCACAAGCACTCTTTGCTTTACTCACAACACTCGAACTTAACTATCAAGATACAATTATCGTATACTCTCTTATATTATAAAGGGGTCACCCAGCGGGATTGAGTCCTGGTGCGACCTCTTCAGCTTTCGACGAATGCATGCTGGTTGATTTGTCACACGATATGGGCTGTTCGTCTTATTTTTTTCTGTTTTTTTCTTCAATTTCCACGTATAGATACCTCCAACCGTTTCAAAATCAACACCTGGAGGAGGTTTTTCTCTTCCGTCAAATGTTCCTTGGAGTGTATCGGGAACTTCCCTTGTAAAATTTCCTTGAAATACACATTTTTCTCTTATGTCCCTTTTTTTGTCGATTGGGATCTCCATTCTTCTTTTCCGGCCTCCCTCATAGGCGAGCTCTTGAATGATTTTCCCAGTTTCCGGAACATCGTCAACTCTTATTCTCCCCTTAACACGATAGGTTCCATTGTCTGGATCGATAGTCCCTCCCCACCTATCTTCGATAATCTCCATCTCAGCTTTCGTTTCATATTTTTTCCTGCCGCGCCCGTATGTCCAGATCTTGACAGTATCTCTGCCCGGTTCCGTGCCTTTTGAATAATCTAAAGTATATTCGGCCTTTGCCCAGGGATTGGTTTTGATAATGCTGTAGCCACCCGATACCCCCGTATCCACTTTTCCTCTGGATGTCTCCTTGTCAAAAAAACCTTGTGTTGCCTAAATCTCGATTGGACTGGCAGGCCATTACAGTCTGTGAGTTTGACAGCGGTGGTGCAGGAATCTTTCCCTTTTTCGAATTCCACCTCTCCCGGATCGACATCGATATCGCCGGAGTTAGATTTGATTTTCTCTTTGGCCCATTTTCCGATTTCGCTTTTCCAATTCTCCTCAGACTGGGATTCAAAAAATTTGTTGGCTTTATCCAAAGCAAGCTCAGAAAATTGAATCATGATGATGATTTTGGGTTTTGGACACGGATCATCTTGTGCAAGTGCTAGGTTAAATAAAAGAGGAATGAACAGAAGCAAAGAGATTTTTTTTATGAAACGCATCGATTCTTCCTCCTCATAGGATAACTCAATTTGCTATGGCTGAAATGCGTGAAATTTATACCACACAGAGGAATGGAGGTCAATTTTGCAGGAATTTTATACAATCTATTGCAAATAATAAAGGGGTTAGCCCTTTTTTAACAAAACTTTTTTAAAGTAAGATGCCTGCAAGATTTTACATTTTGGAGTCGATAAGGAAACAATAAATTTCAATACATATCAAGACTAACTCTATATGACATTCTTTACTCTACATCACGATCGGGACCAAAAAACCTTCCTCAGATTTCTGCTACCTTGGGGAGATATTCAAAAACGGGGAGTTAGTTTTGAAACAACTTAAATTTTGACGTTTGTCTGAATTAGCGTCTCAGATTGTTATTCTTGCCATAATCGCTTCTCCCCCATCAGTATTCTTGAAACGAATAGTAAACCCGATGGTCTACTGATGATCTTCATGCTTCCGTAACCTATACTCATAGTGTGGAAAAGAGCATTCTTTTCAGAATAACCCTCAATCAAGGGCAAAAAGCTGTACTGCATTTAAAAGGAGAATAGCAATGGAGCGTTGTGAAAAATGTGGGCTCAGAGCAAGGCATGATAGGAATCCCCGATCTATTTTGGGCCGAATGTGGAAGTGGCATATCGGGTGGTGCCCAGGATGGAAGTCTTATATCAGGTCCCTGCCGGATGAAGAGCGAAAGAAACTGTCAGAGCACTATAGGTAGTGCTAAAACTAAACGAGATATTGACATACCTCACCTCATAGATTATAAACCGCTCATCATTAATTCGCATTTCTTTTTATTTATCTTACGCCGGTCTTATTATACCTATGATTAAAAAAATTTTTTATGGATGGTGGATTGTACTCGCTTGCTCCCTCATTGGCTTCTATGTTGGCGGTGTTATATTCTATGGTTTTACCGCCTTTTTTGAGCCAATTAGAGAGGAGTTTGGCTGGAGCTATACACAAATATCCTTTGCCGCGAGCCTTCGAGGCTTAGAGATGGGGATCTTTGCTCCCCTTGTGGGTTTTCTCGTCGATCGCTTTGGTTCGAGAAAACTCATCTTTTGGGGAACGATCACAGTTGGACTCGGCCTTATCCTCCTCAGCCGTACCCAGTCTCTTGCCATGTTCTATGGCTCTTTTTTGCTGATCGCATTTGGTGCCGGAGGGTGCGCTATGGTAGTGACCATGACTGTGGTGGCCAACTGGTTTCATAAGCATGTGGGAATAGCACTCGGCGTGATGGCCTCTGGCGTTGGTGCCAGTGGATTGATGGTTCTCCTCATCGTTCAGCTTATCGGGATTTCTGATTGGAGGACTACCTTGATTATATTAGGATTGGGGATGTGGATTCTGGGAATACCGTTATCCTTTGTTATTCGCAACAGGCCAGAACAATATGGCTATCTTCCGGATGGAATATCACCGAGTGATCGAATGCCAAACCTGGAAAATCAAGATACGGGAGTTAAGGCAGTAGAAATGAGTTTTAAGGAGGCACTTAAAAAGAGAGCCTTCTTGTATTTAATCATAGTTGAAGCAATACGGATGATGATTGTTGCAGCAGTTGTTATCCATGTCATGCCGTATCTCAGTAGCTTAGGGCTGCCAAGAGTTACTGCTGGACTCGTTGCAGGCGCTATTCCCCTGTCCAGCATCGTTGGAAGATTCTTCTTCGGCTGGTTAGGCGATGTCTTTGATAAAAGGTATGTTATGGCCTGGGCATTCTGCATTATATCTTTGGGAATGCTGGCTTTTTGTTATGTGCAAGTGATATGGATAGCTTTTGTCTTCCTTCTGCTTTTCTCTCCAGGCTATGGGGGAGGTATCGTTCTAAGAGGGGCGATTCTCAGGGAATACTTTGGGAGAAATTCCTTTGGCAAGATGATCGGAATCACCATGGGATCTGCATCAATAGGAGGAATTATAGGCCCAACTGCAGCTGGGTGGGCATTTGATACCTTTGAAAGCTATCGTCTTATCTGGCTTGTTTTTTGTGGGCTTAGTGGCTTGGCAATCTACTTGGTATTGAAGATGAAGCGGTGTTCATTTGAGACCTCTATGCTTCTCTTGCCTGAAGAACACTATAGACCAAGACGAATCATTCCATAAGAGGGGCGTAGGTTCCAAAACGATATGAGTATTTTTTGCAATTAATAATTAAAAAATATCAAAATTTATTTTGAATATTCTATGAATGGGAATAACCAATAAGAGATATACAGGCGAAAAATTGAAAAATATTGGCACGCAGTTCGGGATAGGAGAGTCCGGCGTGTCTCAGGCACGCAGGCGGGTTAATAATAAAATAAGAATCGACAACTGGCCTAAAAGAAAACTCTCAAAGATTGAAAATAAGGTAAATGTGTCAAAAATGAAGATCCTCTTGGTTTAAACCCCTTGTTTTTCATGCTTCTCAAATGACAAAATACAAAAAGAGGTAAAGATTTTTGAAAGAATCCCTGAGGTGTCTGAGTACTCAGAGGGTTTTTAAACCTGCTCGGCCTCACCCGTTTGCAGCCGGAAATATCGAATGGCATCCATCAATGTGTCAAGATGCTGGCGGTGGGCGTGAAAGAGCTCTTTATCGATCTTTGTCTGGTCGCTGATCTTTTGCTCAAGCTCACCCAAAGACTTAAAAGCGGCAAGATTAGCCAAATGTATGTATTCCAATTTTCCAGCGAGCGCATCTAACATCTCGTTGAACCCTGCTTCTTCCCTGTGCAGATAATCTTTCCTCCTTATTTTTACGCGGAAGCTTAGATCCCCATTTTGTACCTTCTCGAAAGCCCAGAAAAACCTATACAAGGGGCCAACCAGCCGGTGGAAGAAAAGTATCGAATGGAGTCCAAGGAGAATGATAATGGCGATAGCAGCGGGCCAGATTCGTGAGTGAAAAGTGAGTAATTTATCGGCTGCAGCAGCCCGGATTTCGAAACTAAGGCTTTCGTCCTGCATCTTCATGATCTCGGGGAAAAAAAGGTAGACAGATAAAAAAGCAACAACAATAAAACCATAGATAAGGATTGTTGCCAGAAATCTATACTGGAGTGATTTGTCTACAATATAGGAACGCCGCCGTATACGGAGTAGTTTCATGGTACCTCCCTTCTATTGGTTATGGATACATAGACAGAATCTTCGAGATTTTGCTTTGCTTCAAATCAAAACACCCAGAAGAATAATGTAAAAAGAAGTGTTCTCAGCTTGGCTGTATCCCTCTATACAAACAGGAAAAAGTTTAGAGCCGTGGCAGCGATGTTTTTCAGCACGCCAAATTAGAGAGCACTATGAAAAATATTAGCGATAATTGTCAATTAACACGATAATAGGGCGTTTGAAGTAATGATTTAGTCAGAATTCATAAAGAATCCTTCGATACTCCTTGCATTTACCTTCCTCCACGCGATTTCTTTCTGATTTTTAAATCGTATTGTACCACCCTTTGATATATCATAGTGAAAGGGAAATTTGTATTCTTCCCCTTTCATTCTCTTGTAATGGATGGTGTACAAGGTCTGTTTCTCTTTTTTGGTTTTTTCAATTTTTACGATAATGTTAACGTCGGGGCCTTCCAAAGAATCTCTATTTACAAAGATGATTGAATCTTTTGTTATCTCAAAAAAGCATCGCTTATATTTTGGTGCAGGGGTTTTCCATACTCCCAATAGTTCGTCTGGAATGGCTGTAGGTTCCCAAGCCTGACATCCAAACAACAAGCTGAAAGTGGATAGTACTAATATCATATACTTCGATTTCATCCTTTTCACCCCAAATAGTATTGATTGCTGCCGAACGTTTATTTTATGAAACCTCATGATTTGAATGTATCTTTTGACTATAGGAGATTTCAAAACCACATCGTTACCCGTAATGCCATGCATTACATGACCCCTAAAAAGGCCTGCACAACTTTTGGATCGAGCTGTTTGCCGCTTTCTTGTTTGATAATTGTCAGTGTGGCCTCTTGGTCAAATCCCTTGCGGTAGGGGCGATCTGAGATGAGGGCATCAAAGATATCTGCCACCGCTAAGATGCGGGCGCCTAAATCTATATCCTCTCCAGCGAGGCCATCAGGATAACCCTTGCCGTTGAAATGTTCGTGATGTTGTAATACCATGGGTATTATAGGAGCATATGCAGCGATGGGTTGCAGTATTCGCGCTCCCATGCGCGGATGTTCCTGTATGATCTCCCGCTCTTCATTCGTAAGATTATCCGTCTTATCGAGAACATTCATGGGTACCCCGATCTTTCCGATGTCATGAAGCAATGCCCCTCGATGCAGATTCTCCAGCTCATTGGAGGTGAGTCCCAAAGCCTGGCCGATCTTTAAGGCTATTTTTGTCACTCTCTCTGAGTGGCCTGCGGTCCAAGGAGATTTCGCATCAACAGTTCGTGCAAGCGCGTACAACGTACCCCAGTTAAGTAAGTCCAACTCTTCGATCAGTTGGGCATTTGATAAGGCAACCGCTACCTGGTCGGCTAGCTGACGAGCTTGGTGCAGGTCTTCCTGATCGATTGCAGATGAATCCAGGAAACCCAATGTTATTATACCCGCTGGCTTTTGTTTGATGAATAGGGGAAAGACCGCGAACGAGTTAATCTCATTCCTGCCAGGGGGAGCAAGAAAGGGCGGAAGATTTCGCTGCGCATTTATCAATACTATTTCTCGGTTATCAATGAATTTCTCAACCGCTTCATGCGAAACATCAATGTCGTCATCGATTTTCAGAACATCGGGTTTGCCACTACCCACATACCTCCGCGCAGGATTTTCGCCTTTTGAATCAAACAGGATGATACTGACGAAGTCATAGCTGAAAAACTCGTGCATACGAGTAATCACTGTGCCAACGATTTTATCGGTATCTAAGGCCGAAAGGATGGCACGGTCAATCTCCGACATCGTAGTCAAGGCGTTAAATTGTCTGCCTAATTGTTTTGCCATGGCATTGAAAGACTCTCCCAGTTCCTCAAACTCGTCGCCGCTTGTGACTGTGACCCTGCTCTCGAAATCCCTCATGGCTATCCGCTGTGTTCCATCCTTGAGTTTCTCAAGTGGAAGCATAGTTCTTCGAATCTGGATGATGCTGAGGAGCAATACCACCCAAAAAGACAGGAGAATGACAAGAGGAAATATCTTCTTGAAATAGGCAATTGGGGCAAAAATATGGTCTTTCGATACACTGAGAACTACTGTCCATTTCGGATAAAAAAAGTTGAATTTCAGGAAGATATCCCAAAAACTCGCTATATATTCCTTGTCTTCATATTTCCACGCGAACCGGCGTAAGGGAGAATGCCTCGTTTGGAGCGCTGAAGTTTCATGGAAAGAAGAAGGAAGTGGAATTGAGGAGTACATGACATGATTGGAGTCATCCAGTATACAAAGTTCGGTCATGTTCGGGAGCGATTCCGGTGAACCCCACAGATACATGAAATTTATTTCTCCACACAGAATTCCCTTCTTCGAGTCTTGTGGATCGACTACCCTCATCATATATATGTGCAAACAGTTATTTCCACCGGACCGGGACAATATAAGTGTTTTACCAGACCGAAGATGTTGCCTTTCTTTCTTAGAATGCACTGCCGGCTGCTCTGTAGGACCAAAGAAAGGGATACATTTTCCAGCCTCAGTGAGAAGTGCCAGTCCTTTGAACCGCTGTTTTAAGCGCTTACTGTATTCTTCGGTTGGTCTATGCGTTGAAGCTCTGGGGCTTGAATTAAGGCTGGAGGAGAAAACCTTCAGCTCGTTTTCAAGAAAGGATAACCGCTCGAAAATGCTCATACCCAGGGCCTTGCTCGATTGATGCAGTCGCCTTTGGCCCTGCTCATAGAGCTGTTTCCTTACCTGGATAAACGAAATGATTGCCATCGCTAAAATGGGTACGAGAGCACAAAAAATAAACAGTGTGAAGATCCGACGTGCTACATTACTCCTCAGGAATGTTAGCTCTATTTTCACAATCGGAACCCTAATTAATATTCTGAGGCTATCCCTATATAACTCCCGTTGTTAGCGCGGATGATATCATCATGGCTGGCATTGGCAGTGAGAGGGGGTACACTCAGCCCATCTTTACCCATGCTGTAAAGGTCATAGTCTGAATTCAACGGAACGAGAAACCTGTCTTTTCGCATCATCCCCATTCCATGAACATTGGCGAAGTTTAGGTACTGATAGGGATTGTCCCAGGGATCCAAAAGATTTCCACGTCCTATATCGTTGAGGGCATTTGGCAGAACGTTATTTGCGGTCTCATATTCCGTGATCTCTTTTTGTAGAATACTGATTTCAGCTATGGCGGTAATAATTCTTGCCTTTTCGATGTGACTGTAATACGTAGGGATAGCAATGCCAGAAAGTGTCCCCAATATGGCAATCACCACGAGCAGTTCAACAAGGGTAAAGCCGCAGAAATTTTTTTTTGCCCAGACAGATTTTTTGCTGATATAATTTGCATATCCTAAATTTTTTGATGCTTCCTTGTTGCGAAAGGATATGTCTCTATCACTTCTGACCACCTCAACACCAATCATTGCTATCGTCACATGACGGAAAGAAGGTTTTAGCAGTGATACTTATTTATCAAACTGTCCGGCCGTGTAAGCGGCTTTTAGGCAGCTTTTAATCTTTCTTAAGATTATTACGAGTTATTAAATCACAAAATAGATGAGAAAGCTATACTAAATTGTCGTCCAGAGACCAGTGATAATAAACGGGGTGAGGCATAAGTAGTTACATGAAGTGGGCGGGTAAAGTCTCCGTTTAACTCTTTTGCTTTTTTGACAAGGCTCCAGGGGTGCTTTTGACCCGTAATTTTTAAAGAGAATTTGCAGTTCGAATTGTTATTCCTGCCACGTTTCTGTTCCTCCTTTCAAACTTAGATCCCACCCGTTGATTTTCGAATATTTGGTATTTTCTATCTAATAATTTAATCTTGACTTTTATTGCTCTTGTGGTATCCCCACCTTCTTATATGGAGTGGGATTGCGGAAGTCATAAAGGAAAATACTCTGCACCTCTCTCTTGTGGGCAAGTGAGTCAAAAAAGACGAGTCGTTTCTTTTGGTCGGTTGTGATGTGGAAGGGCAGCATGCAGAGCCATTAAAAGTCCCGCCTTTTTTAAAACTCCATGCACTGGATAGGCCCCTCCCAGCCCCTCCCATCGCTTCGATTTCTTATACTGCCATACGTAAAACGCCAGATCGTGCTTAGAAACTTTGTCAATGGAGTTTAAAGCCGTTCATAAAATTCTGCCGATGGCAGGTTTCAGCGGTAGGAATGTTTTAATATTTGATTTTTAAGACTCTTCACAGTATCTTGAAACGCGCCTTCCATTCCTCAGTACAAAATTGTGGATTCTGAGGCAATTCTGAAAAGCGATTTTTCTTGACATCCAGATACAACTATTATTCTTATAGGGAAATGTTTTCTCTTCATTAATGGCAATTCTATTAAGCGGCCGTTTATCACTTCTTGTCATGAGAATAGAGAGCATTAACGTGTTGGTATTACATCATATAGTCGGGCAACCAAATTTTAACATTAGTGAGAAAGGAGTTAGACTATGAGTTTTTTACAATCCATGAGAAAGCCGATTGCAGTTCTTGTAATTTTGGCTATTAGTGCCTTCAGCATAAGCTGGGCGCCTGCCCACGCAGCAATGGTGAGTACGGATGAAATCCTCAAACAGAATAAACAGAATCTTGATCGTGAACGTCTTACGATACTTCTCGATCGCTCTGAGGTGCGCAAACAGTTAGAGGCCTGGGGAGTAAAAAGTGAAGAAGCAAAGGCATGGATAGATAGCCTCACTGACCGCGAAATTGCAGAAATAGTCAATCGCATAGACCAGATGCCAGCAGGGGGTAGTGGCCTCGGCACTTTAGTGGGTGCAGCGCTGCTGGTATTTTTCGTCTTGCTGATAACAGATATTCTCGGTTATACCGACATATTCCCATTCGTAAAGGGGAAATAAAAAATGCCCGTCCCCGCTATCCGTTGCGGTAAGACGGGCATCACCTTCCTTGTCCTTTTCTTGACATTGACGTTCAGCTGTGCCCATTTCAGCCATGAGCTGAATTCTCTGTTGGTGTCAGAATTGCCGAGGAGCGTGGAAATACCCTCAGTGCCTTTTTACCCCCAAGAGGCCTATCAGTGCGGCCCGGCAACTATGGCCATGGTGCTTCAATGGACCAAGGCAAACGTCAGCCCTCAAGATCTCATTCCCAAGGTTTTTGTGCCGACAAAAAAGGGAAGCTTGCAGACCGCCCTTATAAGTACCGCCCGTCGTTATAATCGACTCGCCTATCCCATAAAAGGCGTTGAAGCATTGCTAAAGGAACTTGCCGCAGGACATCCGGTAATAGTCCTGCAAAACCTCGGACTCCAGTGGTTTCCACGGTGGCATTACTCGGTGCCTATAGGGTATAATCTGGCGAAAGGCATAGTTATCCTGCACTCAGGAAAGGAAGCGAGGCGGCACATGAGGTGGACGCTTTTCATGCGAACGTGGAAACGTGCTGATTATTGGGGGCTCGTGGTTCTGCCTTCGGGTCAACTCCCAGTAAGCGCGGATGAGCAATCTTACTTGAGCGCAGTCTTGGGCCTTGAGCAGGCCAGACAATTCAAGGGAGCAGCCGCAGCCTATACCGCCGCCTTAGAGCGTTGGCACTCCAGTCTTGGCGCTCTCATGGGATTGGGTAACTGTCGCTACGCCTTGGGAGATCTCATTGGTGCAGAGGAGGCATTTCGCCATGCAGCCGAAGCTCATCCACAAAGCGGTGCATCATTCAACAACCTAGCGCACGTGCTCGCCGAGCAGAGACGATATCCTGAGGCACTTCAAATGGCTATCCGTGCCGTGGATATTGGAGGACCGAACAAACCTATGTACATTCGAACACTACAAGAAATACGGACTGTCATAAAAACTGGGCCAGAATGATTCAAAAAATATATAAACTATCATCTCATTCTTTTAAGGGCAGATGCGAACCATCGGTTTTATCGATGATTAAGATGCCATCAAGAGCGATGAACCTGCTTTTTTTAAAATTCCATGATAGAGGGTTTCCAGGCTGATTGCGTGCTGATATTGGTCCTGTGAGACGCCTTGACAGCTAGATGCTATGAACATATAATGAAATAATTAAGCCAACCATAAATGGAGGGAGAAAATGTGGGATTCTTCAAAATGTGACCTATGCGGTGATTGTCTGGTGAAGTGCCGTTATGTGGATTATGACAAAGAGATGGCCGTCGCTGAAATTACGCTGCTCATGGAGGGCAAAGAGGCTGACATACTGAACACGTGTATCACCTGTAATGCATGTAATGACTACTGCCCGACCGGGGCCGACCCCTCTAACCTTATATACAAGATGCAGGAAAAGATAGGCACCTGTCCCATCGTAACGGCTGGTGCAGCTCCCCTCGAGGAAATAGCTAACGGACTCGAAGGCCGAGGAGATCCTGGCCAGCTGATCGAGGGTGACCCTGATAAGCCGGTTCTATCATTTGACGGCTTCGAGTTTCGACAGTTTCCTGAGGGTACCCTTGAAAGTATGTTGTTTAAGGGTATGACCGTGGTAAGAGGGGGTGAATACATGTCCCTCGTTGGCCTTGTACATTTCGGTGGGGAGAGCTTCGTTGGGAAGTACATCCAGGATGTTATCGATAAATTGGCAAGCCTGGGTAAGGAGATTGTGTATATTCACAATGAGGGTTTCGTCCTGGCGCACCTGAAGGCCAAGGAATATGGCATTACCGTGCCCTTCAAGTACATGCACCTGTTCGAGTATCTGCGCAACTATCTAAGGGATCACCAGAGTAACATCACAATCCTGGGAAAGAAGGTCGCATACCATACCAACTGTGCAACCAGATGGCTACCTGAACAAGATGCTTTCTTGGACGAGATCTTCGAGCTCATCGGGGTCGAGCGACCACCCAGGCGGTATGAGCGATTGAACGCCGTCTGCTGCACCGCACCAATTATCCAAACCAACAGAGAGCTGGCCATTGATATTCAGGAGAAAAACGTTAAGGACGCTATCGAATGCGGCGCCGATGCCCTCATAACGATCTGTCCAATATGTGACGCAGTGTTGCGGCGACCTACCTCGCAGCTTGGTTTGCCCAAAATTTTTATCACAGACCTTTGTCGTATTGCCCTCGGTGAGAAGTCATGGCCAGATGCATGAGGCACTTGTTCAACTCATCAGCAGGGTATAGCCGGCAGTCCCCTCAAGGGAACGGTTGATGCCGGTCGATATCCTGAGGGTTTGATTACCGCTACGCTTGAAAAGAATTGGATGCCCGGAAGAGTTAATATTGTATTTGTGCGGTGTGATTCAATCGGATAGAATCCATTACATGAACCTGGCACGCCAGCCAGAGGTTTTTTAACTATAGACCTAAATCACACTATGTGACACCTTCTACCTCACACAAAGGAAAGGGCACAACCTTCTTTCTGTATCTGCCTGCGTCGAAAGAGACAATCGGTGAGGAGGTACAACCGGCAGGAACGATTGAAACAGGAAAAGAGACCATCCTTCTTGTG
>Ga0180437_10006056_pt1 | contig 16315 bp, 17 predicted proteins | sample SS_ome_4_FD_132410 | JGI IMG/M metagenome (GOLD analysis project Ga0180437, IMG submission 132410) | Hypersaline lake sediment archaeal communities from the Salton Sea, California, USA - SS_3_D_1 metaG | ecosystem: Environmental > Aquatic > Non-marine Saline and Alkaline > Hypersaline >...
ACCCTCACTTTACCAAGCACATATTCGATCCCCGCTTCATCAAGTCCTTCACAAAACTGACTACCGATCCAACCTTTACCACCATAAACAAGAACCTTCATTATAAGAAATCTTTATAAAAGTCAGGTACGCGTCTTAACACAGGTCTCCTTTTCTAACTTAGGTCTATAATGAAGGTCCTGCTAGTAACCGGTGGCTGCGGATTCATCGCCTCTAACTTTATTAACTACTATCTTCCCAGAAACCCTGACACTCATATCGTTAACATCGATGCCATGTACTACTGCGCTTCTGAAGACAATGTTGATGAAAAGATCCGAAACTCACCTCTTTACACATTAGTCAAGGGTAACCTCTGTTCTAAAGATCTAGTCGACCATGTACTTAATCACTTTCAGGTCGACACTGTTATCCATTTCGCAGCTCAGTCCCATGTAGATAACAGCTTTGACGGCGCCCTCCAATACACCCGTGATAACGTTATGGCCACACATATTCTACTCGAAAGCTGTCGCCAGTACGGTGGTATCGAGCGGTTCATTCACGTCTCCACCGACGAGGTCTACGGAGAATCGATGCTTGACAAAAGCGAAGAGAAGAAGACTGAGCAATCGGTCCTATGCCCCACTAACCCTTACGCCGCTACCAAGGCTGCAGCCGAACTGATCGCCAAGTCTTACTACTTCTCCTTTAAGATGCCAATTATTATCACCCGAGGAAACAATGTCTACGGACCTAATCAGTATCCTGAGAAGCTAATTCCACGGTTCATCCAGCTACTTAAGGATGATAAGCAGGTTACAATTCAGGGTGACGGTTCTAACGTTCGCGGGTTCATCCATGTTCACGATGTGGCCAGGGCTTTCGAACGTGTACTTGATGCCGGTGTCATCGGTGAAATCTACAATATAGGTACGGACGAAAGCGAGGAGTACAGTGTAATGGAAATCGCTAGGATTCTCATTAGTAAAGTACAAGGGATTCTTCCAGAAGCGCCGGTGGAAGAGTATAATAAGTGGATTACGTACATTCCAGATCGCCCCTACAACGACAAGCGATACTACATCAGCAATCAGAAACTAAAGGACCTTGGCTGGGACGTTACAGTTGACTTCGACACCGGTCTTAACCAACTCTGCGTCTCTTAAACGCATTGAGCACACCAGTCAGGTTGCATGCAACTGGTTTCACCCTGATTATAAACATGGCTGCGTGGAGCGGTACGAACAATCGGAACACGTTCAGCAGCACCACCGTGCATTTGACTGATGACGCGATCGAGATCTCCGAATAGGGCTTTATCACTAGGAAGTTTGTTGCAACCGCAACCAGCACCACTCTTCTTAGACTTGCGTTTTCCCTTGCGGCTTCCGCCACGCTGGGACTTAACCCACTTCTTATCGATAACTTGCTGTAGAAGGAAGAGAAGAGTTGCAACACCAAGCTTGTTAATGTTTAGATGGAAACCACCAGCCTGCTTCAGGTCAGAGACGTTAACAATACTGGTAAGCTGTCCGTAACGCTTGTCGCTAGGCTTCATCGGCGCAAGAGCCAGAAGAGTCTCAGCCATGCGGACCAAACTGTTCTTCTTCATACCGCTAAGCATCTTCTTGAACTTTTCAACCTCATTCTTTTGACTGCGCTTGGAAGCACCACCCTTAAGCTTGTACTTAGACCAGTTACCGGCCAGCTGGTTAAGGGCTAGCAGAACAATAACTGCAGAAAGAGCAGGTTTGTTCAGAACGTTAAGGAAACTCTGAGTCATCGCGCCAGCGCCCTTCTGTGTACTGCGTTTGCCTTGGTTGCGTCTGGTCGGGGTCTTCTTCCGCTTGCTCTTTGCACCCTTAGACTTCTTAGAGCTCTTCTTGCTCGATATACGTCCATCTTCGTGGGCCTTCTTCTTGGAACGGCGTTTCTTTCGTTGTTCATAGTACTTCATAATCTTAGCCGACATATTTCTTAAAGCTTCTGGTGCTTCGTTCTTAAGCTGCTTAAGCGACTCTTTACCACCAACCTGACACCCCGTGTTGTGGATATACTTAGCACGAGCCGGAAGGTAACCGATCGGTTCAGATTCCTGTAACGCAGCCCTAATACCAGACTTAACCATCTATACTGGTGTGCCAGAAAATTCAAACGAAATAGTATAGATGAACTATCCACTACGCGCACTTAAATCTCCAGAAGATTACAGAGATTGGAAAGCCGCTACCATCTACGCAAGAACCGTTAAGTCTGTACTTCCTAAAACACTTGACCTCCGTAAGCAGCTGCAGCCGATTCGCGATCAGGGAAACCAGGGAACCTGTGCCGCACAAACCGCCGCCTGTATGAAAGAATGGCAGGAGAAGATCGACGCAGACCTCAGCGAACACCTTTCCCCACAGTTCGTTTATAACCTTCGCGTAAATCAAAACTCCGAAGGTATGTACGGTCGCGATGTTATGAAGATTCTATCTAACCATGGCATCTGTCGCGAACGTATTTTCCGTTACAAAACTATGCATGAGCCACCAGAAAACGCCCGCAAAGATGCTGGTAACTACAAGATCAAGGGTTATGCTCGTGTGGAAACCGTGACCGATCTGAAGAAGGCGTTAGTCAAGAACGGTCCGTGTTACATCTCGTTCCCAACCTACAACTTTGGATCTCAGTTTTGGAAACCTCAAACCCCTGACGAACAGCAGCGTGGAGGTCACGCCGTTACTGTAGTTGGTTATGACAAGAAAGGGTTTATTATCAGAAATAGTTGGGGAACTCGTTGGGGAGAGCGTGGTTACACCAACTACGCCTACTCTGACTTTGGCGCTCACTGGGAGATCTGGACAACAATCGACGACCAGTCTTCCGAACCGGTAGAACCCCCTACCCCTAAATGCAAATGTGTTATAATGTAGACTTCAAAACGGTTCTGCCTTTTCTTTCGGCCCTTGCCTCTAGAATGGACTAGTCCTTTCTTTCGGCCCTTGCCTCTAGAATGGACTAGTCCTTTCTTTCGGCACCCACTTTGAAAATTTCTTTGAGAATTCGCACTTCATATAGAGCGTTTCGCCGGTTTCATCGACCTCCTCAAGAAGATCGTTCATCAGGTTACTTGTGTCCAGGTCAGGAATAGCGGCGTATCCACCTCTGTTCCCCTTCCTGTCAAATAGCTCGTAAACGTCCGGCATATCAGTCTCGACAACCTTAAAGTGACCGTCATGATCTTCCGGTGATACAGCAGGTACCTTAGGCGTACTGGATTCTCTGCGCTTCTTAATAGCACCCTTAGGGATAGTAATCTTTGTGGTTTTCTTAGGTTGTTCAGCCACCGACTTCTTAGAAGCCCTAAATTCAGGCAAAATATAGAGAATGTTCTTTGTATTGCTCTTAAAGGAAAGACCTGTTACGGCATTCTGAAAAGGCAACGTCGGAATGTAGTCGTCAACGATAGATTGGATATTGTCGTATCCAAAGTATCGCTTCACATGAACTTTACAGGGATCCTGCTTGTTGTCCGGTACATGACTCTCCCCCACAATCTCGCCGATTCGCGCCAAGCGCTTCTCAAAAGGGGTCTCCTTGGTGGAACTACCGCGATCGACCAGGATATCTGAGATCAGGTAGTGCCACTCGGTTTTATTCCCCTTCTTACAGCGTATCAGTTCACCCTCAAAAAGGGATCCCTGGAAAGCGTTTTCGTCCGGACCTACAAAGAGATCGGCTGTAAAACGGAAGCGCACGACAATCATCATGCCTGACTTCCTGTTGATAAAGATAGTCCACCTTTTGCTATTGCCTCCCACATCAACAGTGGTCAACAGCAGAAGGAATCTCTGGCCAAGGGTGTTAACCCCGACCTGGTAAGGTGTTTTCTCAAGTCTTTTTAGGGTCTTAGCGTTGAGGAGGGAGTGGCGCTTATCGCTCATCGAGTACCCGATTTGAGATTCAATCCCGTCCTTAATGGCCGATAGGATACTGGATTCCTCAATCTTTAGGGCCCCCCGGTTACCAAATCGCACAGATTTCATCATCTTCGCTTTTAATACTACCAAAATAAAGCTTTAAAACGGTTCACTTTTAAAAGTGATTACAATACTATTACAAACTATCTCATGGCTCACATCATGATTCTTAAGATATGCCAAAGGTGCATGAAAACTGAGGCGCGAGTAGATCAATGCTCTGACGGTTCTATCAATCGGAATGGCATACATTACCCGTCTTCAAAGGGTGGTACATGTCACATTTGCAAAGGATATACTAGAGTCAGATTTCGCATTGAAAAGAATAAGATGCCGCGTTCCCAATTACGTTTGATGGCTCGCAGAAGTCCTATTGCAGTAGGAGACAGGCTCATAGTATGTTTGAGATGTGTAGACAAAGGTAAAAGACAATATGAAGGAAGGCGGTTGAAACGCGCACTTCACTGCTGCCTCTGCGGAGAATTCTATACAAAATCAGCATTCATATATTCAAAACATAAGTATATGTACAACTTCAAGAAAGGGTACCATATACTGGTTTATAAAATTTGATGACATAAGAGCCCAGAGTAAGTTATAATAAAGTACCAGCTAAAACTAAAATGCAAGCATCCAGCCCTCCCACTTTCGTTGGCTTTCAGAACAAGTATGTTGAGGATAAGTTTCGTGAGCATACACAGTCTCTGCAATGTGCTGAGTGTCAGCATCAACTCTGTACTGCTGAAGTTGCGTACGAGCTCTACACGCGCTTTGTCACCCCCGCCACCCTTGACCGTCTTGTTCACATGATTCAGGAAAGTCATGAGCTTCTCTGTGAAGGTTGTATGAAGGATCTTGATGATTCTCTCAGCAACTGAACCTCCTGGTTACCAAAATGTTAATAAAATTAAACCCTCCCAGTAAACTCTAGCTCTTCCAGCCGATTACAGCAGCGACACCTCCCTTTGATACTGTAAAGCCCCTTCATCCGCTTCTCGCGACGTGGTGGCTTCCATCGACGCCCGTATGTCCGGTTCTTCAGGTTACCTGGGAGCATATATTTGAGTGCAACCGGGATATCTTTGGGGCAGCTGTCATCGGCTGGTTTGGCCAGACTGTAGCTGATGACCAGGTTAAAGTTATAAGTTTTGAAGAAGTGCGTGTTGAACCTGTGAGCCAGTCGGATGTCGCTGATCTTATTCTCCTCCTTCTCGTAGAGGAACAGTGCTGCACTTGCTTCATCAATTCTATCTGTCTTTAGTGCCCATTCTACGAGTGTTTCCTCGAGTAGCTGCCTGAGTCCTTTGAACATCTCAGAACCGCGCCCGAAAACCTCTCTTAGGTGCCTGTGGTCGCGGACGTCATTTAGCATGCCTGCGTTTAGACACCGTCCTAGACGCACACGGTGGTAAGCGAGGAACTGTTGGTATGTATCTTCTGCCATGTTAGCGGCGCTTAGTGAGACGGCTTTGAGTCGGCGTTTGCGGAGGTATTCGACTTCTGCCTGGACGGTTTTGTAGATGTACTCGCTGGGAGGGACTGCTAGTGCGAACCGGCGCATTTCGTGGTATGTAAGCTTCTTGCAGATCTCAGAGATGATTTCAATAGGCAGATCAAAAAGAGTGGTTGCCATTATAATCTACTGTTACAAACAGTTGGTTATTATTGTGGCGCACTAGTGGTGCAGTTGTTTATGCTTTTCTAAAATACGTTTATCATCTGTGGTGAAGTCGCAATTAGATTCTATCCCACATGTAATAGGTTTTAAATCATCTTCCATAACTTCACAATAAGATGGAACATCACAGTTATAAACATTAGACCGGATTTCTTCAATTAGATTCAAATCTGAGAAATATTTCTCATAATTAATAACCATCTCATATCTACTAATATCAAGGAATCTTGGTACACATGGCACATTACTGTTAAGATGGTAAGAAAATAGTTTTAAAGATGGACCAGTAGTCAGGAATCCACAACGAAAACAAAGACATATACGCCCCTTACCATAACGTTGATGTGAGTTATAACCCATCTTTCTGAGAGATGATTGATAAAGTCTATAAAACAATGAACCTGCTATGTTCTCATCATAATTTTCTTCAACTTCAAAAATACACACGTGGTGTCGATCTTTAACATCATACCTCAAAGAACTTGTAGTTAATGGATCTTCATCCATTTCAACATCTTCAACATCATAATTATTATCACTATAAAGCTTGAGAAAGTGCTGAACAGCTTCTATAATCCAGTTTCTTGATACATAGTTTAAACCGTTACTGATAATCTTTCTAATCAAACAGTCAATATAATGTGTTTTAACTGAATGACAGTTTGGACATGCACAGATTAGGTTATCTTTCTGGTTACCTCCTCCACATGACACAGGAATAAGGTGATCAATATGGAAGTTTAAACAAGACAGTTGTTCAGTACAATAGCCACATTTATTATCCTGCTTTTCTAATAAAACCAAACGATCTTTCTTACTAAGTGCCTTTCGCGACATTATGTAGAATAATTATGAATGTTCTTCTAAATTAAATCGTATGATCTGGAATACTAGAACCCGTAACTTTTCTGTAATTCTCGTTAACCTCTTTATTGTATCTTGTATTTTTAAATATTCTTTTTGCTTGTTCACGTGCTCTCCTATTTCCTTTATTTGTCTTCTGGATATCTGTTAATGCTTTATCCATATTATGATAATCCTGATAAGGTAAATTTCCAGCCTCGTTCTCAATAAAATCTGAAAATTCATCTGCACAACTTTGAACAATATCAAAACAAACATCATCTAAGCTTAGTGTCTCCCAATGAGGGGGTCTATATACATCAGCATCATTTCTTGATCTGTTTCTTAGAAATACATTAAAATTTTTAGGGTTTCCTTTATAAACCCTTTCCATAAATTTGTGAAATCCTGTAAAAGCCTGGCCAGTGAATTCATACCATTCCTCAACTGTGATATGTCCGACATCTAATTTTCCAAATTCATTAGGCATCGTTCCATTATTGTTAATATTATTCACAACATTATTAAGCTGATTAGTCTGATTAACATCTCCTTCAACAGTACTTGCAATCAGATCAATACTGCCACCTGTTGTAGTTGCAGGATTGGTAGCAATAAGCTGTAATAACTGCAGATGATTTTCTTTAAGTTCTTTTATTTCCTCAAGTAAAAGTTGTGACTCTGATAAACAAACCTTATTTTTAATATGTCGTTGATAATTACCCTTATAAGGTGTTTGCATATTGCATTTATCACATTTCCATACCTCAGTTGTATTAGATGGACCAGCTTCCTTTGCCTCCTTATATTCATCAAGGAAAGTGTCATACTTCTCGAGTATCTCGTGTGGATCCACATTTAAGTATTTAATTTTACAATGTTTGATTCTTGGTTTTTTTTCTGTACCAATTAAATGTCTCCGAAAAGCATCTTTACGACTAGTTTCATATCCACATCTAAAACATTCGTATGTCATTTTATACATCTATCTAATAATAAAACTCTAAGCCCACACAGTTATCTTATGTGGGATGAGAAAGTGTGGACCCTATCTTGTGTGTTAAAGAAAATATTATAGTGTATACTATTGGATATTAATTATAATTCAATATACTTATAATTATTATTAATAATATCCTATTAACAACCTCAGAAGATATATCTCAGGGGGGAAAGTTGTGACCAGAGACCAAGAGTCCAAGACAAACTTTATCTTTTCCGGTTAAAGAGCACCAGTAAAAAAAACTTTCTCAAAACCCCCAAGTGTATTCCCGACACCAGTCAGTCCTTAAATTAAAGCATTGACACGATATCTCCTTAACCCCGGTCTTAATGCTTCCGATCCTAGACGTGTCAGAACCTTCTTTAGAAAACGTAATTTTAAATTATAGGAGCGATGAGCTACCGGCATGTGATAATCACCCGTTTTAGTGTGAGGTTTAACATGTTGACAGAGCAGCAGGGATGTCTCTTTAGCCCGAAGCGCTTAGACCGGAGGATGAGGGTTTTTAAGACGATCTGTCTCCCATCTATCCTTAACCAGACCTCTAAGCGGTTTTACTGGGTCCTGCTGATCGACCAGAAACTGAACGACAAATATCGCGAGCAGCTCGAAGATCTAACTAAGGAGCACGACTTCATCCGAATCTTAGAGTGGAAACCAGAAACCTACAAGCTCAGTCGGATAGACTGGCTAGCCGACGCCGGTATCGACACGAATGTGAATCATATGATCACCACCCGCTTAGATGACGACGACGCCCTGCATGCAGATTTTACCAAGCTGATCCAGGAATATTATAAGCAGAAGGGACACAAGGTAAACTATTTACAGTTTATCACCTTCCCGACCGGCCTAATCTGGATGGCTAAGAGGGGGATGAACCCTTTTAAGATGCCGTTTATCGCTCTGGGGATGACTCTGAATGTTAATGTTAAGAATGTGCCGGTTAATGTCTACGGATTTAACCACGCCCATCTGAAGAACAGTTATAAACTTCGTCTTAAGAACCCTCCTTACATTTATAAGTGGCTTAGTAGCAAGCTAAAACGAACTATCACTTACCGGAACTTCCAACTGAAGAACGCCATGCTCTCAATCCAGACTAAGATCCCGATGTACATTTACAGCATTCACGGCGAGAACGACAGCGCCGCCAAATACTACGCCCATCTTTTTAGAAACGGAGGCATGTACCCCCAACAAACAGTTCGCCAGATGATCAAACAGTTTGGCTTGAACTGGTCAACTCTTCAAAAACTGTGACTTCTTATTTCAAAACTGTGACTTCTTATTTCAAAACTGTGACTTCTTATTTCAAAACTGTGACTTCTTATTCGGCTACGCCTCATGTCGCTCAGCCCCGCTACGCGGAGCTTCTCTCCTGCTGGAATTCTAGTTTTTCAGCCAAAGAGGCTTTCTTTTTTTGATTTAGAGATATATATCCTAAGGAGTAAAGTGCGATGATCTACACTATAGAATTTATCCGTGGTTTGGCTTCTCAGTATTCTGAGGCGAAGATTGAGAACATTGGTGACTTTATCGAAGATTATAAACATATTCTTGAGATCGATAGCGAGACACCAGTTTTCAGTAGAACAACCAAGTACAAATCTTTCCCGAAGAAGCACTTTAAGAAGCGTGGAAACCACGTAATTGTGCGCGGTGGATCGAACTTTAAGCTCTTTACTCCTAACTCGGATATCGAGCGGATTCAGCAGTCTGTACGGGGAACTCTTAACAAGATTAACGACAGCAACGCAAAGAAGATTATTGCGGAGCTGCAGTCTAAGATTTCCCAGTTTAACAGTGTTGAAACGCTCGACATTCTCGCCATCGAGGTGCATCGTAAGATCATCTTCGACCGGCAGTTCCAATCTATCTACATCCTCCTCTGTTCCCAGATCTGGTCCATGCAGGAATGGCACGACCAGCTTGTCACCATTGTAGACAACGACGGTGAGCTCTACTGGGGGCACAACTACAACGTTGAGAAGGATGATACCACCCTTCATGGTCCCTTCCATAGTGAGGAGGCCCTTCGCGCTGACAGTCGCAAGCAGGTTAACTTCCGCCGCAATCTTCTTAACCTTTTACAGAAGGAGTTTTCCAAACGTGACGAGTACCTTCAGGCGATGGAAACTGCCGAGGACGAGAGTGATCGCTTTAAGGCTAAGCGACACATCCTAGCCATCGTAGAGTTCATCGTTAAGCTCTACCTTGATCGTCTTATTAGTCAACCCGCCGTTCACATTGTTTTCTTCGATCTTCTCGGAGTTAGCGACCTTGACAGTAAGGGTGAACCGCTTCCACCAGCCAGTCAGCCTAACGACGTTTGCATCGAAACCTTTGTTACCGGTTGGAAGGTAATGCAGAAGAGAAAGTTCCCTGCACCTTACATCAAGCAGTATCTGGATCATTTCGAGCGACTCCTCAACAGCTACAACTGGTGTAACCGTATTCGATTTATGATGGAGGATCTTCTTATCAGCAAGAAGGGTGAAAGACAGATGAACAATGGCAAGAGCTGGGCCAACGTTGCCTCAAAGGTCACCCTTGAGTATGAGCAGATCGAAACTCTTGTTAACAAGTACCGTCGTGGTGCTGACCTAAGTGAAACGGTTTCTAAACTGAGTAACGCTGAAGCTGTTGACCTTGGAGAGATCGTTCTGAACGCTGCACTTGATCAGCCGAACGATGCCCAAAAACTTAGCGAACTTACGAAGGAGCTTCAGCTAGATCTTCAGGAAGTGTTTAACGAATTCCTGGAGAACATCGACGACATCAAGATCGATATCCCTAAGGCTCCCGAACTGATGGAAAGTTATAAAGAAATGTTTTTGGTTTCTTAAGAAGCTACTAGTTCGGCTCCAAGCTGAACCAACTTTTTTACAAGCAACACCTCTCCTGGCTTTTCTAGAGTACCATTAGGAGTTTCTAGTACCATCGGAATATCTCTGACGGTCATCTCGTAGACGAACCTGGCAAGACCTTCTGGCTTCTGTCCCTGTACTGTGACATATCCCTGACAGATATTTTCGTGTCGATCCTTCTTGGACCCACACGGATGCTTACTGTCGTTAAGATGAACGACATCGACGTACTTCCAGCCGATCAGATCTTCGAACTTCCGGATGAAAGCGACTGCGGCTTCAGGGCTAGTGAGGTCGTAACCGGCGGCGAAGATATGGCAGGTGTCAACACATAGTCGTACCCTTTTCCGGTCGTCTTCGCTGAACCTATCATAGAAGGCTGCAAAGTCTTCCATCTTGACACAGAGCTCACTACCCTGGCCAGCGGCGGTCTCCAGAATGAAGTGGGTGTCGACCTCAGGGGTTTGACGAATCACCTCTCGAATGAAGGCCTCCATATTGTTTAGACATTCAGCGATATCTCGCTTCTTATGCTTTCCGACGTGGAAAACCGAACCGATTCCACCGATCCTAGCAACGGCCCTGAGGTCGTCAACGGCATTCTTCATCTCTTTGCTATCAGCGGCACATGCGGTTGCCATGTTAATCAGGTAAGAACCGTGAGAAACAATGAAGACATCATTCTCGAGGACATACTGTCGACATGCTTGACAGTCAGCGTCTTTGAGCTTCGAGCATGCCCACTTATAGAGACTTTTCATGACTACTTGGAGGCATTTTACGCCTGAGTTTTCACAGTGCCACTTAATGGAGTCGCCGTAGCACGACTTCTTGATACTACCGTGATACCCAATCAAAGACATTTTATAAGTAGTTTACCAAATAAGCCTCTAAGCTTTCACTTTTAGAGCCTTGGAAACCTGACTTTCAACTAGACTTTGTCTATCCTTGTTGGAGAAATAGACGGCGATAGCGATGAAAAGTCTGGCGTGAACCTTTTGAAAAGGTGTTTCATCAATAGATTTGAGACAAAGTTTTTCAACCTCCTTCTCCATCCATTCATCAAACTGTTCAACAGTGCACTCTTCGCTATGAAGACCTTGGAGATAGTCGCTCTTGAGATTCTGGATATGACTGGCAACCCATACCAGGAGACCGTTAAGACCTCCCTTTACGGGATGCCCATCGACTATCATGGTATCGCTTTCAACCTGTTCCAGAATAGTTGTACAAAAGTTAATGAATCTGTCGTCGCTCATTCCCATCGCTTTCGAGATGTTCTGAATGAACTTCATGAAGAAGAACTTAAATACATCAAACTCCTTGTTTGGGTCATCTTCTAGGAGAGGTGATTCCATTAGTTCATCGAAGATGGTTCCACTTAGGTACTGCCAACGTTCTAGCTCTTTTTCGTAAGCAAGGAGCCTTGCGTAGGTATTCATGTACTTCATCCGTTCGATGATAATGGTCCACCAGAAGTGATGAACAATCTTGTTGATGAGGCGGTTTACCCCTTCAACATCCTTCACCACTTCAAAGAACGGTGGGAAATCTTCGTCTTCTTCGTATGAAGCCATTACGGTTTGTACTCTAGTCAGTATATTAGGCATTTTCAAATCACTTTTAAGAGAGTCTCAGCACCCTTCTGAAAAAGGAACTTCGCTCGGTTTAGGAGGATATTTTGATAGGGATATAGTATGTCGGAAACAACAAGTACTACAGAGTATCCTTTAGCTCACCGTTGGGTTCTATGGTTCCACAAGGTGGACGAGGACGACTGGTCTATCGACAGTTATAAGAAGCTTTTGGTCTTGGAGACCCTAGAAGACTACTACAAGATGGTTAACTCCGTTACCGATATTTCTGCTGGTATGTTCTTCCTAATGAAGGAGGGTATTATGCCGATGTGGGAGGATCCGGCTAACAAGAAGGGTGGCTTCTGGAGTTTTAGGGTTCCGAAGAGCAAAAGTACCAAGATCTGGGGTGATATTAGCGCTGCGGCCGTCGGGCAGACGCTCACCCTAGACCCCAAGCAGATGGAATATATTAACGGTATCTCCTTTAGTCCCAAGATCAGCAAGGCCATCTTTAGGATCTGGGTGAACGATTCTCGTCAGAATAAGATTAAAAAGATGGTTCGTAATGAGATCGACTTCCTCGACACTGCTGAAGCCATGTGGAAACGATATTGACAACTATTCATAAAAAATTGATGACAGAATATACCTGCAAAAGAGTTAAAGTACATCTCCCCCTTTTCCCACACCCCAAAACATGACTAACATTTTGGCATATGGATTGACCTATTTTGGTCTCTACGTGCTCCTGACTCTCTACCTGCGAGGAAGGAAGCCGTTATAGGTACGAGGTGGACTCTTCCTAGAACCTCCAAGTGAAAAACCCCCATGAATTGAGCTTGGTCCGACTTTAGCCCCTGTACTATCGTAAAAATACGCTTTAAAGGTAGTGTTATCGGACCAATTGTAGCATTTCTCTTCAAAATCACTAGATCACCTGTAAAGAGGTGGTCGCCTCATAACTAACTTCTTTCCTAATGAATAAACATATTCCTAATGGATATAGGATGCGTCTTCAGACTACTGGGTACTACAACATGCAAGAGTTGGAACCTATTGGTGTTGTCCACGGGATCTCTGTCCATGCGATCTCTTTTTTTAGGGGTCTCTTTGGCTCTGTTAGTGGTCTTTTCGGTGGTCGTCAGCTAGAGATCGAGCAAAAGTATCTCGATGTACGTGCTGAGGCCATCGCCGACCTCACCCAGAGGGCCCAACAAATGGGCGCCGACGAGGTAGTGGGTATTGAGGTTGAAACTACTGAACTAGGCAACAACTTTGTCGTATTCATCGCCGCAGGTACCGCCATGAAGCGCAAACACAAAGGCGGCAAGCGCAAAAAGTAAGAGACATCCTGCTATGTAAAAAAGTGAATTGATTTTGGCGAAATCTCCAAAATCAGTCATATATGTATGATACGTGTATGTTATGATGGAGTAGGACAGCTGACTTGCTCCATCATAATTGGCACAACCTAACGGTCCCTATGGGCCCACCCAACACAATCGGATCAATGGATCCCTCATAAAAAAAACTGAATTGATTTTAGCGAAATCTCCAAAATCAGTCATTAAAAACGTACATGCTACGGTATCGAGAGTCTGCTTGGAGAATTCTGGGCTTTCTCTTAGTGTCTTCGGACACTGGCACGGTTAGATAAACTTGCAGTTCTTAGGTTTCAACACCTGTAACAACAATTGTTCATTTGAGCAAGCAAGACCTTTCCAAGTTTCGCCGGCTTTCCTTCTCCTCTAAGGGGGTTTGCCGATTAAGAAGCGCGCTGTTACCTCACTAGCTGGTACATTCTTTTTAAAAGATTTTCGAGTGGCCACTCACGGGATAGATGCATTCTATCCTACCCCTCATAAGAACCAATCAAGATATTACAAATCCATCGGTCATATTACTGTAGTCTTCGTTGGACTTTCCACCGAAAACTGCCATGATGCTTTTAAACTTTGCTTTGATATACTTGTTGCTGACGCTATCGCTGTACTGATATGTGTTTTTCTTCAGATCAACGTAGTAGTCACTTTCTTTCTCTACTATATCAAAAGCTTCCGAGTCTTTCCATGCTGGCATAATGTAGAAACTTAGCACACTTTTCTTCTTGCCAAGCTCAACGCAACGTTCTGCTGCGCGTGCCAATATGTCTTCAATAAACGGCGGATTCACCACTAGACCAGTGTTTTCAATCGGAGCCTCAAAGAACGGTCCGATAGAGTTGAACCAGTGGTCGGTGTCCGGAAACAGTGTACAGATCTTGGTGTCACGATAGTTAACTGCCAGAAGTTGTGAGTTGATCGGACTGGAGAATCCTTCAACGCGAACTCCATACTTTTTATATAGATGTTGATAGTTTCTGAAAGGCACTGTCCACTGTTGGCTTCCTAACCCAAGACTTGCGTATCGCATGACCATTCGTGCCACCGCCTCTTCTGGATCGGGTGCGCTGTTATATTCAGCTATCTCTAACAACAATCGCATCCGTGGCTCAGGAATACAAAATGAGAAAGTTTTATACTTGACGGTTCCGCGGTTAAGCTCAACTACTCCTGGACCGTTATTCTTACCATTGAGGACGGCACCTGGGCTTTTAATGAATCGATCCGTCATCTTGATGAGCTTCTCCACAAAACTACGGGCGTCTTCTTCGTTGGGAATAATCCGCTTCTCGATTAGTTCCTGCATCATCTTCTGGTTAATCGGCTCTTCCAAGGTTGTTTTGACGAAGACTGGATCTGGTCGTTTTTTGACCGTTAAATTGGCCATCGAGAGCACCCATCTTTCTATGATATTTCGGTATTCATAGCTAGGGGTAATATTGCGTACCTTTTGTACAAACAGGTAGCGCTTATACTCGCTATCCATATTGTAGGAGTAGAAACTTTTTTCTAAACCAGAAGTAAGCTTCATGTGGCTTAGAAGAATAGTAGCTTATCTTTCTTATAATGAACAATACCTACACAGCCCACAGCCAGGGTGATAACACCATCGAGGTGGGTGACCTCTGTTTTCAGTCTTACCCTTGTAAACATTATATCAGGGTTAATGGACATTCCAGGGGAATGAGAGGGGCGAGAGCGATTGTTGGAATCTTCTTACAGAGAAATATTCCGGTGCCCCAGCATTTCGCCTATATTCAGGCCGCGGATGCAGAGTTTGAGCAGCTGGAGCAAGATACGACTATCGCTGAGCACGACCTCTCAGAGATTCTTGGGTTTACCCAGGAACAAGTGATCCATATGATCAAAAATCATCCTGACAGACTTGGTGATATTTTTGCATCTGGTCGACTTGATGTCCTGGACTACACCCTAAACCAGATAAAGGGTGCTCCATGGAAGAAGTGGCTGACCCGCACACCTCAGTCGGAGCCGATGGATCATCATCTAGCATCAGCATATCTTTACGGTCTCAAGTACTATGGACGTCACACTTATTCCGACCAGAGAATGTGGAAACGAATCGTTGAAAACAAGCATATCGACATTATCGACCAGGTTCTAGAGTACGCAGAGTCTTATAACCTTCAGCTCGACGACTTCTTCAAGTTCCTGGTCAGAAGGGGTCTCTATGACGAGGTTAAGTTCATTCTTGAGAACAATCTTCTGGAAGCTCCTAAAGCCACATGTCGTAAGGTAAATCTTAGCGGGAATTCCCACGAGATGGTCCAACTGATTCATCGCTACGCACCACCCATTACAAACTGAAGGTGACTACTTGAAGTGACAAACTGAAGGTGACTACTTGAAGTGACAAACTGAAGGTGACTACTTGAAGTGACAAACTGAAGGTGACTACTTGAAATTAAAAGTGAATGGAAAATGAACAATTTGACTAATCCATCCAACAACTATTTTGATGGATTACAGGAGAGCACTGCTGAAAGGTACGCCTCGTGAGCTTGGGCCAGAGCCTGAGCCGTATGTTCCACCGATGAAGATCGACTACATTCCGGAGAACCCTCCAACAATGGAGGACATCCCCCCAGAGCTGATCTGTATCGTACTGTCACACCTTGATGGTATCGACTACATGAACGCGATTCAGAGCTGTCGACAGCTTCGTTATGCGGATCTTATCAAGACGCGAATAGAGAAGAGCATACCCGAAGAGGTTGCCCACGTTCTGGAGAAACCAGAGATTGGGATGATCATCTGCAACAGTATTCCATTTGTCAGCAGTGCACTAGACCATGAACATGAACACTTCACGAAGCTAGTTGTCAAGCTGGTGACATCGATTAGCCCGGATCTGATTAAATACCATCATGGGAGCCGTCTTTATCTTGAGATTCCGTTTCTAGATAGAGATCTCTGGATCAGTGTTGTTAAGTTTATGGCAAGAAGAGTTGGTCTCGTCACTGATCGTGAGTCTGCATCTTACTTTTGGACTACAAG
>Ga0180437_10006058_pt1 | contig 16313 bp, 6 predicted proteins | sample SS_ome_4_FD_132410 | JGI IMG/M metagenome (GOLD analysis project Ga0180437, IMG submission 132410) | Hypersaline lake sediment archaeal communities from the Salton Sea, California, USA - SS_3_D_1 metaG | ecosystem: Environmental > Aquatic > Non-marine Saline and Alkaline > Hypersaline > Sediment...
AGGCCGGCAACGGCAAGCAGGCAACAGAGGAGGAGCGATCCGAGGGACCACCCGCCGATGCGGCACCCCAAGAAGAGCCGTCCCAGGAGCCGGACAAGGGCGGCGAGTCTTCCGAGCCCGACGGCGGGGAACCTCCCGATGCCGAGGGCGGCCAGTCCGCCCCGCCAAAGAAGCCGCAACCCGGGTCTGCCGCAAAAAAGGGCCCGTTCGACGGCTTTCCAGACACCGTTGACCTGCCCGAGCTCGCCGGCCAGCCCACGCCCGTCGAGCTGGGAACGGTCCATTCGTCCCCGGACACGAGTTGGCAGCTTTTGCTCTTGGGCGGCGACCGCGCGCTGAAAAGCACGCGGCAGATGGATCGCAAGTTCGTCGTCGGCCGCGGCCAGTCCGATTCGGCCCAGACCGTCTGGGCCGTCGAGCTTGCCGAGACGGGCGCGGACGACGCGACCAGTACGTCGAGCGTGGCGGAATTTCGCCGGGCCGGCCAGGCGCTCAGCTTCCAGTGGGGCAGCGAGGCCGATGCGGCTTCGGCCAATTACTTCCGCAACTGCGTCCTTCAGATGCGCGTCGCCGGGGAGAGCCACTACGTGAGCTTTCTCCGCGCCGTGGAAGTGGAGCCGATGACGATCGATCTCGTGCGGGGCCTGGCGACCGTCAATGCCGACGTCAAGTGGCTGCCGGAGAGCAGCAATCTGCTGGCGGCGATCACCAAGGTGGAGGGTCGCGAGGGCCACCGGGTCGACCCGGCCGAGCCCGCCGAGCCCGGCCCGCCGGTCGACCTCTTCTTCGATCGCACGGACCGGCACGGGAACACGCGCGACAGCGTGAAATTCCGCGTGCTTTTCACGCCCCGCTCGACCGGCCTGAGCGTCAAGCTTCAGCTCGTCGAGCCGCCCTCGATGCAGTTTCGCGCGCTCGATCCGCAGAACTTGACCGTCGTCAAGAACATGATCGGCACGAAACAGAACGAGGTTCTCAAGCAACTCAATCCGAAGGACAAAGACAAGGCGCCGAGGGGAACGCTGCGGTCGGCGCTCAATCGACAGCTCGACGAACTGGAGAAGATGCTCTGGTACATCGAGTTTTTTGAGCAGGTCCACGAGCAGGCGAAGGTCCACTTCAGCCTCTGGACGGAGGTCGACGGCCGCAAGCTCGTGCTGGTCGAGACCGGGCCGTCGCAAGCGGAGTAGATGCTTGTGGTGCAGGATACGCGCGTGGTGTGCGCATGTTGTGGGGCACGTTTCCAACGTGCCTTTTGAGCCGGGGGCACGTTGGAAACGTGCCCCACGTTAGGAGGGGGGCATGAAAAGCGACGCCTCGAAGAGCGGGCCACCGAGAATCATGCCGGCGTCTAGGAGCTTCACCCTCGGCTCTCTTGCTCTCGTCTTGGCGGCCTGCCACCTCTTTGGGTATGCCTCCGTGAGGGCGGCCGAGCGGGCCCCCGTGTTTCGTGAGAAGACGGCAGAGCAATGGATCGCCTGGCTGGGCTCCGAGTCGATCCGCGGCCGCTGGGACGCCGCCCACGCCCTGGGCGAGCTGGGCCCCGCCGCCGCGGCTGCCGTGGGGCCGCTCGTGGCGATTCTTGAAAACCGCGGCGAGGATGAATACGTCCGCGGCAGTGCCGCCCGGGCGCTGGGGCGCATCGGGCCGGCGGCCGAAGAGGCCGTGCCGCTGCTGATCGAGACCCTCGGCTCGAAGCATCTATCGGTCCGCCGGAACGCGCCCCGCGCGCTGGGCAACCTGGGCCAGGCGGCGGCTCCGGCAACGGCCCAGCTTCGGCGATTGCTCCTTGACGAAGACTCCCAGGTCCGTGCCGCCGCCGCTCTGGCGCTGTGGAAAATCGACCGGCACGGCTCCGCGCTGCCGGCGCTGGGGGAGATGCTCCGCGGCCGCGATGCCGCGGCTGCTTTTCACGCCGCGGCGGCGCTGACGGAATTGGGCCCCCAGGCGCTGGCGGTCGCGCCCGCCCTGGTCGAGTGCCTCGCCCACGCCGACGAAGACGCGGCCCGCGCCGCCGCCAAGGCGCTGGGACGGATCGGCCCGGCAGCAATCCCGGCCTTGCAGGGATCGCTGGAAAATCCCGACCCGCGCATTCGCCGCCGGGCCGTGGCCGCCCTGGCCTGGATCGGGGAGGAAGCCGTGCCGCTGTTGGTCCGGTCGCTTGCCGACGAAGACCCGACGGTCCGCAGGACGGCCGCCCGCGCGCTGGGGCGATCAAGCGAAAAGGCCGCCGCCGTGCCGGCGCTATTGGAAGCGCTTGACGACCCGGTTGCCGAGGTCCGCCAAACCGCTGCCGAGGCACTCAAGCAGATCGGGCCGCCCGGGAATTAGTTCCCGCCTGCCAGGCCCGATTGGGCCGGGTTGCCGGCGACCTTAGGCCAGCCGCCTTGTGCCAGCGCGGCGGACGAGCATCGTAGCGCCACCAGCGTGCCGTCGTCCAGCCCGAAGGCAAGCTGCTCGGCGGCGAGGATCGTGCCGGCCGAGCGGACCGCCGCCCCGACGGCCGCCGTCCAGAGTGCGCTACCCCGATTGTCCACCGCGTGGATCGTGCCCGCATTGTCGCCGAAGTAGATCACGCCGTCTTCGCCGATGACGGGCGTGGATTCCACGGGGCCGGTCGCCGCATACTGCCAGCGGATCTTGTGCGAGTTGCCGTCGACCGAGACGAGCAGACCGCGTGCCTCTTCGCCGCGGCGGGCTTGCGACACGCCCAGGTAGACGTGGCCATGCGGATCGACCACCGGCGAGCCGAGAAGCTGCCCCGGCATCGGCGTCTTCCAGACCGTGGCGCCGCCGGCGGCAAAGCCGAAGAGCAGCTCGTCGCGGGCGGCGACGACGAGCGTGCCGTCGGGGGCGACGGCGGGCGAGGAATTGACGAACCCGCCCGTGAATCCCTCATCGGCCGCATGGTCCCAGACGTTTTCGCCGCGATCCGCGTCGAGCCGAATGGCAAAGACGTAGCCGTCTTCGGAACCGATGTAGAGCACGCCGTGAAGGATGATTCCGGCGGAGTCGAACTTACTGCGGGAGCGGAAATAGCGGCGGCCGGAGGTCTTGCCTGCCGCATCGACGCGAATCAAACCGCCGTCGTACGCGCTGATCCACGTGTTGCCGCCTTCGTCGCTGACGGGAGCTGCCCAGCCGAGCGGCTCGCCGACCTTGGCCGGCGGCCAGACCTGCTTGCCCTCGGAGGTGACGGCGTGCAGGAAACCGTCGGCCGAATGCACGCGAAGCGTCTCGTCCGCGGCGAGAACCACCGCACCGGGAACATGGCTGCCGAGGACATATTCCCAGAGCAGCTTCGGCCCGCCCTCTTCGAGGGCCAAGGCGCAAAGTCGTCCCTGTGCGGCAAGGTAGATCCGGCCGGCGGCGTCGACCGCCGGGGCGTTTCTCACCGGCCGCGCCTCATCCTCGTAAGGCGGCTCGGGCGGGAACGCCCAAAGAAACCTGTCGGGCCGCACGGGAGCGGGCCGCACGCGGGGCTTCGGCTGGGGCGGCTCGGGCTTTGGCTCCGGCTCGGACGGGGCGCGGGGCGAGGGCCTCGGCGCTGCCGCTCGCGGCGGTCCGGCGGCAGCGGCAGCCGGCTTCGCCTGCGACGGCCGTCCGCGGTGGCCGGGCCGCTCCGCCCGCTTGCCGGACGCGGGCAAAGGGGGCGGCTGCGCCGGCTTCGGTTGCGGCGACGCAGTCGCACCGCCCGGCGGGGGCGGCGGCGAGGCAATCGGCGAGACTCCCCCGTGCGGCGGGGAAGGGCGGGGCGGTGATCCGCCCGGGGGTGAGGCGGCGGCGGGCGGCCGCTCCAGAGGGGCCGCCGGCGGAGCAGCCGGCGATGCCGCCGCTTCACTGGCGGCGACGAGCTTGAACAGCCCGATGGCCTGGCGGCCGCACTCCGGGCACTTCAGCGGCTGGGTGGGACGGTCAAGCTGGTGGCCGCATTGGCTACAGCGGTAGGTTTTCATCCTCAGCTCCGCTCGGCCTGCTATTTCACGGCGACGGCGGCCTTGGTGTAGACCTTGCCGTTGTCGCGCAACACGATCCAGCCGTGCGCCGCCGTGATCTCGACGCCGCGCGACGAGGCGTTGTGCCGCGATGCATCGAATCGTTCGCCAGGGTGCACCAGCTCGATCGTGTTCGAAATGCCCGCCGCCTCGCACCTCTTTTGCAGCCAACGGACCAGCGCGTCCTCGAAGGGATTCGTGCCGGGCGCCGTTTTGGGCTGCCATCGGTAGTACGCCTCGCCGATCTCCTTGAGCAACTGCGGCAATCGTTCGGCCGGCGCAGATTGAAAAGTGAGCAACTGCCCGGCCAGCCAGCGGGCGCCGGCGTCGCCGGCCAGCATCCCGTCGATCAGCTCTTGCCGCTTGAAGGCCAGGCGGGAGTCGGCCGCCAGATCCGGGCCGAGGATCGCATTTTCCCAGGCGGCGGTTTTCTGCGGCGGCGACTCTTGCGGTCGCTCTTCGGCAGGGCCGATCCGCTTCAGGAGCTTCTCAAAGTCCTTTTCCAGCCGGCCCTCGATCTCGCTCAACAGGTCCCGCACCACCGTGCCCTGCTGGCCGATCGCGGCGAGGATCTCGCCGGAGGCGGGGCCGGAAGGCTCGCCCCGCTCGCGGCCCGAATCGGCCGGAGACGCCAAGCGGGCGTCCAGCCGGTCGAGCTTCTCGGCGAGGGCGGCCAACGTGGCTTCCAGCGCCGCGGGGGCCGACTCCTCGGCGGGCTGTGACTCGCGGCGGATCAGGTACTCGGTCATCCGCCGGCCGATTTCGCCGAGCAGCTTTTCGGCCTGGCCGAGCTGATCGACCAGCTCGCGGAACTCGCCGGCCGCCGCGGCCGCGTCCGGCTGCGGCTCAAACGGGGCACTGGCGTCGCCGGGTTCCTTCTTGCCAAACCAGGAGGAGGGCATGCTTCTTGCTTTCGGTTCCGCTAGCGATACTGTCCCGTCTCGATGTTGTCCAGACCGCCGGTGTCGAGGTAATACCGCTCGTCGGCCAGGGTCCGCCACTGGAAGTGGACGTTTTCGCCCAGCAAGGCGTCCAGACCGGCGACGACGCCGCTGACGGCCTCGACGACGAGGTGTTCCTCCTCTTCGCCGCCGGCCCGCTTCCGCTTGATCTTCACGCGGGCCTCGGTGGGGCCGATGCGGTCGCCGACGTCCATTTTGAGCAGGTAGACGGGCGTGGCCTGGGAGTCCTCGCTTTCATTCATCTTCCGGCCGATGATCACCCGCTGCGAGCTGGTGGAAAACTCGGTGATGTCTTCGCGGGCCTGTTCCTCGGCTTTTTGAAAAAGGACCCGCTCGCGGCGGATTCCGCTGGTGGAGTCCGTCATCACGCCCCAGAAGTACGTGTTTTCCTTCGCCTTGCCCTTCATTTCGAACTTGAACTGCGGGAGCATGCCGTGACGGGCCATGAACTCGATCGCCGCGCCAACGACGACGGGGCTCTTGGGGTCGACGATCACGCCCGGGTTGTGGCCCTTTTCATCCTGGTAGGGGTACCAGTTGCCGGCGTAATGGTGGTGCATGGGCACGATCCGCGACACCGAGAGCGGCAGGTACATTTTCACCAGCCGCTGGATGTAGGAGAGCTTCGAGGGCAGGCCGGCCAACAGCACGACGTCCGACTTGTACTCGGCGATCCGCCCGCAGTAGTCGAACAAGAGTTCGTCGAAGACGTCGTGCACGACGCCTTCGAAGGCGGCGCGGTCGAGGTACAAGTCGAGCTCCTGCTCGACCGTGTAGTAGCCCGGTCCGCGCAGCCGGTCGAAGACCTGCTGGAGGGAGTCGAGGACGGCGGGATCGACGATTTCGGGATCGGTGTGCGAGATCGGCTCGTCGGCGACGTCGTCGACGGCGTTGTTGAGGTAGGCCTGGGCGAGGGGAACGAAGATGCGGCCCATCCAGCTCACCCGCTGCGAGCGGAACTCGCGGTTTCGCGGCACCTCGGGGCCGAACAAGAGCTGGACGTCCTCCTCTTCGAGGCCGAGCTGCTCGGCGAAGGCGGGCACGATGATCGTCTCGAGCAGCCGCTTGACGAGCTGGTCGCCACCCAGGCTGATGCCGTCCTGGTGCAGCACCTCGCCGCGGATGGTGTCGTCGATGCGGGACTCGAAGTTGTAGCGGGCGATCATCAGGTCGCTCGTGCCGCCGCCGACGTCGATGCAGGCGATGCGGATCTCGCTGCCGGCATCGCCGAAGGCGTCGTCGTCCGCTTCGCCCCGCCGCTTCGGTCCGCCGGGGCGCGCCAGCCGCTGCTGGCCGCGGCGGCGGGCGGCAGGCGCGGCCGCGGGGCCGGAAGGTTCCTCGGCCGCCACGGGTGCGGGCTCCTCGCGGTCTTGATGGAGCGTGGCGAACCAGAGGCGGGGGTCCTGACCCAGCATCCTGAGCTCGCTCCAGATGTACGTCAGGTGGACCGCGCTGGCCTCGTCGATGCTGAGGTTCAGCTCGGGCTGCACCCGCTGGTTCTTCCCCAGCGTGAGCGCGAAGATGTTGATGGCCTTCTGGGCCTGGGCGGCGAATCGCTCCTGCTCCTCCTGGATCATGCCGCTGGGATACGTGAGGGTGAGCGTGCGGATTTCGCGGGCTCGCCCTGCGTCACCCGACGCGTTGCGGTAGGGCGTCGAGTTGACGTAGGTGTACGCCTGGCAGAGCAGCTCGTAGAGCGCGGCGGTCATCATCGCCCGCGGCGCGTGCCGGGGCTTGTGCGGCGCCTCGGTGGCGAAGTCTCTCTCCTTCGGCCCTCCCTCGGCCAGCAGGAAGTCGCCGTCGTCTTCGTGGATGAAGCGCAAGAGCGGCCCCTTGAGCGTCGAGGCGTACGTGCCCGTCCGCAGGCGGTCGGACGGATCGGCCATGTGCCAGTTGGCGCCCTCGAGCCAACTGGAGTCGTCGGCCCAAAGGTATCGCTTCGGAGAGCTGAGCCCGACGCGGACGTCGCCCTCGACCTTCATCACGTGGGAGACGTCGTCCGACTCGCGGCCCATGCGGACCATCGAGAGGTCGGCGAACATGTCGGGCGTGACGACGACTTCGACCTTGCTCTGGCGGGGCTTCTTCTTGCCGCGCCCGAACCAGCCGGCCTTGTCCTCCTCGTCGACGGCGTGATACTCGGTCTTCTTTTGCGGCAGGGGCGGCAGGTAGGGCGTGTTGCACCAAAGGGTTCGCGAAGAGAACCAGCGGGCCGCAGGCGCGCTATCGAACTGGCCCTGCTCGTCCCAGGCGTCGAGGTGGTAGCGGTTAACGAGCTCGAAGGGCATCATCTGCGGCGTCTGCGTGATCTCGCCGCTCAACTCCAGCAGCAGGGCCCCCGTGCGGCTGTTGCCGAAGTCGACGACCATGTGCACCTGCTTGGCGTCGCCGGCGGTGGCCGAAGCGGGCCGGATGCAGAGTTCGATCGGTGGGGCCCCGCGGTGCGGCTTGTTCTCCAGATCGAGGATTCCGTCCAGCCGGATCACGAAATCCCTGGTGAGCGAACCGGCCTCGCAGAAATAGCCGAGCTGGGGGTCGCCGCAAGTGGTGTCGACGGCCAAGAACAGCTTCGTCGTCCCCGCCTGGATGACCTGCCACTGGATGAAGGGATACTCGGTCGGCTTCTCGCCCTCCTCGCCGCTGCCGGTGCGGCAGCGCTGCCAGCCGTAGCCGATTTGGGCGGTCGAGTAGCGGCTGCCGCCGCGCAGGGGAACGCAGACGGTTTGGACGCCCGTGTTGGCAAACAGTACGTGCATGGGGGGGCGGGTCCGGTTCAGGTCTCGTAGGGTTCCAGGATGGTGATCAGCTCGGGGTTGCCCGGTGGAATCTGGACGTGCTCGCCGGCGCCCATCGCCAGTGCCTGGGGCAAGCGGCGGCACCAGCGGCGGACGAAGTCGGCCATCAACCCGAATCGCTCGACGTCCTCGGCGCGTTCTTCTTCTTGCGGGGGCGCGTCGGCGGGGGCGACGCGCTGGGGCGACGCGATCGGCCGCTGGCTGGGACCGGGATTGATCAGGTAGTCGTTCAGGATGATGCGCACGTACTTCCTTCGCGCGCGGCGACGGGCCGCCTCGTCGCGGGTCTTGAGGTTCACGACGGGGCCCAGCCGTGCGAGCAGGCCCTCGAAGACCTCCTCGGTGAGCAGGTAATCGGAGAGGTACCTGGCAAACGTGTTCAGCTCGCCTGCGTCCAGCCAGGGCCCGCCCTCCTCGTGCGACGCCGTGTACTCGTCCCAGCGCTTGGGGACCGAGACGGTCGCCCACTCGTGCAGGAACTCCCGCAGGCGGCGGGGCAGCGGATCGGTGTGCCGCCGGCTGGTGATCTCGGTGCAATCGGAGAGCTCCAGCTCGTCGCCCTCGCGGGCGCAGAGCGACTCCTGCAGGGCGTGCACGCGGTAGTAGACCAGCTCTTCGCTCCGGCAGAGCCAATTGAGGATCTTCCTGGCGCTGCGGATGCGTTTTTCGCGATCGACGTTGGCGTCGGGGTCGACGACCCAGGCGCGGGAGAGATGCAGGAGGCGGTTGTTGATCTCCAGGATTTCGCGCTGGAGCTGGTTCTGCTTGTCGTCGGCGGTGGTCACGGCGCGGATGCCGGCGCTGATCAGCGACAGGCCGCCGTCGTCGTCGCGCATCGCCGTGTCCCAGCGGAGCTCGGAAGCTTTGACGTGCGTGGCGACCATTTCCGATTCGAGGAACGACTTGCGAGCGCGGCTCCACTTTTCGGAGTCGGCCTGCTCGCGCTGGCGGCGGTCGGTGTCCCAGGTGCCGGGGTAGCGGATGGGGTAGACGTTGGTGAAGGCTTTGCCGCGGCCGCCGAAGTCGTTCATCACGCTGCCCAGCGCGTCGGCCAACTGCCCCAGCCGCTGCTCGTAGAGCCCCTTGTCGGCGTACTCCTCGCGATTGCGGAACTCCTCGTCGATGCCGGTCATGCCGATGAACAGCGCGGGCACCTCGTCGCGGACCTTCTGCGGCCACATCTTTTCGCCGTAGCGGGCGCGGCCCCACTTGTCGATGTGGTACTTCATCTGGGCGGTGACTTCGAGGTTGCCGCCCCGCGAGAGCAACAGCAGCGTCTGGATCTGAAGCTCTTCGGTGTAGCGCTCGAAGAGGTAGGCCACCTTGCCCCGCTTGACGATCTCCATCTGCTCGTCGAGCGTGTCGGCGGCCGTGCGTTTGCCCTGTTCGGCGCCTTGGCGGCCGGCCCTCATCCCCGGAACGTCGAGGAAATCCATCTGCTCGATCACCTTCCGCCACTCGTCGTTGAGACGCTGCGGGAGGATCGGCAGGACCAGCTCGAGCATGCCGGCCTGGATCGTTTCCTGGTCTTCGTTGCCGTCGTGGCCGCCGGGATGGTATTCGAGCACGTACCAGCCGTCGCGCTGGCGGAGGTGGAATTCCCGCCACTCGACGCGCGTGAAGCACTTCGACGTCCGCCGCTCGTGCAGTTTTGCCCGCTGGCTGTCCAAGAGAAACCGCACCCCGGCCCAGTGCGTGAGGATCGCCGGGTCGTGGTCGGCCGAGCTGATGCGGTCGAGGAACGTGTTGATCCGCATGAACAGTTCGGTCAGCGACGGCCAGTTGTTCCAGAACAGGGCGGCGGCCGCCGCCACGTAACCCTCCTCGGAGAGCGGGTAGCGGCTCATCAAGCCGTTGAGGATGGCCTCCTTGGCGGGAAAGCCGCGGCGGTCCACGTTCCGCATGTAGCTGAAGGCGTCCAGCAGGTCCATCCGCCATTTGCGGTCGATCTCGCGGCTGGAATGCTGCCGGTCCAGCTCCTCGAAGAGTTCCTCCAGATGCCCCTGGTCCCACGCCCGCTCCGAACTGCGGCACTCGACGTGGAAGCCCCGCGCCAGCACGCGGAGCCATTCGGCGCGGGTCAGCGCCCGCACCATCACCGGATACTCCGGCGCCACGCTGGCGGCGACGCGATCCTTGGTGGTGAAGCGGGTGACCAGGGCGGTCGCCTCGTTCGATCCGCTTTGCGGGTTCAGATCGTTGTCGAAGGAGAGATCCTTGTAGTAGGCCGGCTCGCCGTACTGCTCGTCGCGGCCCAGCGGGCTTCGTTGCGAAGCGCCCTCGCCCGACGGCCTGAGCACCTGGCCGATGAAGAGGCTTTTGCCCACCTGCGACGGGCCGTAGACCGCCGCGGCCACCGGCACCTTGGCCGAGGTGTAAAGATTGCCGGCCAGCCGGCGGAGCTGCAGCACCTCGAACTCGTCGCTCTCGGCCACGGGGAGAAGGTCGACGGCTTTGCGGGCGGGATTGTGTTCGGCAAGCCACTCGCAGAGGTCGGTTGCCAGGTGCTCGACCTTCTCCGCCTGCCGGATCAGGGCCCGATCGCGATCGTCTGGAAAAGCCATGGGTTTATCGCGGGGTGTCGGTTCTCTCGATGTTCGGCGCCAAGCGGAACGTGAACGGGTAACGCTGCACCGACCCGTCGGCGAGCGAGCGGGCTTCGAGCACCAGGCCGTAGCGGGCCGTGCGGTCGCCGTAAGGGATTTGCGGGCTCCGCAACACCACTCTCCGGCGGCCGTCCAGCGGTTCGTTGGGCACCCAACGGTCCGGCGGAGTCTGGCCGGAGGAGTAGATGCGATATTCTAACGCACCCTCGCTCTGGACCGCCAGTACCTCGACGGTGACGCCGAATTCCTGCTCCCCTTCGTCGAGCGTCGTCCGCACGTCGACGAATCGCCGGCCGGTGATCGTCACTTCGGCCAGCGCCTCGCGGCTACGATACAGAGCGCGAACCTGCGTGGCCCCAAGCCCGGTCGCCCGGAACGCCCCGGGGATGCGAGCGTCCGCAACCAGGATGTTCGGATCGCCGCTTTCCAGAACCGCGGGAACCTGGTAAACCAGCCCGTCCGCCGCCCGGGCCATCACGGTAAACGGAGGCGTCGACTGGCCGATCTCGATGGCGGCGGCCGGCGGCTCGATCCAGAGACGGTCTGGGGTACCTACGCGGACCGTAGCGATTGTGGAAAGACCGTCGTATCGGCCCGACGGGTCAACAGCCGTGACCGTCACGTGGGAGACGCCGTCGCCGAGGGCGCGAATCATTTGCTCCCCCTCAACCGCCACGACTCCCTGGCCCGCCTCGCCCGAGACCCGATAATCCACCCGATACGGCATCTGGCCGAACCCCGGCGAGACGGCGACGCTGCGGAAGGTGGCGACTTCGCCCACCCAGAGATCGAGCACCTGCGGCACGACGTCGAGCCAGGCGGAATCGGCCGGTTGGTCGCCCACTTGGACCAACAGCGGCGTCTCCGTCAAGAGCGTGCCCAGCTTGGCGGCGATTCGCGTTTCGCCGGGAGAGACCGGCCGGATGATCGCGCCGCCGTCGCTCCGCTCCACCGCGGCTACCTCCGGCGGCTCCGTAAACTCCAGGTTCGGGTCGGCCGTCAGGCTGCGGCCCAAACTTCCGTCGGCCAGGACCTCGACCACGTCGACCGGCACGCCGGGCGAGCCCGTCGGCACGCGGAGCATTTCCGGGATGAATCGCAGGCCGACGGCGTCGGCGGAGGGGGGGAGGTAGACGTTCGAGTAGCCGGGCCTGGAGACAACGGCCCCGTCGGGTCCATAAACGACGACCCCGTCCGGCCCGTAGACCACCCGCCTGCCGCGACCGTAGATCACGTCATACCCCGACCCGTACCGTCCATAGCCCGGCCCGTAGATGACGGACCCCCCGGGGCCGTAGACGACGCTTCCGCCGGGGCCGTCGGCGGGCGTGACGGTCAGCGAGGCTTCGGCCTGCTGGCGGCCCGCCTGGGCCACGACTCCGGTCCGGCCGCTTGCGGTGGCGACGACCGCGGTGTCTTCGGCCACCTGCGCCACGCTCGGCTCGGTAGCGTACATCTGAAGCCCGTCCGCCGCCGAGAGCACCCGCCGGCGACCGCCACGCACGCCCGTCACCTGGTAGACCAACGTCTGGCCGGGGTGGACGACGACGTCGAGCGGGTCGATGGCCAGATCGGTGATCGGGTCGTCAGTCACAGCCACGGGCACGGTCTGGCGGAGGCGATCCTCCCAGGTGACGGCCACTTCGGCCTCCCCCGCGGCCAACGCGTCGATCTGCCGGGAGCCGACGACCTGAACGGCCTGCGGGTCTGTGCCGCCGACCGTCGCGCTCAGCGGGGGCTGGGCAAACAACTCGTGCGTGCCGCTGGCCGCCCGCCCCAGCACCCGCAGCCGTTCGGTATCCCCAACCGACAAGCGAACCTCCGCAGGCTCGACGATCAGATCGGTGATCTCCTCGTCATTGACGGCGAGATAGGCCCTGCCGGGCTCGGCCGACTCGGGCAACTGGGCAAGGATCTCGGCCGTGCCGGGGCCCAAGGCACAGGCTTGGCTGCCGCGCATGCTGATCGTGCCCGGCGCAGCACTGGTGAAAACCGCCGAATCGGTGCGGTCGATGCGGTAACCGTCGCTGCTGAGAAGATATACCCGCAGGTCGAGTGACTGACCCGGAGCCAGCACGCCGGCGGACGGCTCGACGACGACCTCGCCCTCGAGCGTTCCGCCGGGCAGGACTTCGACCATCGTCGTGGCCAGCTTGTCGCCCCAACTGAACGTGACCGCCGCCACCCCCGGCGACACGCCCAGCAGCGAGTGGGTTTCGGGCACGTAGCGGACGACGCCGGGCAGCGACGAGCTCACGTACGCCTGGCCGCTCAAGTCGGTCTCGCCGCGAAACACCTGCACGTCCGAACCGATCCGCCGGCTTTCGCCCACCCGCATGCGCATCGACTCCTGGTCGACCACCAGGGGATCGGCGATCGAGGCGACGACGTTGACCATCGCCGGCTGGCTGAGGACGGAGCCGAGCCGGGCCGTGACCGCCGCCTGGCCGAGTTGCCGGCCGGTGACCATCGGGCCGTTGACCGCGACGGCACTGGGGTTGTCCGATTGCCACTGGATGCCGGCCATCGAAGTGAGTACGCCGACCGACCGGCCGCCGCGATAGCCCACCGCCTCCATGCCGATCGTCTCGCCCGGCAGGATGCCGAGCGGCGCCGGCCGCAAGCGGATTTCGTCCAGCTCGACTCCGGCAGTGACTTCGACGCCGAGCGGATTCTTGGCTCGCACGCCGTCGAAGCTGGCCTCGACCCGGGTCTGGCCGGGGCGAATGCCGAGCATCCGCCCGCCGGAAAAGGCAACCGGGCTTTGCTCGGCGGCCAACGGCGTTTCCAGCGCGGCCTTCTTGGTGACGATCCGCGTAAATCCGTCGGGGTAGCGGGCCTCGACGCGGAAATCGTCGAACTCCGCGCCGACGGGGAACTGGACCGCCGGCCCCTGGTCGCTTTCGATCACGACTTCCGCCGGCAGGTCTTCCCGCGGCAGCGGCTCGGCGGTGGGCAACGAGGGATCGACCGTGTAGGTATGGAATCGCAGCGTGCGGCCGCCCACCTCGGCCTCGAGCCATTGGCCGTAGCCGGCCCGCTCGGCCGCGAGCACGGGGGCCTGCCAGCGGACGAACTCGTTCTCGAAATCCGCCGGCCAGCGAACGTCGGCGGCCGGCTCGGTGACACCGTCCTTCTCCAACCAGATTGAGTAGCGCTGGTTGTGCCCCACCGGCAGGTAGCGGCCCTCCGGCTCGCGTTGGAGGACCAACTGGACGGCCCGCTCGGCGGGATCAAGCTGGGGCTCGGCAGCTTCGATCGTCGCCGTGGCCTGCTGGCCGCGATACTCCGCCAACAGCTCCATCTGCCCGGCAGCGCCTTCCCGGACGGTCGCCGCGGCGCGAAGGCCCTCGGTCGGCCGGGTCAGGAGCACGCCCCGTGGGGCCGTCCAGGCTACCGCGTCGGGCCGTACTTCCCGCCATTGGCCGTCCGGCGAAAGCTGCTCTTCCACCGCCAAGGCGAGCGTTTGTCCCGCCGCAAGCGCGGCCTGCGAAGGAACGACGCGAAGGGCGCTCGGCGGCCCGGCCGCCAGGACCTCGATCTGGGCAGCGGCCGGAGTGCCCAGATACGGCAGGTAGCCGGCCCCGATCTCGAACGGCCCGGCCGGGCGTTTTCCGAACAGAAGCGGCGCCCGCCAGGCGACGGCGTCCGGCTCGGCCATCCACCAGCGGACCTCCGGGCCGGCCATCACTGCCCGCTCCGCTTGATCCCCCACCCGGGCTTCGAGGAACAACTCCAGGCGGGCCACCTCGTCGACGGCCAGCCGGACGTCGGCGGGCTCGAAGACGAGCCGGGCGTCGGCGGGGTCCACCACGCGGAGCCGCACGCTCGACGGCTCGGCGGCCGCGGCATGGCGGGCGGTGACCGTCACCTCGCCGGGGGCCGCCGCGCGAAACATCCCCGTGCCCTGGTCGATCTTCAACACGCCCGCATCGGAGCTCTCGAACTGGGCCATCTCGGGGGCCAGCTCGACGTCTCCCTTGGGGCCGGTTCCCAGGAGCATCACGCGGCCCGGCTCGCCGGCCAGCCGGAGCGTGCGATCGACGTCCAGCCGCAGCCCGATCGGGGCCGCCTCCACCGATCGGAAGACCACGGGATCGGACTCCCGCCCGAGGTAGCTGCCCCGGACTTCCAACGGCCCGCCGCCGGATTGCAGGGCGACCACACGGTCGCCGCGGAGCTCAAGCCCCGCAGCCGAGCCGCTGCTGTCGCTCTGCCACTGGACGCGGCCCGGCGGCACATGCACGCGGAGGCCGTCCTCGTAATCGGCCCAGGCGAAAAGCGACGTCATTTGTCCCAGCGGCAGGTCGACCGAGCCGGACGGCGCCGACTCGAGGCGGAACGGGGCCACGAACACTTGCACCGCCGCCTCGGCCACCCGGTCCTGAAAGCGGAGCGCCAGGTGCTGGGGCGAGTCTTCTTCGGTCGGCAAAATGCCGCGGACTTCGAGCGTGGCCGGATCGACCGTGGCGTACCGCGGCGAGGGGCGCTTGTCGAGTGAGATCCCGTCCGGTGCAAGCTCGATCGTGCGGCCGGCCCCGGTCTGCCCCATCACGCGGACCGGCACGCGATGGTCGACGGCCACGGCGACGCGGGCAGGATCAAGGGCGATCGAGCGGATTTCGCCTTGCGTGACCGTCACGTCCACGGTCCGCCGCCGGCCGGCCTGGCGCACGTCGACCTGGGCCGTTCCCTCGCGTCGCCCGATCAGCCGGTTCTCGCCGGTCAGCTCGACAACCGACGGATTGGAGCTGGTCATCTCGATGGGCGCGTCAGAAGGCGTGCGGACGTCCAGGTCGGCAATTTCTCCCACGATCAGTTGGAGCTGCTCCGGCGTGACGACCAGTTGATTACGATTCAGATACCAGTAGACCAGCCCGCCGCCAAGCAGAAAGAAGAGCAGCCCCACCAGCAACATTCGCTTCCAGGGCATTCGGGCGGGCGGTTTGGTCAGCAGGAGGGCCTCGCAGGCGGGACACTTCGGGCTCTGTCCCGGACGGCGAACGAACAGCAGCCCGCAGTCCGGGTCGCTGCAAATCACGCTCGCCGCGGGCTCCTGATCCACTCGCTGATATCCCCAGCACCACACCAGCCGCATCCGTCCGGCGGCGTCGCGGTAGCGGAAGAAGTAGTCGTCGCGGTCGGTGCGGGCGAGGTCGTCGGCGATGCGGGCGAAGGACTGGGTGAGGATCCTGTGGACCGCCCGCTCCGTGGCCGTCTCCGGCGCGGCCTTGGCAAGCCGCTGTCGCAGCGCCTCGAAATCAGCCTTCAAGGGGCCTTCCAGATCGGCATCCGCGGCGGGCTGGCAGGTGACGTTTTCCAGCCGCCCGCCGTGGTCGTCGCGGACGTAGAAGCTGACGGCGTCCTGCTCCCATTCCGGCTCCGCCGCCGCCCCGCCCAGCCACTTGAAAACGATCCTCGCGTTGGCATTGGACGGATCGAGAAGCGGAACACCCGGCTCGATGGCGATGGGACGGAAGTCGCGAGCACGGTCGGACAGGTCAACGCGGACGAATCGTCGTGCCATCGGTCAGTTTGCCTCCACACGGCTGGGGAGGGAAAAGGGGACAGGTCCAATTTGTGCGAAGCACCCTGCGGGCCGTTCCGGCAAATTGGACCTGTCCCCTTTTCCGCATACCTCCACACGGCCGTTCCGGGCGCCACAAGCTCCGAGGGGGAAGCGAGCCCTCCCCCAATACTTTAGCCTAGCCGCTTCTGGGGGTAATCGCAACCTCGAACCCCTCACGATGCGGGGGAATATACCCTGTTTTGAGCCCCCTTATTGGGGTGGAGTGCGGCATCACTCGGAGACGCCGAGGTCGCCGGCGGCGGAATCCCCTTCGGGCGCCGCCTCTTCGGCCGCAATCCAATCCTTCACGTTGGTCTCGAGCAGGTCCAACGGCACCGACCCGCTGGCGAGGATCACGTCGTGGAACTCCCGCACGTCGAATCGCC